>Ga0315289_10014134_pt1 | contig 11157 bp, 8 predicted proteins | sample YL17G11_40_MG_FD_203452 | JGI IMG/M metagenome (GOLD analysis project Ga0315289, IMG submission 203452) | Sediment microbial communities from Yellowstone Lake, YNP, Wyoming, USA - YL17G11_40 | ecosystem: Environmental > Aquatic > Freshwater > Lake > Sediment | place: USA: Wyoming | collected... | reverse complement strand
GCGTGACCGCTCTATCTATCATCTTATCCGCCGACACGTACGATGTGGACGAGGCCCGTGGCCGCAGCTCATCGTTTGCCGGGCCTAACGAGCTGTTTTACCGGGCCATGATTCAAGATGAAAGAGAGCCTGAGGGCGTAATCAGCACAACAAAGCTTCCTTCCGACTCCCTCCCCGCCCTCATTGCCCGCTACGCATTTGTGCAGGTTGTGGAGACCGATTGTTGCGCGACGGCCGATGGCTGGCTGGATGACCTGTTGAAACCTATGAAAGACGACCCTGACCTCCTCATTAGCGGGTCGCGAGGGCGAGGAGCCTGCTGGACGGGGGCTGAATATGGCGGGTGCAAGCCGATGGTCGACCCGGCTATCCCACATGCGCACCTGCGCGACCACATCAACGGCAATGCCATGTACAGGGTGGGGCGTGACCTGACGCAGCTGATCGCTTCTGCACGGGATATTTATGGCAGCACCGTGCCTTTCGATGTCGCGCTACACTTGATAAGCGGTGGCGACCGCGCTGCCGACAACGGCCGCTCCTACAGCGTCATGGGCTTGCCCGTGGATGAAAGTCGGTTTGTGGAAGCGTCCTACTATGGGACGACCAACGGTGTCATCTCATTCGTCCACACACCCCGCCGCCTGCGCGCCCCATCCCTCCAAGCCATGCTGCGCCGTCTGGACTCAACCCGGCCTGTGACGGTGGTGGTGGTGGTGCCGCCACGAGGGGTGGACCAGGTGATGCTGCGTCGCTTGCACGAGAGCCTGGTCCGAACAAAGGAAGCCCGGAATGCGGTCTACCTGGTCGCGGATGAGGGTGAGTATGCGCTGGTGGCCAACGTGGCCCCCATGAGGGTGCTGATGATGGGTGGGGACGGTCAGGTAGCTCCTGGCCCAGACAACCTCCTCAGCTCACTCTCTTCCATGGCCCGCGCTGGCCTGGCCACATTTACGATGGGCCTGGATGCGACGGTCTTACAGCCGTACACCCATCACCTGATGGCGCTGGTGGATGAGCAGCCGGGCAAGGCGTGGGTTGTGGCCGGATCATTGTCACCAAGGGCGGAGGGTGCGATGTCCACGTCAACCCTAACCCTGCCTGGTCTGCTGTTTGTTCCCGCCGGCGAGCAGGCTGGCAAGTTTCTGGATGCATGGGCAGAGCAGGCCACACACGCGGCCACTCCTGTATACATCCCAAACCTAGCAACCCGCCACCATCTGTCCCTCGCCCAATTACCACCCGACCTATTTCCGCAGGCCTTCAGTTATGTAGGACCCTTGTGGACGGACGAGGCTCGCCGCAATGTCGCAACTATAGTTTCGTTGGATATGCAACAACCATCACCCGCCACGCCTGCTGCCTTGTCTGCTTTAGGTCTATGGCAGTCGTCGTCGTCGTCAACCCCTTTCCACTGCGCCAACTATTCCATACTGGGAACAAGCCCGCTGCCCTTGACCAATCTGCTCAACATCCACCGGTCGCTTGCTACCCGTTCCGCCTTTGCAAGCTTTGTGCGGGATAAGGCGATCGCCTGTGTCGTCCTGCCCGGGTTCAGGCTGGCCACGACCGGCAACGTTGTACCGGATGGGGTGGTGGTGGGGAAGGAAGGGGGTACCTTGCTTGCGAAGGACGCTGTCGTTACCTTTACTAGCCTGGCCGATCTGAAAGCGGTCGGGAAAGCTGACGGTGGCCTTGGAGATATGATACCATTTGAACACGTGAAACGCACGGTCGCAACGTCGGGTCGGTCGTCTGGGAGGGGCAAGCCTGCCCGGCGGTCTGCCGCGTGCGCAGCATTTGGCATCCCTGCAGGCACGTCCTGTTTCTCTCCACAGTTGGCCACCCTCGTCGACGCCGCTATCGCCGCCTTACCTCCTCTGTACCATTGCGCCCTGGACACGCGCCGCACACACCAGGAAGTCGCCCTGCTGTCCCTGGAGGGCCGCCTGGGCGAGGTGGGTAGGTTGATGTGGCAAATGGTTGGTGGACGAGGACGCCTACCTATCCTCCTCACGGGCTCGGGGCGGCATGCTACTGGTGGTCAGCTGACCGGCATCAGCTCAGCCGTTGCATTGCCAAACATCATCACCCTGGCAGACCTGACTGCGCCGCCGTCCGCCTCACTCGACCCCATCTCCCGCCTCGTCCGGTTTGGCACCATCGAGTCTACAACCTCCCTAGCGTCCTCGCCGTGGGCGGATATGATTGAGTACGCGGTTTGCCAGGGTGCAGAAGTCATATTTGACCTGGCAGATGAGTATACAGGCGTGCTGAGCGCACCCTTCACCCCGTCCTCCGTCCTCACCCGCCTGGCAGCTCTCATCCCGCCAGCTGTGTTGGCCGCAGACTTGACAGCCCTGGCACGCTGGCTGGACCGGTCCGACCGGCCTAGCTTGACGTTGGCGGTACAGTGGGCGCGGCTTGACCTCGCTGACAGCCCGCCCATCATGGCGGACGATTTCGAGGACGCCGTCGTAGCACCCTCGCTGGGCTTGGCACGAGCGGTCGGGGCGAAAGCGGTCACTCTGCCCACCCTCCCCGTCACCTGGTCGGCCCTCGTCGGGGAACGAGCCCTGTGCCGAGCGTACACCACCCATGCTGCCCTGCTGCCAGGCAGCGTGGGGGGGTTGTTGGGACTGCCCGCTGGCATTCGCAACAACATTTCACTACTAGGGCCCCACCGTCTTTACCCAGCCTCGGTCGATGTGTTGCACTCACCGGTTCACCGCAGTTCTGTGCGTGCGCTGGAGCGTGCTCTGAGCGTTGGGTACGGCAAAGCACAAAACCAAGCAGCTCATCTTGCCCTCCAGCTCCCCGCCGCCGTGTCCCCAGCCCAGCATGGTCGGCTCAAGCATTTTGCAGCCGGTGCCCAGAGCGTTGTTTTTTCCTTTTTGTTTTGAAAAGAAAGGGTCAGCATTGACTCACCAAACAGTGTGCAACTGTGCGTATTTTTAATGAAGCAAGCAAGCCATCTCGAATGCCTAATGGTCCATACCTCCCTCTACTGGAGCAGGCTGAGTTATGACAGACGCTGTGTGCCATGGTATGGGGCGGCCACGCACACAATCTCTCAGCGCGCGGGTCAGGTTTTGGAGGGTGGGGGCGCCGCGTCATAAATGACCGCCGAAATTTGCTGCCAGCGGCGGCGGTGCTCGGGGACAAGGTTCATGATTGACCCCAACTGAAATGAAGCCGGCATGGCAATGCGTGGTCATTATAACGGCAGTCCTTAAAATGGCATGCATACCGAATGACCGGCCACATCTCCCTGTCCCGGTCTCGCTTTACGTCGCTGGCGACTATCGCGTGTCTCAACACGCTGCAGCCCACCAGGGTATTGAAAGCAATTGGCGGGCTTGAAGTCAGGTAAGAGTCATTGACGGTGTGACCGGGATTGGGTGAATTCTCGACTTGGATGAGTTTCGTTATGTATCTTTTGATTTTGATTGAAAGCTGATGCAAGTCACCGTGTAATTATCTGAAGCAGTTTTCTCCTTGTCCGCACACCAGCACCAATCTCAACTGCTTTTACGCTAGTTGTGCATAAATAGGGCCTCATGCACGACCGACGAATTTGCACCAGAGGCCTTAAACCTTTTAAAAAAGTTGCAGTCCGCAAGCTTTAGGTCGCCCAGCGTTTCATTTGCGCGCAGTTTGTCTATCAGGAAACGAATGCCAGATTTTTTAACCTGTTTGAGTCGAAATGTGACCGCGCCCAAATCGATGCAACTGCACTCAAACACTGGGCTAGCCTTCATTTCTTGACTTGCACCGCTGCGGTGTGGCCCACACCAGTCGCTGGCTGCCCCAAGCGCCACTGTTGCCCAAAGTCGTAATGCGTGATCCAGTTCGTGCCCACCATGTCCTTGCCCTAGGGCTTTGAAGCGGCCCAAGTGTCCGCTTCAAGAAATCGGGGCTATAAACGTTGTCGCCATTTGTGACGGTCAGTGTGTCGCAGAGTGGAGGAGGCGGGTCGTCCGTGTTAATTGAGGTAGATGGTCCTGTTGCGAGTCCCGACTCTTTCCCATTCATGATATCCTCCATGACCAGGTCGGTAAGGGCTTATCCGTAGTCTTCCACGTCCAGACCTGGAAACTGGGGCGTCACATCTTGGGCAAATGTCCGCCTCGACATTTCCACCCAGTCCTTCCCCGACAGGGCATTGATGCTGTGCAGAATGCCAGGCAGGCCAGGGACCGGCGTTGTGCCCGTGTCAACAACAATTGCGCGTAAGTTTGGATGGCCAGACAGCAGGAGGGACCAGAGCAGGGAAACAATTCCGTTGCGATTGCCGCTGTACGTGCGAATGAGGACACATGGGTGCAAAGCAGCAGCGGTCGTTGAATAAGCGACCCCGGTCGATAAGAAGACGTCGTATTCTGCTTCGGCTGCATAGTCATAAGGTTGTTTTTGACGTCGGCAGAGTCGGCGGGGGCCATGCTGATGGACCGGAGCGCCTTCTTGCCCTCGCCCTTGTTGCGGCCGCCCGGCACGTGCACGCCCAGCGCCAGCCATAATCAACCCACACAAAACTCGATATTTCAAGTCGACCCATAGGTCGACTTGAAGGGGGTTGGCGCGTAGTGCCTGATCGACGAAGCTTGCCTTTTCAAACCAGACCCGGTACAAGTATTCACTGTGAATGTCACGCTCAGGATCCCGAGCCGACTGCGACCCCCAGTCAACCCTGCAATACACAATACAAAGACATGATTCATGATTCGGTCAAAGATTGCTCCAGCAAAGCGTGCGCTGTTTCTGAAGAGGATAAATATCTTAAGCATTAGGGTTAGAAGTTGACGGTCAGACGTTGTACGCGGACATACAGAGGTACCATCACAAGGCGGACAGGCGCTGTTGCTTTGGCAGACATATTTTCGTACTTTGGAGGTACCGGACGTCGGGTCGTGTAGGTGGGTGGGGGGTGGGGCGGGGGCATTCATGTAATTCGCCGACGCGCGGTAACCGGGTGCCATGCCAGGGTGATTTACATCGGGTCGTTAACCACCTGGGCTGGAATTATTTTCGTAAACTGCGATCAACTTATTACAGGATTGTAAGCCTGTGACGAATCCTGTCACTCTATCGCTGCGTTTCTTCGCGGCCGAGCATTTTATTGTGGTCCGCTGTCAACATGCATGACAACTCCTCCCCACCTTTGGGATGCCTTTGCCCATTGACAAAGTTAGAGCATGTCATTTCTTTGCAACCCTATAAAACAATTGTCCATTCAAAACAGGACGCATCATCAGAGCAGCTCTGTGCCGGCGCCGCGTACTGTGTTGGTAAGCTTGCTTTAGGTTCTTCACATATTTCGTGCGCGACTTGCACATTGACAGCCACGGTCGAATTGCGCACTATCTTAACAAACCTGCCTGCATGACTCACCGACTGCTATGCAACAGCATCAATTTCCATGGTCCTCCTGAACAAGGCCGTCTTGTCGTCGTTTCAATTTTCTTGTCCTACTGTCCTTCTTCTGCTCCAGTGCAGCGTATGTGGCTTAGCTGCGTGGATGTTTGGAGTGACGGAGTCCGCTGTGCGCCCTACGGATGTGCAACTTCCTGTGCCTGCCAACTCCAGGAATGCGAACTTGCGCCGCTGGCGTCAGATTGAGCCGCTCACCTGGCCTCTTTTTCGGATATGGATACCTGTCAACGCGCTATTTGTTGCAATGGTGTGGACATCGTTTGCCAGTCTGACCGCGTTGGGCGTGCCCATGGTTACGGTCCTGAAAAATTTGACCAATTTGTTCATAATTGGGGGTGACTATCTGTTTTTCGGCCGCAAATATGGCCTGTCCGTATGGGCATCGCTGGCGCTAATCACCGTCTCCGCGCTATGTAGCGCGGCGACCGATTTGTCCTTTACCTATAATGGCTACGCCTGGCAGCTTACAAACTGTTTAGCCACAGCTGCATACTCTCTCACGCTGCGGGCGGCCATGGACAATGCCGTCAAGCACACAAAAAATAACAAGGTGAGACCATGGCAGGCGGGTTACGGGTCAACGGTATAGGTGAGATGGGAACACACTTCCCCGCATTCCAGCGATACATAGCACCAATCACGTCGACGCCATGCAAAATCCATTATCGCCCAGCGCATGTCCGAGATGTCTATGGTCCTGTACAACAACGTCCTGGCAGTACCAGTTTTGTTTTTTTTGTGCTGCTTCAATGGCGAGATATTGGCTCTGAAAGATGATGTCGCCTTGTCTGACCCTGCCTTCATTGCCGCTGCTGGCGCATCAGCTGTGATCGCTTTTGGAATCTCATTTTCATCGCTTTGGTTTCTGTCCATGACCACTGCGACTACGTATTCAATGGCTGGTTCGTTGAGCAAGGTGCCAACTGCGATATTGGGGCTCGTGTTTTTTGGAACGACATGCACGCCGGGGAATCTTGCATCGGTGGGCGTCGGCCTTACCGCGTCGGCTGTCTTTGTTCTTGCAAAACAGCCAGCCAGCCCAGTTCCTGACCAAACAAAGAGATGATGGTCAGCTTTCGTGCACCCGATGTAGCGCCGAGCACTTGGCGTCATTACGACTTGTTCTGGCAAAGCATGTACTGTCGAGAAAGGGGATAACCACCTTCAGCGCGGTCATGTGGACGGCTTACGCGGAACTGCAAAGGTACCCTATCGGCAGACGGGATGGTTCTGTTGCTTTGGTAGATATCTCTCCATAGTATTCGGGCGCTGAAGCTGGTCAGATAGATGGCGCGCTGCATCTTTGGTATCCACAGGCACATCGAAAGATTGCATTACATTGTGCAAGACGTAAATTTTTTACATGTGATCATATTCGCGCGATACAAATTGCGCCGCCCAAATCCCTCACCCTAAATGTAATCCATAAAAAAAGAACCCTTTCAACCTCCACAGTATGTAGGTGTCGGCGCCCGACCCGCCCTCGTATGTCTGGCTATCAGAGCCAAACTCTACTCGTTATGAGTCGGGCCCCCATGTTGGGTGCGTGAGGGCATGGCGAGCATGGGAGGTGACGCGTCCGGCATGGCCGCCGTCAGGGGCACATACAGATTGGCACAGGGCCGACAAAGCCAAGAGGAAGACAGTGTCGGAAAGGTCACATTTTTGATTGGACATATGAAGAGCAGTAATGTGCATGTACTTCGTCGACGGCATGAAAAACATGTGATAAGGTCGACGTTTAAACAGGAGGGTCTGGGCCAAGCGGGCGCACGCCATACAATTCAAGCATCGCCTGATCGAAATCAGTGGGCATGATTCTATTCCCTTCCGAACCTGGAGGAACAGCAGTCCGAAGGATGTCCCGCCACCGCGCGCGCAGCTCGTCGCGCTGCTGGGCGCTGTGCTTCAACATGGCGCGGCTGGTTGCCTTCAAATCGACAGTTTGCAGTAGCGTGAGCAAATGGTTCCAGTTGTCAAACAGCTGCACGTGCGGGAAGATATAGACATCGCAGAATTGAACCCAATGCTTTAAGTTTTCACGCACATTAGGATCAGGTAGCTGAGGCAGGGCAGTCTCATTCAGCCTGTGCGGCCACCCATAAATACGCTCCCACGCGAAGTCGTGCTGATTATTCCACTCCAGAAGCAGTTTTTTGCTTGGCGCAAAAATGGGCAGGCCCAACCGATAATACTCAAAGAAACTCATCACTGAAACCTGGTACGGCATGAAAACCATGGCAGGGTGTGAAGCGACATCATCGAAGGTGTACTCCTCGTACAGCTCGCCCATGCGCGCAAATGTCAAGCCACTGTTGCTCCGCTCATTGGTTTCACGCAACCCGCGCATGATGGGGTGGTCCCACGCCTTTGATTCTGAGCGATATGGCTTGCCCAAATTGTCTCGGTACGGTCCCACGAGAATAGTACTGTGTTTGGGCGCGTATGCCGCATTTAAATCGCCACACCACGAGGGCAGGTACTCGGCATCCAGACCCGTAAAGTGCTTGATGTAAGCAACATCGTACATGTTGTTGGCCGCAATGATGTTGCCAGGAATGGCCGCTATTTTTTGCAGATTGTCGACCCATTCTTCCCACCTGAAAGGGCTGCGCACGTTCAGGAAAGGTTTACGCCATTCAACATTCTTGTCAAATCGCCCAAACTCTGCACGTGTCGTTGCGTATACAATAAGCGTCCGGTTGAAGGGCATGTAAAGCTCACAATTCGCGACCGGGTGCGAGCACACAAAGGCATCAACGCGCTGAAACTCAGGGTCGTTTTTGTAGGCATCAAAAAGAGCCCGGCGCATTTCATTTGGTCGCGGTTCAAGGCCGTACCCGCGCATGTTCGTGTTTGAAAGCACCTTTAAACGCGTTGTTGGGCACATGTCGTAAAACTTGCAGTTACCAAAGTCTACTTCAGCGTGCGTGATGGCGCCGGCGTCCTCATAGATCTTTCTATTGCACCCAAATGGCGCGGCGTGCAAGTCGGTTGTCCATAGGTAGGGCTTTCCGGGCGCAAAGCGTGCCCATTGCTGCTGCTCGTCGTGCAGTTTGCAAATGTCTGGGTTGTCTTGGTTGAATGCATTGTCTGTGCACAGCGCCAGACAACGCCGGGCCGGTCGAACCATTGCAGCCTTCTTGTAACGGTGGCTCATGCACATCACCTCCTCGAGGCGTCTAATGGGATTGTGGCCAGTCATGGCATCCGCCATATTTTGTTCCAAATCGTAATCAGTAAAGACGCCCCAGATTTCTTGCATGGCTTTCCGGACGTCCAACAGGGCACGAGATTGAGTGGGTCCCTTGGAATGTACCAAGTACGCGTAAGGAAAACGTTCAAGGATGTCCTTTTGATCGTAATCGTCTTCGCACATGTTGATGATGGTAGGCGTTTGCTGGAAATTACGCAGCACGATTCTTGCGTATTCATAATTAGCGCGATTGTGCAGGAACCGATAAAAACAATGGTCGTACCCGCTTTCATACTTTGCGCCGGTACTGCAACCAGACGAACAGCCCAATGTTCCAGCAGGATAAAAAGCCTTAACACGTCTTATAAATTCCAAGAAATCGGGGTCCCGCAGCGAGTAAAGAGCATTGCCGTTGAGATGAAGGTCCTGTCGCTCGGCAATGTCGCCGAACCTCGCATCGCATTGAGCAACAGAGCCTCGAACCCAGAACGAAAATAGGCCGTCGCCTGATGATGCCAATGCTAGCTCGTGTGAGAGTCGGTCGAGCCAGTTTCGCCTCACGGGCGTCAGATCAGGCTCCATTATCATAAAGTAATCGTATTTGCCCCAAAACAGGTCGAGCATTGAGTAAAACATGTGACATGGCCCGCATGGGTGCCTGTTGAATCTCGCGGGAACGTTGGCGCTGACTACACGCATGCCGCCCTGGAAGCAGGTGGATGCATTTCCTATGCGCCGAAATATAGATGACGCTCGACGGGAGATAGAATTGTTATCTTCATCGGCGATAGGACCATCATACATAAAGACGAGCGTGTATTCAACGGGTGGCCGGGTGATGATGGTGGCCTCGGTATCTGGCGCCTCCTGAAGTGTAAAAGCTCCGCGGCGATGTCTAGCGATGCTATGGCCGCTGACGACACCCTCCATACTGCAAGGTGTAACACCATGGTTTCCATGATTCCACGATGCAACCTGCACCTCCAGTTTGGTCATTTGCGATTCAATGAAAGGCAAAACAAGCGCCGCTTTGATGGGTAAGCCACTTGAAACATGACGTTCTTCTTTCAGAGGTGGGTGCCCCTGCCTGCCATGCCGAAGAAACATGCCAGAGTAGACTTGCATCAACAAGATGTACGCTAGGCCGGCCAAGAGCAAAGCCTTCACCAACGTGACCCTATGATCGATGAATGGCGAGAAAATGGTATTGACCTTCTTGTTGACCCTTCTGCCCAAGAGCAAGGGGCGTTCATCATGAATCATTTTTGACTAGCCACTTATCATGCTAGATTCGGGAGAGTTGGTCATTCTCAGTTGTGATCAAACAAAGTAAAATTTTCGCTATTCTTATCCGCGTTGCACACAGTTTTATTCTTTGCTGATAGTCGTCGATAAAATCAATATGCTCGATGGACACGCACAAGCTCTTGCTGCACCTAGGTGGCACGTCAAAACAGCGACTTTATCAATGGTTTTAGCAGTCGTATTTTTCTCACTTTCGAATTTGGCGAACACGCGCAACCTCGCATCAACTGGACAGGTCAGCATGTCTAGAGCGGCCACTCACCGATCGCGCAGGATGGCCGTCCAACCTGTCAAACTCGCCATTGGCAACAACAACAATAATCTGGTGGAGGCTATGGCCAAAAAACATAACCTGATGTATCTGTCTCGCTCTCAGACCTCCTTGTTACCTTCCGAGAAACAGTTCTTCATCTTTGTTCATGATCCTTCTATCGACAAGGATGGCAGTGGGGACATCATTAAAAATGTCAACTGGCATTCCTTGCTTCTGCAATCTTTGCAAGACGTCGTCCAAGAGACTATAGTTGCAAAGGACCATGTTCTTGTGTACGACATTGGCGGCAACCTCGGTTTTGTCTCAATGTTTTTGGCATCTCTAGGTCCCCATGTCAAGGTTGTCTCTGTTGAGCCTATGGATGTCCATCATTCGCTGTTTAAGTCCTCCTTGCTCATGAACCCTGGAATTTCTGAACAGATCACTATAGAAAACGTTGCGCTAGCAACAAAAGCCAGTGGCGTTTTGTGCATGGCAAATGATCCATCGAATTTTGCTGCGAGTTCAGTCAAAATGGACGAGAGTGACTGCCAACAAAAAGTCTCAGTGAGCACTCTGGAAATCCTGTGCTGCCGCCATGGGCATCCCGACATTATCAAGATTGACGTTGAAGGATTTGAGCCCATTGTATTCCAAGGCGGTCTTGAGTGTTTACGTCGCAATCCCCCAGCGCACATCATTTCGGAGTTTGTCCCATTTAGAGTCAACGCCACTGGGTTTCTGACCGACCCGTACGACTTCCTAGACTTCATGGTGGACCTGGGTTACACATTCACGGACGTGATGTGCTACGCGCACAGTAAGTTAAGTGACTGCCCTGGGTACGTTCTTAGGGAGAAGCACGACATTCGTGGGTATTGGGCCAGTCGCAACAAGGAGTACAATAATGAGTATTATACTGACATTATCTGGAGCCGGACGCGATCAAGTGGTGCATGAGGCCACCCTC
>Ga0315289_10014133_pt1 | contig 11158 bp, 8 predicted proteins | sample YL17G11_40_MG_FD_203452 | JGI IMG/M metagenome (GOLD analysis project Ga0315289, IMG submission 203452) | Sediment microbial communities from Yellowstone Lake, YNP, Wyoming, USA - YL17G11_40 | ecosystem: Environmental > Aquatic > Freshwater > Lake > Sediment | place: USA: Wyoming | collected... | reverse complement strand
TGCGGGTGAAAAAAAGAAGGCTGCGCCGTATAACAAATGATTCTTTTATTGGAACACTATGAGCACTCATCATTTCTTAAATAAAAAAGCGAAATGCACTCTGTGCGAGAAAGAAATACGGGATTATAATCTTGAATTCAATCATTTAGCGATTGATGAGTTTCATTCCGCGGACATCTGTCGAGATTGCTTAACTAAATTCACCAAGTGGCAGCAGGGAATATATGCAAAGCTTTTTCCTACTAAAACTTTGAAGAAGAGGTTTGAATTGAAATGATACTGCAGGAATTTGCCGGCCGTGTTCCAAGGCCGGAGCACTGAAAAACCCATCGGCAGTTCCTCCCCGCATTCAGTGTTGAGCAATTTCACACCCATCCCGCCTTAGTCTCCCCTTGCGCCGATTTGGCACGGATTCTGCTACCTATTCTCTTTCCAAATTTATGAACGAACGCATTCTTATAATTGAAGATGAATCGCGGCTCTTGCATTCCATTGCATTTACGCTTAAGAGGCATGGATATGCGGCGATTCAAGCAGCGGATGCGGAAAACGGGTTGCGCATGATCAATAGCAATATGCAAAAGCCGGATCTTTTGATTACCGATATCAATCTGCCGGGAATGGATGGCGCCTCGTTTATCGAAGAGTTGATGCGCCAGGGTATTCGGATTCCGACAATAGTGATAACCGCATATGGCACTATGGATTTACGGCGCAGACTTGAGGCCATGGGTGTACATGGAATTCTCGATAAGCCGTTTAATATCAACGATTTGGTTTGTCGTGTGAAATCAGTGCTTTCAGAAATTCATGAGAAAGCAGTTTCAATATGATACTATGCGACAATTCAGAGTTGGTTTTTTGGGAGGTTTTCTGTCCCGGCTTGATTCCCGCTAAAAAGGCAGAGGATGATGGCACAGCCGCATCGCCTCGAATCGGGGGCAGCGATCATCCGATTTCGGATGCATTTTTCGGCGTCCGTTTTCCAGCGCGCCGGATTGCCGCGGACCAGGATATCAGCGTATCGGGAAAGGGATAGAAGACTGCCTTGATGCGGGGAGTGTATATTTCCAGAACATCACGATATATGGAAGTGATATAACCATATGGCCATGATCACATCCGGGAGGTCGCAGTGAATATCATTGAAGTGCGTGGCATTAAAAAGGATTATGCTCTTGGCAAAACCACGGTGCCGGCATTGCGCGGCGTGGACCTTGATATCACCAAGGGCAATCTGCTCTCCATAATCGGTCCTTCGGGCAGCGGAAAAACCACGCTGCTCAATATCATCGGCTGCATTGACCAGGCTTCGAACGGCACGGTCAAGATCGGCGATCGGGACGTGACGCATCTTTCCGATAAGCAGATCACCGATATCCGCCTGCACCGCATCGGCTTTATTTTCCAGACGTTCAACCTGATTCCCGTGCTCACGGCCATTGAGAACGTGGAGTTCCCCATGCTCCTGATGAAAAAGCAATCAAAACAGGAGATCAGGAAAAAGGCCGAGGCGCTGATCGATCAGGTGGGGCTATCGGAATATGTCAAGCACCGGCCCGCGGAACTTTCGGGCGGACAGCGGCAGCGCGTGGCCATTGCCCGGGCGCTGGTGACCAACCCCGATATCGTGCTGGCCGACGAACCCACGGCCAACCTGGACTCGGTGACCGGCGCGCAGATCCTTGACATCATGAAGGCAATGAACGAGAAGGAGAAGACCACCTTCATCTTTTCGACGCATGACGCGAACGTACTGAAATACGCGAAGCAGGTGGTGAAGTTGCGGGATGGAAAGATCGTGACGGAGTAGGGAAAATCCGAAATTCGAAGCACGAAATCCGAAACAAATTCGAAATCCGAAAACAATGCAAAATTCGAAACCGAAACCCATCGCAGAACCGGAGTTCGATAACCGAATGCATTGCGCGATCTCGCGTTAAAGGACCTTCTATGGGATTGATCATTAAAATCTCCTGGCGCAATATCATGCGCCACAAGGGCAAGAGCCTGATCATCGGCGCGATCCTTTTCCTGGGCGCGCTCATCATGACCATCGGCAACGGCGTGATCTCGGGCATGGACCGCGGCATGCGGAAGAACCTGGTGGAGGGCTTTACCGGCGACGTGGTGATCGTTTCCGACAAACAGGAAAGCGACAATGTCTTTCTGCCCATGATGGGTAAGGCCATTGAGCCGATCAACAATTACCGCGACATCAAAGCCTTCGTGGCCAAACTTCCCTATGTCAACCGATTCATGCCTGCCGGAAAAAACGCGGTCATGTGGCTTTCCAACGAAGCGAGCAACCCGGGTTTCTCCTATGTGCTGGGCGTGGATTTCGGCCAGTACCTTAAGGTTTTCCCCGATTGCATCAGGCCGATCGAAGGACGGCTGCTGAATCCGGGCGAGGAGGGCGTTCTTATCACCACGGGAGCGCGCAAGCAATTCTACGAATTTTCAAATCTCTGGTGTGTTCCCGAAAGCGGCAAGGTCGTGGTGAAAAACCTCGAAAAAGACATGCTGCCCGATTCCGCATCCATCCAGGTGACCGATAATATGGTCTTCATGGGCATGAACGAAGACAACAGCACCGCCGATATCAAGGTGCGCGTAAAAGGGGTCGCCAAATACCGCGCGCTTGACATGATCCTGGGTCATTTCGTAATCACCGATATCGAGTCGTACCGCCGGGCCATGGGCTATATCGCGGCGTCCGACAAGGCGCCGGAGTTGACCGCGGAGCAGCAGACGGTATTTAACGCGGCCGACGCGGACCTGGACGCCATGTTCGGGCAGAGCATCATGATCGTTTCTGATGTCAAGAACGCCGCGCCCGTCGCGTCTGCAAAGAATGCCGCTGCGGCAACGGCCGGGGAACCGCGGACTGTCGACGTTGATGACGGGACCTACAATATGGTGATGGTGTTTTTAAAGGACGGCACATCGCTCGAGCAGGGCGCGAAACAGCTTGACGCCGACCTGAAGGCGGCAAAGCTGAACGCCCGCGCCGTTACCTGGAAAAAGGCGTTCGGCGTCATCGGCAGCATGGCCGCGCTCATCAAGGGATCGCTATTTGTGTTTGTCATGTTCCTTTTTTTCGTTGCCATCATCATTATCGTCAACACGCTCTCCATGGCCGCGCTGGAGCGCACCAGCGAAATCGGCATGATGCGGGCCATCGGCGCGCGCAAAGGGTTTATCGGCGTCATGTTTTTCTGGGAAACCGCCATGCTGTCGATTTTCTTCGGCGGCATCGGGATCTTTACCGGCATCATCGCCGTCAACATCATCACGGCATGCCATATTACTTCGCAGAATGATATCGTGCAATTGCTGTACGGCGGCGATACGTTCGCCCCGCTTCTGACGGTCCCGGATATCGGCATGGCGATCGTGCAGCTTGCGCTGGTGACCCTTATCGCCATGATATATCCGACGCGCGTTGCGCAATCGATCACGCCTCTTGACGCGGTAGTACGTGAATAGGAGACAGCAATGAACGTCATAGCATCCATAAGTTTTCGCAACCTCGTCCGCCAGAAGCGGCGCAATATCCTACTGGGAACGGCCATTGCTTTTGGCACCATGATCCTGGTGCTGGCCAATGCGTTTTCGGCTGGGATCTCCGATGTAATCTTCAATAAAATCATGAAATTCGTGGCGGGCCACGTGGCCGTCACGTATGCCGAACAGGGAAACATGTATACGCAGGTGTTCCGCGACGGCGACCGGCTTCTTGACATTGTCAAAAAGACCGCCGGCGACGTGGAGCAGTTCTCCGAGGCCATCGGCGTCATGGCCCGCGGCATCGGCAACGGCCGTTCGGACAATCTGATCATCGTGGGCATCGATCTGTCGGCCAGGATCAGCAAAAAAGAGCTTGAGGAGACCATGCAGAATTTCACCATGGTCGCAGGCTCGTTCCTCGATCTGACCGATTCCACAAAAGAAAATCCCGTGATCATGACTGTTGATAAGGCCAACTATTTAAACCTGAAAATGGGCGATGTGCTGCGCGTGCGCGTCACCGGTATCAACGGCCAGACCCAGGCCGCGCGTATGACCATCGTCGGCTTGTACAAGCCCTCCAATGCGTTCATGGGCGCGGTCACCTTCGGAGAAATGCATGATGTCAAGGGCATCCTGGGCTATGGCCCGCATGAGGTGGGTCAGATTTATTTGACGATCAAAGATCCCAGGAAGCGCGCGGTGCGGCTTGCCGACTCGATCCATGCGATGCTTGCGCCGCCCATGGCCGTGGTCCCGGCGCTGGACAAAAAGGGAATCAGCGTGCCGCTGCTCGGCTACCGGGCCGATACGATGTATGCCAATAAGCTCAAGGACGCGGTCCGCATCGTCTCGGGCGACAGCGCGGCCGCCTATAAGCGCGACGGCGTCATGGCGGGCGCGGCCCTGGCAGCGCGCCTGAACATCCGGGCGGGCGACACCATCGACATTTCGTGGCCCAAAAAATACGACGGGACCGCGCAGGCGCGCCTGCCGGTCAAGGCGATTTTTTCAAGCGGCGACAGCGGCATTTCCGGCAACCTCATGCTGCTCAACGAATATCGCTTTTTCGACCTGTTCTATCACAACTGGCCGGCGGCGGCGCCCGATTCGGTGCGGAAACTTCTGCCCGATAGCGCCAAAGGCGCGGCCAGGCTGGTGGCCGCGGAATGGATATTGCTTGACCGATGCAAGTCAACCGACGAGGTGCGGAAACGGTATAAAGAGCTTTCCAAGCGCAAATACGCGGCCACGACCGTGGACGTGCAGACCATGTACGAAACCGCCAGCGATGTGCTCAAGCTCGAAGCCGCGCTCAATATGATCACCCTGATCGCGGTCATGGTCCTGTTCTTCATCATACTTATCGGCGTGGTCAACACGCTGCGCATGACCATCCGCGAGCGCACCCGCGAGATCGGCACGGTGCGCGCCATCGGCATGCAGAAGAGAGACGTGCGCAACAGCTTCATCCTGGAGACCGCTTTCCTTACGCTGTTCGCATCCGCCGCAGGCACGGTACTCGGGTTCGCGGCCATGGCGCTGCTGTCGATTCCGAAATTCAGCGTTACCGATAACCCGATGGGCATGCTGCTGGTGGGCGGCCATTTGCACTTTGTGCCTACGCTGTGGGGGATCATCGGGTATAATGCGCTGATCCTGACCATTGCGGTCGTCACCTCATGGTTTCCCGCGCGCCGGGCTGCGAACATGGCGCCGACCGCGGCTTTGAGGCATTATGAATAGGAAAATTCGAAATTCGAAGCACGAAATCCGCATGACCGAAATCCAAAACCGGAAGCCGGCCCACTCAAACGTCTGGAGGACGGAATGAAGTTCACGGCACTCTTGATGGCCGTATGCGCGGCAGCGCCCGTCATGGCGCAGCCGACGATCCGCGATATCATGCTCAAGCTCGAAGAGCGGCAGAAGATGACCGGCGACGTGCGGGCCAATGTCACGCTTACGCAGCAGAAAGCCGGCCAGGGCGTGAAAAAGACCGATATGGAATATTATCGCCGCGACAAGGACGACGCCTTCATGATCGTCATGACCGCGCCCGAATCGGAAAAGGGCAACGGCTATCTGCGCGTGGACGAGAATTTCTGGATGTACCGCAAAAACACGCGCACCTTCCAGCACATCAACCGCGACGAGAGCATCGGCGGGTCCGACGCCAAGGCCGATGATTTTGAGACACGCACGCTCACCGAACGCTACGAAGGCGCCAAAGACTCGAGCGGCAAGGAGGTCCTCTCCGAAGAAAAGCTGGGCGCAGTTGCGGTATGGAAATTCGAAATCAAGGCGAAGGTCAACGATGTGGATTATCCGCGGAAAATCTACTGGGTCAGCAAAGACAATTTCCTGGAACTCAAGGAACAGGCCTATGCATCGTCGGGCACGCTCATGCAGAGCGCCTATTTTCCCAAATACACGATCGTCGACGGCAAATATGTTCCGGTCAACCAGATGTTCCTCGACGAATTCGAAAAGGGCAATAAAACGCTTGTCGAGATTTCCAATATTTCGACGGCAAAACTGAATGACCAGATTTTCACCAAAGCGTATCTGGAAAATCTCAGCAAATAGGCGTGTTGCGCATATGCAGAGACGTAGCGCGCTACGTCTCTGCATATGCGCGCGCAATGTTTGTTGACGGAGGAATAATGCGGATATTCCGGACCATCTGTCTGATCACGGGCGCGTTTCTGTCGGCGGCGCATGCGCAGAACGGCATCGACGAATCCGCGCTGTTCGGCGACACCAATATGGTCATTGACAGCCAGAAAATCGTCAATACCGCTGCCGGCGACACGGCCAATCTGCCGAAGAAGACCGTGGGGTTTTCCGGGCAGATCATCAGCGCGGCCGCGGCAACAGCATCGCGCGATCTGGCCGACACCTTGTCCGCTGACATGATCGGATTTTCCGGCTCCATGGTGGGCAACCTGATGCTGGATGTGCGCTTGATAAACGGCATCAAGGCCTTTGCGAATCTTGAGGCCGCGTATGCGGCATCGCAAAGCCAGATGCTCATCAACCTCCGCGAGATTTTCGTGGACGCCAATATTCAGCACCGCGTCTACCTGCGCGCCGGCAAACAGGTCCTGCAATGGGGACCGTGCAACTTCTGGAACCCCACCGATCTCATTAATGTTGAAAAGAAACTGTTTGTCCAGAAAATCGGCTACCGTGAAGGCGCGTTCGGGCTTAGGGCGCATGTGCCTTTCGGCACGGCGATCAATCTCTACGGGTTCCTGGACGCAAAGGACGTTTCGTCCGCGGACAGCCTGGCGGCCGCGGCCAAAATGGAATTTCTGGCGGGCGGCACGGAATTCGCTTTCTCCACCTGGGGAAAGCGCAATCGGGAACCGGTGTTCGGGTTTGATATTTCCACCGCGCTTGCAGGCGTGAATATTGCGGGGGAGGTCAGCGCGTCGTACGGGAGCAACGGTTTGACTTTAAAAGAGGGGCCCATCGCCCAAATCCCGGTTATGGTTAATGATACTGATACAATAGCCGTCTCTAAAAAAACGCTCATAATGTATCGAAAAGATGATACATGGATCCCGCGCGCGGCCGTTGGATTGACAAAATGGTTTGATTTCCTTGATGTGCACGATCGAATTATGGCAATAGCAGAATTTTATTATAATGGAGCGGGATACACGACGAATGTTTTTGCTGATCGTGATACCGGCTATTTATATGATGTGCCGGTTAAATCGATATCAGAAATCGGCATTCCAGATGTAAAAACCTCAGGCACTAAAACCGATTACCTCGTAGGACATGATCTATTTGAGCAGAATAGCTATTCGCAATATTATTTGGTATTATTTATCTCCATCAGCCGATTCATCACCAGCAGCATGTCGCTGAACCTCAATGCCATCGGCAATCTCAAGCAGCGGTGCGCCGCGGTTTCCGCGGGCGTCACGTATACGTCGCTCAGCGACTTTTCGCTGGGAGCGACCATTGTCGGCTATATCGGCGCGAAAAACACCGAGTACACCTATCAGAACAACGCCGTCATGGTGCAGGTGACTGCCGGCATGACGTTTTAACCTGATACATTCATAAAGCCGAAGAGATGTAGCCGCAAAATGGCGCAAAAGGCGCAAAAGAATGAAATGGTTTTAATAAAGGTACCTCTAAAAATTGCTGATTATGTCATTGCGAGAAGCGTAGCGACGAAGCAATCTTCTTATTCTATATGAAAAACGCGGGATTGCTTCGCTCCGCTCGCAATGACAGACGCGTTTTCGAATTTTTAGAGGTGCCCATAAGAGAATCGGTTGCTCGATATGAGCGTCATAGGAATTCAGCCGGACATTGCATAAATCGGATGTTTGAATTATCCGAATTCTTTTTTGCGCCTTTTGCGCCTTTTTGCGGCAAATTTTGAATATCGGCGTTAGAAACAAACCAATAGAAGGAGCGGCGTGTGAAAATGGACTTCCTATGCAGCGGTCTTTTCTGGGGCAGCATCCTGATCCTGTTCGGCATATCGGTGATTCTCAGGGCGATATTTCACATCCACATTCCCCTTTTTCGCCTGGTCTTCGCGCTCATCCTGATTTACCTGGGCATACGGGTGCTCGTGGGCGGGGCCTGGTGCCGGTCGCATTGCAGCACCGTCATGTTTTCCGAATCCTCGTCCATGGCCGCGGATGACAAAGGGGAATACAGCATTATTTTCGGGCGCGGCGTCATCGACACCGGGGCGGTCCCCGCTTCCGATAAGGTAATCAGGATCAACACCATATTCGGCGCCAGCGTGGTGAAGGTCCCGAAAAACGTCCCCACCATCGTCAAGGTCGACGCGGCATTCTCAAGCGTCAAATTGCCGGACGGCAACATTGCCTCCTTCGGCACGTATATCTATAAAAACAAGGCCTGCGCCGAAGCGCCGGATTCAGTTGCGCGAAGGACCATCAGGCTGGACGTGGTGTTCGGCAGCAGCGTGGTGGAGGAGCAGTAGCTCCGCCGTCTGCCGGTTCTGCACAATGCGAAAAAGGCCGGGACAAATGTCTCGGCCTTTTTCGCATATGAAAGATCCCCGGCCCCTCCCGCGTGCGCGGATCATAGTGTATTTTTATCCACCTGCCGGTATTTCCCGGCGGCAAACGGGGGTATATTTCATGCGATCCATCGCGCTCTGCATTTCCGCATTTCTGGCTTTTCCGCTTTATTCATCCGCCGCTACCCGCATCGCCTGTATCGGCAACAGCATCACCGAAGCGGGCGGCCACGGGTATGTCGAACGCCTGCAAACGATGTTCGGCGCCGGCTATGAGATGCAGAATGACGGCAAACTCGGCTGCGCCATGCTTCGGAAGGCGGATGTTCCGTATTGGAATTTCGGCTACCTGGATTCGGTGTTCCGGTTCAGCCCGCAGATCATTACCATCAAGCTCGGTATCAATGATTCCAAGGCCATCAACTGGCAATACAGCGCCGAGTTCATCGCCGATTATACCAGCATGATCGATACGCTCTATACCATCAACCCCCGGCCCCAGGTGTGGCTCTGCCTGCCCACACCTGCATTTGTCAATGGCATGGGCGTAGTACCGCAGACGATCCAGAATGAAATACTACCGAAAATCCAAAGCGTGGCCCAGGCGCGCGGGCTTTCGGTCATTGACCTGAACACGCCGTTTTTAGGGCGTCCGTACCTGTTTCCCGACGGCGTGCATCCCACCGCGGAGGTGCAGGATTCCATCGCGCAGATCATCTACCGGCACCTGGCGGGAAAGCCGCTGCTCCAGATGTCCGATACGCAAATCACCCTTTCGTATGAAATCGGGGTGACGCAGACGATCACCCCGCGCGCCGATACGATCATCAACGTATCCTCGACGGTAAAGCCGGCGCCGGTTACGGTGTCGGGCATGGACCCGTGGCTTTCGGTATCGGTGAATGCCGCCGACAGCAACCACCAGGCCCTGGTCTGCGGCATCAATACCGGCGCGGTCACCTTGACGGCCGAACACCAGTATCGGGACACGGTGACCGTATCGTCGCCCGGATCCTCACCGATCGCCATGAGTTTCCGCGTGCTTTTCTGGGTGCGCCAGCCGTCGGTTTTCACCTCCATCCGATTGGACCCTGATACGGCATGGCTCCTCTGCGGCTCTGCATGGACCTTCCGCGCAACGGCGCTCAATCAGTACGGCGAACCGCTTGCGCAGCAGCCCGCCTTTACCTGGAGCACAAGCGCCGGGAGCGTGAGCAACGGCGTTTTCACCGCGCCCATGACCCAGGGGACCTGCGCCATCACCGTTTCGTCCGGCGGCAAAAGCGCCGTATCGTATACGGTGGTTTCGCGGTTCGACGTGCTGCCCGATTCGGGCTATATCCGGCGGTTCTTGACGCTTGAAAAAGCGCAGGATTCGCCGTTCATACCCGCGGGCGCGCCCTCGATCACCCTTGATTATTTCGCGCAGAGCGTACCCGCGGTCACCGAGGCCACTATCCGGCCGTCACCCGGCGACACCAACCTGGCCATCCTTAAAAAGTATGTATGGCGTCCGGAATCCAGGCAGGACGGCCGGTTCGCCGGTCCGCCCAGCCGCGAATATTTCGTGTCCTACGGGGCGCTCTACCTGTACCTGGCGCAACCGATGCAGGCGTATATCAGCTACCTGCGCGATGACGATATCGCCCTACGTCTGGATGGTCAGCAGATCATTTCGGTGACCAGCCCCGACAACGGCGTTCCTCATACGACGCCGGCGGTGTCGTTTCCCGCGGGAGTGAGTTGCCTGCTTATCAAGCTCTGCGAAAAGCAGGGCGCGAATTATTACGCGCTTCGATTGACCGATGCGCAAGGCCGCAACCTGCGCGGCATACACTATCTGCTCGACCACGATACGAACGCCGTATCGTCGATACGCGCGCCGCTCGCCGGCGCGCGGCAGCATGCTCCCGCGCTGTCCGCCCGCGCCAAAGGCGGGCGCATGATGATCGACGTGTGGGCGCATGCGGCCTGGCGTGTGACCATCGCCGTCCCGGACGGCCGCATTGTCGCGGCGCGAAAGGGCAGGGCCCCGGCGCGGATGGTGATTGATGCGCCGGCGCATGCGGCGGGTGTGTATATTATCAAGTTAAGGAACGCGGCGGGGCGCGAGGTGATAAGGCGGGTGGTGGGGGAATGATCGGCGGGAAGTTGTTGTTCGCCCCAATGCCAAGAGGATTTGAATGCGTAATTTAATCTTATTTGTATTAGCAGCAATATTTTGTACTATGTTTTGTTATTCTCCTGGAGGAATAACTCTTTATAAAATTGATCGAACATTAATCAATTTAACCAGTGATACTTTATCAGTAGAGGGGACAGGAATAAAGCCATTTAAGATTATACCTGCCAACGATACCTTTTCATATTTCATATCTCATTTAAACTTTTATGGTTCGGGTGGCATGATCGGGGCAGATGGACTTGAATATTTAGGAGATACTTTGCGCATTTCTAAAAATGCTGCATCTCCCCCCGCAATGTACGATACATGCAAAACTTTGATTATACCTTTTGATACCTTGATCGATGAGCGATTTAGTGGACACGAAGTTAAGCTACACCCGGCTTTTTAAATAGCGGTGTAGTACAATTAACCACGGAGGTGTCCATGACTCGATCTCG
>Ga0315289_10014132_pt1 | contig 11161 bp, 9 predicted proteins | sample YL17G11_40_MG_FD_203452 | JGI IMG/M metagenome (GOLD analysis project Ga0315289, IMG submission 203452) | Sediment microbial communities from Yellowstone Lake, YNP, Wyoming, USA - YL17G11_40 | ecosystem: Environmental > Aquatic > Freshwater > Lake > Sediment | place: USA: Wyoming | collected... | reverse complement strand
GCTGACTCGAAAGTTCCAGCTTGAGGAGTATCTGTCGCAGGGCGTTGTGCTAATGCGCACAGGCATCCACGAAGGCAATGTCGTAAGGGCAGTCCAAGTGGAGAAGATGAGAGGCATCGCACACGACACACAACTAAGGCCCTACCTCATAGGCCAGAACGGAGTCGAGGTCTTCGCGAAAGACAAGGTCTTCAAATGACGAGGAAAACCGGCTCGGGGGCCCCCATGTCTATCATACTCTGAGGTGTTCATGATCGTGCAACACGTTCGGTGCTAAGATGAGGGCTAAGTAGTGGCATCCATGCGAATGCTCTGTGCAGCAATTCCTTTGTTTGTTATCTTCAGTATCGCAGTAGGGTTTGGCCATCAAGGTGCCTTCGACTTGGCGCTACTAACAGAGGCAAGTTGGAAGGAGACCCCTGAGCTTCGAGTGATCATGACTTCGACCTCAGATTGGGCGCGTATCATGTTTGATGATTTCAACAACACTCACATGAATGGGATCAGGATTAGTCGCATACTTGGATGCGGCTGGTTCTTCGGTAATGACACGGACGACCGCATAGATCGTGGAAAGTCTCTCACCTACGTTGACGTAATCTACAACACGACGGTAGCTCGCACAGGTGACTTCATCGGCTTCTACAAGGGAGACAACGACTTCAGCTACACGCGGATGTACGTTGACCTGATACTTGACATCAATGTGTCAGCGCCGCAAAGACACTTCTACCTTGTTGTCGCTGGCGCTGGAGTAACAACATTCCAAATAGCTGACAAGGTTTCGGGCGTTACGGTCTGGCAGGACACAGTTCAAGGTAACAGTTTCACTCAGTATCTGAGCCGATCGGTATCTGCCGCTGCCTTCTTTCCAAAACAGACGCTCGACAGCAGTGTGGTGTTCCTCCTCGTCGGGCTAGTTGCCGTCGTGTTGGTAGTTGCCAATCCGCTTGTTCTAAGACACAGGAAAGAAGAACATAAAGAATGGAATGGCCTGTGACCACGAACGAGGCAATCAAATCAGGCACTGGCAATATTCGGCTTGGTCCGGTCCAGAGCTTGGTTCTCGCCGGTGCTTTCGTCTTCTCACTAGTTGTCTCGCTCCCCCGGCTTGGTGCGGGCCTTCCTATGGGGGTCGACTCCTCCAGTCATCTCTCCAAGGTGATGTTTATCACCGATTCTTTGATGCGGTATGGGACAATTCCGTTTTGGAATCCCGACTGGTACGGTGGTACTCCATTTCTTGTATTGTATCCACCGCTCAGCTACGTTCTGACCGGGTTCCTCGGCGTTGCTGTGGGGCCTGTTTTCGCATACAAGCTAGTCGACTTGGTCTTCTACGTGGCTGCTGTTCCTGTCGTGTACTGGCTGGCAAGGGATTTCGGTCTCAATGGACTCGAAAGCGCGGTCGCGGTCTTCTTGTACAGTACGGTCCCTGAGGTCGTCGAGAACTACGTCTTCTTCGACCGGTTTCCAACCACCATATCCATAGTTCTTGTCTGTCTATTCCTCATCTCGTTGAGGCGTGTCTTGCGCTCGAAGAGCTCGAGATGGGTCGTTGCTCCCTCCATACTGCTCACAGCGGTCGTGCTAACGCATCACCTTTCCGGTTTGATCGCCGCACTCATAGGATGCATCCTGATAACCGCAACGTTCCCAAACCGCATCAGTACGACTCATCACTTGAAAGTTGGCCTTGGCACGATTGCTGGAGGCATAGGCCTCTCCGCAGTCTGGATCATTCCGTACTCCGTAGCCCTCACACAACTCCCGCCGAATGGTTTCTTCAACAGAAACGTGACCTTTCCATTTTTGAGGTTCACGTATTTTGGGTTCGACATCGCGAGCGCGGTTCTCGGAATCGCACAATTCATCCTCGCTGTGCTTGGTTTTCAAGTGCTGATCCGAAGAACCTACAAGGGAGCGTTCCGCTTTCAGCCGATCCATCTGATTCTGCTACTTCTGGGCGGAATGGGATTCTACCAGCTCAGCGAGCTTGCCGGTCTTCCAATGCTGATGCCTGTTGGCATCGTTATCATAATCGTTGCTTTTCTCGTATTCCTCGTAGAGATTGCGCGACGATCCATCCGCGGCGGCTTGATGACATCGGCGGAAACGCTCGGATTTGTGTGCCTATGGTTCGTTCTCTTCTTCTGGGCTGGGCTTGGCTACTACGCGCTTCCGATATTCTGGTTTTATCCAATGAAGAAACTTTGGATTAGTCTGGATGTGTATAGGTTCTGGCTGTACTTCGCCTTTCCGATGGTCATGTTGGCAGGAGTCGGGCTTCTGCGGGCTGTGCGGTCCTTCTCGATGAAGGGAAAGTACTGGGCAGTGCTCCTTATCGTGCTAGTGGCGGTACCCGTGTTTCTCAGTCCCGCCTTGAGAATCTGGTACTCCAACACTCAGCCCGTGAATCCGTATCTTCCTTACTCAACTGCGAGCGCAGATGTGCCGCCTGAGATTTTGCGCTACTTCGAGGGCGACAGGTCAGAAGGGCGAATACTTGCCATCAAGTGTCCGCTCTGGGTCTACCTGCTCCCGAGAATTGCCGACAAACCCACAGTTGACGGCTGGTACCCCCAGTCGAAACTTCTGAATCGCCTGATTGGGGACGATCTGGACGATTACAGGATCAACGACCTCGAGAGTGCGCCGTCGCAAGACGTCCGCATACGGACTTGGCGAAACCTGATTAACAGTAGCGACGTGCTCGGAATCGAATGGATAATGATCGGGGATTTGGGCAACGCGGAGAAACATGCACTTCTCGGCAATTCGAGTTTCACCGAGGTTCTTTCGGTCCCCTACAGCCCATCATCGGTCTCGATCTACAAGACAACACACGATGTCGAGCTGGTGGGAATATCTCCGCCTGGAGCGTTCCAGGTGACCATGGAGCGTGTGTCTCCTGATCACATTCGTCTTAGGCTGACGGGTGCAGGTGACGAGGCGGAAATCCAGATTCGTGAGGCATGGTTTCCGACTTGGGTCGCGTCTGCAGACGGCAAACCTATTAGAATTGTGAGAAACAGCGAAGGTTACATTCAGCTCACAGCCGAGCAATGGATGAAAACAATCGACATCACATACCAGACAGATCCGACAGTGAGTGGAATCAGCTGGACGGTGACCTTCGCCACTTTGACCTGTCTGATCGTGGGGACGATCATGAGTCGATCAAAAGATGACGAAGCTTGACAATGATCCAACGGAAGGGCTGATGCTGCGAATCTCTTTCCTATTCGTCGGAGGATTCGCGCTCGCGGAGGGCCTCCAGAACTGGATCAGAGGAAAGATCGAGGCGCACTCGGAGGTCGTGTTGATTCTCCTGACCACGTACTTGGTTGCCTTTGCAATCATGGCGATTGGAACGTCTAGCAGTCAGACGCTTAAGAGATTGCGTCACCTGCCGTTCGCCACACTGATCGCCCTCGTCTTGACAAGCGCCTACATCATCTCGCAAGTTGAGTTCAACGGAGCGTACCAAAGCGACTCGCTCGCGTTCACACATTACGCAGCGATCTTGTTTACGAGAGGCGTGAACCCATACGCGCAGGATCTGCAAGGTGCTCTGAGAGTGTTCTCAGTAGATCCACAGTTTATCACCTTGATGCCGTCAGGTGCCCTAATGACGATCCTGAACTATCCAGCTATGAGTTTCCTAGTCTTCGTCCCGGCAGTATTGGCCGGCACGGCGGATATGCGAGTAGTCATTTTCATTTTCGAGATTGCGACGTTGGTCTCGATCTACTGTTGGGCTCCCGCCAAGATAAGACCGATCGTCCTCTTGCCGATCTTTGCAGGCTCGGACTTGGCCATCAACTTCAGCTCAGGCTCGATCGCCGACTTCCTGTGGGTGCTTCCGCTGATCTACATGATCTTCTTTCTCAAGAAGCCGTGGCTTGCAGGGGCCTGTTACGGCTTGGCGTGCGCAACAAAGCAAACACCGTGGCTTCTCGCCCCGTTCCTCTTGATTTGGGTATTTCATGATCACCCAGAGTCTTCCAGGGGAGAGCGCATAAGAAGAACAGTCATCTTTGCAACAGCTGCCGCTGGCTTCTTCTTGATTCCAAATCTATGGTTCATCTATCAGGACTACTCGCTCTGGTGGAAGGGCGTCATAGCCCCTAGTTTCGGGAACCTTGTGATTCTCAGTCAGGGGTTCTCGATGATAAGTGAAACCGGTTTCATCCCGTTACCGCCAAGCTTCTATTCAGTGACGTTCGTCACGGTGTTTGCGGCTCTGCTGTTCAACTATGCAGTCTACTTTGGCAAACTGAAACATGTCATATGGGTCGTTCCTATCTTGACAATGTGGTTCTCCTATCGTGGATTACAGAACTACTTCATCTTCTGGATACCAATGCTTGTCGTGTCAGCTATCTACCTCTACAGGGAAAGGACGGGGCTTCTTTGAGCTACCAAAAATGGTTGCGAAGAATCGCCGCACCTGTATCGATTTTGATCTGTACAGCTCTGATACTGAATGCGTACGTTCAAGACTACGGGCATGGTTACGAAGCGCCGCCGCTCCTCAACACCACATTCAGGTATTGGACGCTGGTGCCTGGAAGCAACGAGACGAAACCATACCTTTGGGAGACAGATTTCCTGAGTGGGCCACTGGATCGCCTATGGCTTGCTGAGGACACTGTCGACGGGGAGAGCGTGCTTGGGATGCACGCCTACCAAGACGGCCTGAATGACACCTTCGATTGGGCGATGCTTCATGTCAGACAAGACTTGAGAGGAAACGCCGCATCCAGGGTTTTCCAGAACAACATAGGCATCTGGGCTTATCCAACCTTCCCGTATCATCCAAATCCAGTGAACAACAACCCAAGGAATGCCTTCGGGATTGAGATCAACGATGGTACTCACATCATATGGTTCATCTTCTCTCCCGGGCAGCCCGCTCTCTACGAGTTCAAGTTGCACAGGATCATCGTGATCCCGACGCCTCTGAATCAATGGTCGTACAGAGAGATCAATATCAAGGCGCAGTACGAAGAAGCCAAATGGGCTTTTCCAGGGTCGTTCTCCTTCATTCTCATATTGGGAGCTACGAAGCTCGACCCGGGCACCTACGTGGGCTACTTCAGGTCGGTCAACGTCACCGGCTCCTCTGCCTCGGCAACCGGCTCGGCAGAGTCTCCATCGAACCTGATCGTCCGATTATGCGCTTCGCGCAAGGAATAAAGCGAGGGGGCAGTCTCTCTCCGCTTTGCGTGTCCGTATTTGGAGCGGGTAGAATGATTCGCGCAGAGAATCGCAACGTGGAGTCAACGTTTCTCAGACTGGTCAGAAGATATGGCTTTCCCGTTCTCTCGCTCATTTTCGGCCTCGCCGCCCTAGTGGTCATTCTCGCGCCCACGGTGACGAGTACTCCGCCTTACATAGTTGGGGAGAATCTGGTCCTTACGGAGGTTCAGGTGCTTCCAGGCTTCTACATGAAGCCAATCACTTTCTTCCAATACTCATTCTTTCTATGTTTCGGATTCGCATTGTACGCGCCCCACGTGCGAGCATGGTTCATGCGAGTGCGCCCGGGTATCTTGAGGACAGTATACCTTGTTGCGTGGCTCATTGCCCTTGGCAGCGGTTTTGAGGTAATGTACCACATCGTCCTGTGGTCGGCTTCACTGGCTGCAGAAGGTTTCACAAACCCAGACACAGTCGTCAATCCATGGCCGAGAAATCCTTACCCGCTGAACATAGTGTATGCAGCAAAGATCGTGGTTCTGATCTTTGCCATGGCTTTGTTCTTGATTGACTACATAAACCGAGTGGATCGGGCACGCACAACACGGCAAACGATCGAGGCCGCACGAGACGGCTTAGGTGATCGCAGGATCCGCGTGTAGAGAACGATCGCACGAAAAGCGACGGGTCAAAGGATGGACAACAAGTGAAAGGGAATCTATCCGCCCGAATCACAGGTCTACTCACGCGGGCAAGAACGGAACTCATGAAGTACGAATCTGTACCGGTCTGCTTCCTGATCGCTCCAATAGTCTACTTGGCAATCATAGATTCCGCGTCCTTCACGGTCTTCTGGTTCTGGGGCGAGCAGATCGGACGCGCCGGTTTCGCGTTCATCATCTTCCTAGTGGCTTGGGAATGGTATGATTCGAGACAACGACTAACTGCGAGACGAGGAAGATGGAGACTCGTCGTTGCTTCAGCAGTCACTGTGGCCCTGTTCGCATACTACTGGGAGAGGGTCACGAACGACGCTTGGACCCACAGCATGAGAGTACTTATCACATCACAATTCGGGGTCTCTCAAGAGGCGCCTCTGAGCTTCCTGCTTGCGATGGACTATCTCCTGTACGCCGTATTCAGCCTATGTGTTGTTTCGGTATTCTACGGTCCCAGATCGCTTCGATTGATGATCACGCCCGCAATATATGCGGTCGGGTCCGGCGTGCTAGACCTGATGGATGCGTTCTACCCGGAAGACTCGTTGGCGTTCATGCAGACTTGGGTATACCTGATATGGGATGTTGTGGTTGGAATACTCGTCATTCTAGGCTTTCGAATCGCAAGTCCCGGTTCTGTCACGCCTCCAAGCATCCTGCTGAGAGGAAACCAGTTGAGCCTTTGGGGCTACAAAGGTTTCATCCGGATACTGATATTCTGGCCATCATCCGGCGTCGTGAGCATGATCATGTACAGCCTCGTGCTTGTCATTCTGCTGATCAAACTGGACGCGCCTATACGAAGGAAAGTCACATACACAGCAATCGGGGCTTTGGGAACATACTTCGCAAATGTCTTACGCATCGTCCTGATAATCCTCTACGTGACATACATTAGCCTCGACGTGAAGACTTTTCATGACTCGATAGGCGAAATCATCTTTCTGACTTGGATACTCGGATTCCTCTACTTGGTCATCTCACGTGAGAATCGTCTTAGTCGGAAAAGCGCGAAGTCGCCGATCTCAGGAAGACCGCAAGTCCCCGTCAACTTCATTAACGGATCGCGTGTCAACAGTGAGAATGAAGGGTCTGCGCCTTGAGGTACTTTGAGCGCGTCCAGAGCAGACGTTGGCTTGTGCTCTCCGCTCTATTCGCGGTCACCGCGCTCATCATATGGGGATACGTCACTTACGGGCTGTCTTCTCCGGAAACGGCTTTCGGGCAGCGATGGGTGTCCACTGAAGTAGTACTCTTCGCTCTTCCTGCGGGACTGATTCCTGGCGTTCCTGTGAGCATTCCGATCCAGTTCAAGCCCATCACAGGTTTCTCCATTCTGCTGTTCTTATGGTGGGCCACGTTGCTGCTAGCGCTCAGGGATAGGCTCAACATGACCTCATCTTCAACTAGGCAGGTCATCGGCGTGATCGCCTTCCTGATGTGCATGATCGCAGGCTATGAGCTGACTTGGAACTTCTCTCTTTGGTCGGCCAGGCTGTCTTTGCTTGGAGCTAACCCCGCGACATCGTTTAACGAGATGGTCGACACCATCGCCTTCCAGAGTTCGTACTACCCGGTCAACCTGGTTTTCATCACGAAGCTATTCGCTTCGCTACTGTTCGTGGGCATCTACACGATATACAGCCTGTATGGTCTGGAAGGAGCGAAACGGTAAGGACCACGGTCCTGCTGAGTCCTGTGCCGCATGCCTTTTCGTCACTGTGGCTGACATCGGTAGAGTTGGAGCGATCTACCTACAAAGATGGCCGACGCAATCAGCATTGCACAAGTGAGTGCCATGAATATCGGCAGTTGGAAGACGGAGCCGTTCTGGTGTCCGAACTCTGCGTCTTTCCACGAGGCCGAGATGCTTTTTGGGCCGTTCATGTGGATGCGTGATACGGGCGAGGGATCGCTTGAGTCGCCCGACCATCCCGTGAAGACGTGTGTTCTCTCGTCGAGAACCACAGGCGGTGCTACTTGGAACGTGACGATCGCGTTTTCATCATGCCATCCTGTTCCCGTAGTGTGGCCGAACGGGGATATGACGCTGAGATAGTATTGTCGCAGATAGATCGCAAGCAGAGAGGCATCACCTGACAGGGTTAGAGTCAGAGTAGGGGAGGAGATGGTCTCGTTCCATTGAAGGAAGACAGCACGGGAAGTGTTCCCCTGCTCTATGACGGAAGGAACCGAAATAGTGTGCTCGCCTCGAGTCACGTTCGCTGTGAACCTGCCATCGGCGCCTGTTAGGTAGCGATTGCCGTCAAGCTCAACCTCTCTGCTTGGGTATCCTAGGATCACAGTCAGAGTGACCGAATCGGTCACCTCCGTTGAGAATCTCTTAACTCCGTCCTTCAGTGATACCCAGCCGTTCTCCAAACGTATCAGCGATATCAATGCGAAATGTAGTCTGCTCGAAGTGCCGTTGGCAAGTATAGTATTCGTGAACTGTGCCTCACCGTTTCCATAGAGCCGTTTGATCGAGACTGATTCAATCGAACCTTTGCCAATGTCATACGCGACTACTGCAATTGTGAAGTTCGAGGACAGATTGAACTGCAAATTGGTAGTAGTCTTGAACGCCTGTCCTCTCGCGACTTTGTCTGGGGACACTATGTAGCGCATGTGGATGTCGACTTGGCCTGTGGACTCGGTGTCGTTCGTGAGATTTGTCGCGATCCTAGAGATATGTTCTTTCTCATTCTCGAATTGCAGGCTCTTCGAAGTTTCAATGAATTTGGTGGTGAGGAGGGCCGCACGACCATCATAGTCGCCCGATTCCCAGTCTGTCCAGACCTCATGCTGAACATGGCTGATTACGTGGTACTCTTTGTGATACCAGAAGGATCCGCGCCAGCCGTCCTCTGGGGTGTTCTGAAAGAAACGCTCGCCTGACGAAATGAACTCTCTTGGCATTCCCTCGCCATACAAGACAAGGAGACTTGCTTGTAGAGTGCTGGCCTTGGAAGAAACGTCTTGAGGAATCTGAGGAGTGATCAGTATGAGCCCATCCGGGCTGATCCAGTCCCCTGGGCTTGCAAGAACGAGCTCCTTGGCAGCGGCGAGAGCCCCGACCGAATAGCCCACAATGTAGAGGTGTGCGTAGCCCTGAATCTTCGCCCAAGCACGTATGCTCTTTATGAAGTTGGTTCGGCCAGGGTAGGGCTCGACAAACATCGTCCTATTCAGCGTCGTGTCCACTGAGCTTACTGTGCCCTTCTTCAATGCAAGAACATCGTAGTAGTTAGCAAGGTCTTGGATGAAATGGACGGTGTTATAGGATTCATACTCGTACGGGTTCACTGTGAGGCTTGAGTGCTCAGCGATTCCACCACCAAGCCACAGCAGGCATGTGTCGCTTGCGGCGATATTCCAACGATACCAAACGGCGTCTCCGATCGTGATGCTTTCCGGTTGGAATGGATTTGAGGCATAAGTATTCTGAAGTGTCGAGGAGCCAACAATCATCATGAGAAGAACCAACATGGGCATGAATTTCCTCAACGCGCGCGCGGATCTGGAGAATCCGTCATGCGACTTCGCGGCTGACAGGCGCCGTAGAATGACTCCTATTGCAGCGAGTATCCCAGAGCAGAGAAGAAAGACTAGCGAAATGCTGGCAATCTGGGACTTCAATCTCGCAGAAGCATCCTCTAACCAATTGGCGGACACTGTCTTAGGTCGATCCATTACAACCCAGCTGACAGGGGAAGTTGATTCCGAGTCTCCTGACCAGTGACTAAACACGTAGTGAACTCCGTAATCAGTCGGGGACCGGCTGGTAGAGGTAGGTCGCATGGCTGCAAAGGTTGCGTTTGTGCCTGCCACATACCAGCCGGAGCCTAGGGTTTCCCCCAGATTGGATCGGACAAGGAGGTAGAACTCGGTCACGTAGACTGCTGATAGGTCTAGTCGGTCTGCCACATACATCTGCCTTTGCGAAGAGTGCACACCGTCACTCCAATGGTCAAAGACTGCTTGAGTTCCATTGTCAAGAACCAGTGGGGACTTTGCGGCAATTGTGTGGAGGCCACGCTCGGTTTGAACGTAGAGTCCCTCTTGAGGAACCTTGTAGGGATCGTTGTCGACCGTTACGACGGCCGAGGGAAGGTTCGAGCGGATGCTGAGAGTTCCAGTGGTTGGCCTGACTACCTCAATATCGAAGTGGAAGGTTCCGCCGTTCTGATAGGAATACCAACCGTTATGCCACCAAGTTCGGACTGTAGTCAAGAGTTCCCAGACGCCCGGCTGGTCTCTGCCGGAGAGTCGGAGAGTGTACGACTTGGCGCCACTAGGCATCGGAGTGAACAGGTCTATTGAGGCGAGCACGAATCCTGTTTCGGCATCTATGATTGCTATGTCCGCCGAGTGGGCAGCCGAGTATTCGACAGTAACTGTGACCGCGAAATCCTCACCGGGGCGGATATGGTCAGGCGATCGGACATCCACGATTCTTGCTAAGGGGGATTGCATATCGGCGCGGGCCACGGGCATGACTGCGACCGGGAGAATGATGAAAAGGAGAAGAACCAGGCCAAGAAAGAAGCTGATTCCCCGACTCATAGAGGTGAATGAGTATCTGAACACCGCTTGTTCTGCCTCTCCAGACCTAAATATCATGTTCTCCCTGTTATGGAGAGCTTGGCTTGCGCCTTAAGGTTCGCCTTGCTGATGTTCTCGAGAGGTCTCTAGCCGAGCGGCCGTAGTCCCTTTTCTGGGATAGTCGAGGGTCAAAACAATCTCAACTCCTCGTCTAATCACCGGTTTCACGGGCTCTGTTCGGTTTTTTTTGAAGGGTATTAGCCAATTCGAAGCCTACCTCGCGGAGCAAGGCATCAAGCATATCCTATGCCGCGTCAACCATCCTCAGACGAACGGGAAGCTGGAACGCTTCTACGGCGTCTACGAACAGAAACGCCACCAATTCAAATCCGTGGACGAGTACGTGCACCGGCACAACGAGATCAAACCACACCTCAGCCTAAACGTCGAAACCCTAGAAACCCCAATCCAAGCCTTCCACAGGAAACTCCCAGTGCAGAAGACAGAAGCCACCCAAACGATTCAGGATGCGAAATAATAATGGGAAACTACACTCTCCTCTCCCCCTTTTCTGTGTTTGCGATAAGACCTTTGAAAGAAGTCTCTTCCATCCAATTGCGATATCCACGATGACAGCGAGCAGCAAGCCGACTGCAATTACGGACAAGGGCAAAATCAAGAATTGGCATGAT
>Ga0315289_10014131_pt1 | contig 11162 bp, 3 predicted proteins | sample YL17G11_40_MG_FD_203452 | JGI IMG/M metagenome (GOLD analysis project Ga0315289, IMG submission 203452) | Sediment microbial communities from Yellowstone Lake, YNP, Wyoming, USA - YL17G11_40 | ecosystem: Environmental > Aquatic > Freshwater > Lake > Sediment | place: USA: Wyoming | collected... | reverse complement strand
CACCGACCAATACGAAAACCAAAACCATCGAGATTTCGGCTCCAGGCGTTGCTGGCGGATTTGTAGGCGGCACTGTTGGCGGTACAGTAGGCGGTGTTACAGGCGGCGTCGTAGGCGGTTGGGTAGGCGTTTCTGCAGGCGTCTCTTTTGGCGATTCTTTTGGATTAGTTGTTGTTCCCTGCGTGGGCGGCTGCGTTGGCGGTTGTTGCTGAACATCTACGCCTTTGCTCACCAAGAGCGACACTTCAGGGTCATTATAAATCCCGTATCCATCCCAGTGCGGGAACCCTGTGGTTAAGAAGTACATCGAAGATGATATGTCGAAGCCTGTGGAGGATTTTCCTGCATCTGACTGGTAGCTCGCTTGGAAGTTATTAAGGGGCGAAGTATTGCTTGTAACGTTAAATGTCCTTATCATGTCGGTTGACGTGGTTGGCTTACTCAAATCGTACGTGCTTCCCATTTTTACAGATGCGAAGTTGACGTTCGTCAATTGCGATGCAAGGTTGAAGCGTGAAGATTCGGTGACATTGTTATTGTTAACGCTGGCGCCTTTCTCATCTTTGACATTCCAAGCCATTGAACTGGAGGCGGTTACGTAATAGTTTATAGCCAAGCTTCTGTCGGCAAGCACATCATTACCCCTTAACGGAACCATAACGCCGCTACTGTTCTGTTCTCTGCCATCTATCACGTCAGGGTCCAAGTTCCAGTTCCCAACGCGCTGATCAATTTTCATAGAAGCCTCATTGTACAAAGCTGAGCCAGCAGTGCGATTCGCGGCAAAGTGAACAATGAACTCAAGTTGATCCACCGCCGAAGTTGTAGGCTTGTTCATGAAGTTGGGAGCATCGAAGTCTGCGCCGAAAACCGGGCGATCCCACCATCCCCACATAGACCTCTGGTCACTGTACGGGAACAACGTGCCGTTTACGTTGTCGTATGCGACCCCAAAGTCGATTGTAGCGTTCAATGGAACTATCATGCTGCCAGTAGCGTTTGTGTTTCCGAAAGCTTCTCCAGGCGATATGAAACTTATGTCACCGACACTTTTAGGCATAAAGAAATGTGTCTGTTCAGTGTTGTTGAAGAGGCTTAAGCCCGCGAACTCGTATCGTAAACCGATGCCCACATTCTGTGTAGTATTGCCTGAAGCCAAATTGACCGCGTAATCTTGTTGCGTTCCAAACCACAGCCATTCCCACTCGTTAGTGTTGCTGTCTATCCAGTTCCAGTTTTCTTTCTTGGCTTTCGCTATCACGTCAGCCCACGTTTGGTTCTGCACCATGTGAGCTATGTCCCAGTAACCTGGTTTAGCCTGTTTAGTTGCGCTGTCCATAACTGTTGATGTAATTTTCTCCATCTCTAAGGCGCTTACGTTAGTCATGTTTGAAGCGTAGTACCAAATGTATGACTCGCTCCACTCTGAAGTCCAAGTTACGTGCAGTTTGCCCATCCATGCGCCTACGTGAACCTCGTCGCCTATTCTTGATGAGTTGGGGTTCCATACAAGTTCGACCCACATGCGTTCAACGGTTTCGTTTCGTATGTTGCTTCCAGTGTGCAATCTGCGCACAAAGTATTGATCCGCTGTGGTTGCAAGGTCACCATCAAGGTCGATTGCGCCTGTGTCTTCAACTACTCCGAAGGCTTGGATTCCCCACATTCCATTCTTTGGCGCTCCGACTATTATGTCGTTAACTTGCCGCGAAGTTGAAATGCTAAGGTCTGTCAGCATCCAAGTGTACACTTCACCCCACATCTTATGGCTCTTGTAAATATCCATGGTGGCTAATTGAACGTCAAGGGCTTCACCGTCTATTGTGACTTGGTATGATGGCTTCCACTGATGTTGCTCTTCCACTTCGTATTGCGTCCCCTCTATTGTGACTGTTTCAAGTCGTCTAATTCGCAGGTCAGTTCTCCAGTAATCGCCTTGGGTTAAAGTAATGTTGTACGGTGTTCCTTCAAGAATGACATTGATTGATTTCGGGTATCTGTACAATGCTTGTTCTATAGTCGATTCCCAGTCCCATCTGCCCACAACTGGACTTGGGTCAAGAACGAAGAATTGCGTTCCGTTGATGACTATGCTGAATCGCGGGTAGTAATCGCTTAACTGGTCTCTGAAAACTTGGCTTCTCACCGCAGTTGAAAGATTCCACCAATTGTCAACGAGTTGCAGGTCTATCCTACTGAAGTCTGAAGCATTTATCAGGTAATATCCAGCGTCATCATGAAGTATCGAATCAGCTGTTGCGTTCATCCAAAGCCAGGTACTGCTGTCAGTGGAGATTGTTGGCGTTTGATAAACCGAGGGCGTCAAGATTTGGCGGTAATCGGATTGGAATGGGTCAGCCAAAGTGTAAACTGTTCCTGAATCGGTGAAGTTGTAGTAGGTCACTACCCTTCTGAAGAAGTATTCTTCGGTTCCTATTATGGTGGCGTATTGGTTTACGGGCGAATCAATCCATTGGACGTTAAGGTATGTTCCGTTAGTCAATATCAAGTATTGATTAGGCATCCCGCCGTATGGATTAGGTGATGTTACGTCAACTTTGATGGTGTCGTTTAGGTAGATGCAGTATCCGCCTTCTGCGGCATTGACCGTTTTGTTTCCACTAACAGAATCATCATCGCGGTATGTCCATTGTTTATTGCTATCCCAACTGTTGCCAATCCAGCCAAACTGCTGGTAGCTGTAGATTCGTGTTCCATCCAGAGTTGTGAAATAGTTCACTATCTGGCTATTGTTCCAAGGTGCACTTGTTCCAGGTACATTTGCGCCAAAAGGTACCCATATGTTGTTGTTCCAGCCGTAGTTGTAACGAGTACCGGGTCCATAAGAAGTTCCGTAGACCTTGAAGTTTGTATCCACAGGAACTTCGCTTCCGTCTTCGTAATAAACGCCAGTGTGGTTTAGGTTGCCTGTCAATTCTGGAATTGTGATGTTGTAGATGTATATTGTGTCGAAGACTTGTTGTGGCTCCCAACTAAATGGAATTAGTCTAGTATAGTTTGTGCCAGGTATTGGAATGTGAATTTCTTCGAGCCAACTAGCTGGGTTGTCGTTCCAGTTGAAATAGACTTTCTCATTGTTCAGCGTTGTGAAATAGTTCATGTACATGATTTGACCCGTCGCGTTATCAGTGACGCTTTCCATGTGATCATACGAGTCGGTTGTGTAGTAGGTTTGGTTTCCCACTTGTACCTTCCAGGCAATCAGGTACATTCCCGAGTTGAGGTTAGTCCGCGTTCCATTTAGCATTGTGATGTAGAGAGTGGCGTTTTCACGGTCGTAGCCATAGCGGTTAAAGTCAGACCACGTGTGTCCAAGTGGGTCATATCCTGTTGTTGTTACTAAACTGCCTGCGGAGCTAAACTGATTCGATTTGTCTGAGTAGGCGCCGTATTTCAGAATCCACCCATTTTGGATAATGGTCCAGGATTCTTCTCCGTTTATATGTGAATAATAGTAGCCAAAGTCCCTTATTGGATAAGTCACTGTTTCCCGCATGCCGTCGAGAATAATGTAGTATGATTTAGTGGTGTCATCGAAGTTCAGAATGTATTCGTTGCCGTTCAAAGTTATCGACTTGAAAGTTCTCAATCTGCGGCCTTCAGATTCGAGGCCTTCCATATCCCACCATGAGGTTGCCATTGCACCTGAATAGGGTAGCTCATATTTGGTTCCATCTTCAACGCCCAAGTCTGTATAGTAGAAATTGCGCACGTAGCCGTCCCATCCGCCGCCACGTATCAACAGTGTTTCGCCTTCGTATGTTCCCTGATAATACTGGTTCGGCCATCCAATCGTATAGTTCAGTCCGTCGATTGTGACTATGCGTTGGTTGTCTGGAACTCCCCAGGGGTCTTTGATTGTTATGCGGGTTCCATTCTTCATTATCAGGTAGTATCCGCTGCCGTCTGGCTGTGTTTGCCAGAAGCCTGGTTCTCTAAGCAACACTACGGTGTTGTTAAGCTTGACTCCTGAGCCGACCGATTCCATGAGTAACGTTGTGACGCTTGCGCTGTAGTAAGGATTAGTTATTTCCCAATGGTTTGTGGTTGCGTTAAAACTTGATGTTTCGAACGGGGCGTTTCTGTATATTCTAGTGCCGTTGAGAAATTCATAGTTAAAGGGGACTACGTCACCTTGAATTGGATCATAGAAATGCTCCGCGAAATCTTGCCCAGCACGATTCATATACGTACTGAAAGTTGTTCCGTTAGGCAATGGAACCTTGGAACCGCCAACCATCATGTACGCGTCGCTGCAGTTTAACTGTAAAGTGCGAATAACGGCTTGGTAGGCTTCTTGAACGTAGATTTTGGTTCCGTTTAGCAACTCGTAGTATCTGGGTTCTGTGCCGAGACTTGGGTTGTAGGGATCACGGAGCAAATAGTCGGTCCATTCTTCTTGCTGCCACTGGTCATATTGAGTGCGCGCTTTGATGGGTATGTCAACGTCGCCTACTGTTATGTAGGGCATCTGGTTCAGCTGATACTTGGTACCATTGTACGTAGTATAGAGCGGAGTTGATGGTTTTTCAACATACCATGCTTGGCCGCCTGTGACTGCGCCATCGACGTAGTAGACTGGTTCAGAAGTCCATTCAGTGATAACGTGTTCTCCCCAACCTTGGCTTGAATCTCTGCCGTAGGTCATGTTTTGGAAGATCATGTTCCACCAGTAGTTTCCTTCTGGAGCAGTTGGCGCAAAAGTTACGTTGAGGTTGACTATTATCATCTCATTATTTAAGGCGATGTTTGCAGAGTTTAACACGGCATAACTCGAGGGCATTCGGAAGGCAGGGTCCAAATCGCTGACCCACGTCATCGTGGTGTCTATCCATATATTAGGCGAATTGGGGTTTCGCGCGTATTCTGTTTGGTTTAGTCGGGAGTATTCCCAGTGCCAGTCTACAAGCGTGGTTTCATTCCATATTAGATGTGGAGAGTTGACCCATTCCCATGTTCCCATGGTTAAGTTGAAGTCCATATGCCAGTCTGTCACATTTACGTACGCCCAGCCCCTGTGTGAACCATAAACGAACATGTTTCTGTTTGTCCTGTTGTAGGTAACAGAGCTGAGTTCGCCAGTGGTCAAGTCTTTAACCAGTCGAATCTCAATGTCTGAGTTGTAACTTTCGTTGGCGGACCATGTTCCGAAACTTGAACGGAAAACAACTCCAACGCCGTCAATATCTTGGTACAGCTTTGAGGCGCCGTAAACTTTGCTCTGGACGCTGAAAGATTTGTCGCGGTCGGTTTGGAACATCGAACCCGTCACTGGGTGCCCTTGCGAGTTCAAAATAGTAGAGAGCGCCACGGGTTTGTCAACGGCGATTTGGAAGTCGCTTGGATTTGTGTTTTGCCAGTTGGTCCAAATAGGATCGGTTTTGCCGTAGACGGATAATTGGAGCCAGTACTCGTCTCTATCGGAGTAGGTTGTGTTAGAGAATGAACCAACAAATTCTATGACATAATTGTTTGGTCCAGTTTGAGTCCAGTTGGAACCTGCTAACGAGAGGTCGTAGAATTGAGTTGAGGGATCTGAAGCGTTTAGGGGATTTAAAACTTGAATTTCCAAGTCTCTGTTAAGGCTTGCATCGTACGCCCAATAGGAATAGCCTTGTTTAACATCGAAGCTGTGAGTTGCTTGATCGTAGATTAGGAACAGTTTGTCTTGAACCATTTGCTGTTCTATTACAAGTCTGGGCTCGTTAGTTACAGGGTCCCAATATTGTCGTGTAACATTGACCATGCGATTGTGCTGCACATTTATCCATCGTTCTTCAAGGTGTGGTCCAAAAACCTGTTCGGTTCGGGTGACGGGCATGCTGCTGTTCCAGTAGTATGTGTCCGAAGTCTCATTGTACATCCAGCCGCCCAGTTCCGTCACAGTCTGCTGATACCAGTTTGTAACGTTCACAAATTTTTTCACGTTCCAAGCCAGCTCAAAGCCCACTGTAATGTTTGCGAATGTAGAGCTTGTTACGTTGAACCTCATTTTCCATTGAGCACCTTTAGAAACTGAAAGCACCGGGTTGTTTTCCATGTCCAGTTTCTCGAAGGTCCATGCGTCTTGATAACCGCCATAGATGAATCCTGGCTTGCCGACGGCGACCATGCGGTTGGGCGATCTGTTTCCTTGCCATGCACGGTATCCGAAGTCGATCCAACTGTCAGATTGGTCGGTTACTTCAAGGTTAACCCAATATGGGCCCGTGGGTGTCGAAGTAGTGTTGAAAGAACCGACAAACTCGATTCGCCACGAGTCGCTAGACTCGACAACTCGACTTAACACGTTGTCAAATTTGTAGAAACTGTTTTGCTGCGCTGGCGGTTGAGGATATTGCCCTATGGATCCACTTGTGCTTTGGTTAAAAATAGAACTTTCAACGTGCCAAGCGTTTGATTCGTTCCAGAATTGTGTTTCCATTCGGTTAATGTAGATCATTCTGCAGTTGGCGTTGCCGCTTATTGTTCCATTCTGCGTTCGTAGTTCAGTGTTCCATTGAAGTCCTGCTCGTCCAAGGGTGGTGTTCCCCATGAAAATGCTTTTTTGGATGTTTATTACAACTCTGAACGGTTCGCCCAGCGGGACGAAGTTGATGCCTGAAACTTCTGTGCCGTTCTGTAGGTATATGGCGTAGTTGGGGTATGGGCCGAATTCCCATGCTTGGTTTGTCCAGTTCCATGTGTCGTAGGTTGTGGCTTGTTGTGTTGACCAGGAGACGGAGGTTCCGTTGTATGAGGTTTGGTTTGGTGGTGGGTTTTGTGTGGGTGGGTTTAGGTCTTGTGCGTGAACTGGGTATAGGGTGGTTATTGATAGGAGGATTGTTAGAAGGAGTATGGCTGATTGTGAACTTCGTTTTCGTGTTTTCATGTTGGATTCCTGATATGTATTTTTACTACTTTCAGCAATAATAATATGCTTGAAAGCATATTAGGTGTACATCAAACGGTTTAATAAATCTTGCGATTCAATACACCTTATCCCCAATCTCTCAGCTTCCGAATAAAGCCAGCTACCAAAGAAATTGTTGGTGCGACCGCCTACTTCACGCTGAAATTCACGCTATTTATAAGGGGGTATAAGTCAAAAAGAGCACAACAGAAGTAACTTCCTCTTTGCCTAAAAAGTCTCCAACAAATTTCTTCGGGTTTAAGCCCTTACAGTTTTCGCCCAGACTCTACACGTACCTTCACTGCTAACCATACAAGCGCCAATGGGCTTTGCCGGAGTGCAAGCCTTCATGAACATGGGACATTCATCAGGCTTAATCTTGCCGATAATCACCAAGTGACACTCGCAACCAAGCAGAATGTCTTTGCCCTGCTCTACATGGACGCCGAACTTGGCGTGCGCATCATAATCCGCAAGCTCCTCTCGCAGTTTCAAAGCCGAATCAGGCAAACGACCTATTCCTCGCCAGTTTCCGCCCGTGACCGCGAACGCTTTATCCATCACCTGCAGCGCCTTTTGATTGCCCTCCCACTTGACTACACGCGAATACTCATTCTCCAACCGCGCTGTTCCTTCATCGTACTGTTTCAGAATCATCCATATAGCCATTAGAACGTCGATGGGTTCAAAGCCAGCCACCACAGTCGGCATACGGTACACTCTTGGAAAAAGCTCGTAAGGCTTCAAGCCTATTATGGCGCTAACGTGACCAGGAGCAATAAAACCGCTAATATGCAAGTCGCCAACCCCGAGCAGAAGCTCCATCGCAGGCGGAATTAAACGATGCGAAACCAAGAAACTGAAGTTCCCAGGCGGTTTTGCAAGCGCTTCAACAGCCGTTGACGGCGCAGTAGTTTCAAAACCCACCGCAAAAAACGCAAACTCCCGTTCCTGCTCGCGCTTCGCCATCTCAACCGCATCCGAAACGCCATAAACAACGCGGACATCCGCGCCTTCCGCCTTCGCCTCCAACAACGACATTCTGCTGCCCGGCACGCGCAAAACGTCGCCAAAACACGTCACAACAACGCCTTTCTGAGCTAGTTGCACCGCTTCATCAATCTCAGCCGCAGGCACTATGCACACTGGGCATCCTGGACCAGCAATAACCTCAACGTTCGACGGCAAAAGGCTGCGCAAACCATAATGGGTAATTGTCCACTCATGTGTCCCGCAGACATGGCAAATTTTCACAGTGCCCTTCTTCGGCGCCAATTGCCTAATCTTCTGCGCTATGCCCTTTGCCAATTCAGGGTCTCTGAACCTGAGTTTTTCAGTCATTGTTCCCGCTCAACTGCGGCTTATTCTTTTCCAGCCGCGAGAATCTCGTTCCATAAACTTATTGTTTCAAGTGCTTCCTTCTCGTCTACGGTTTGAATCGCGTAGCCCGCGTGCACCAAAACATAATCGCCCACTTTAGCCTCAACAAGCGTCACATTAACCTCGCGCAGGACACCTTCTCCGAAGTCCACTTGTGCTTTGCTGCCATCTATGCGCATTACGCGAGCTGGAATCGCCAAACACATACTGTATCAGCATAAACCGAGGAATAAACGTCGATAAAATGGTTATGGTCTAAAACCGCGAAAATCCACCTACAACAGCCTGCCCAAAGGAAACCCCGCCATCCCCCGAAGGAACAGCCTCGTGAACCAGAAACGTTAAGCCCTCAGCTTCCACTGTCTCACGCATTACTCTCGTGAGTATCTGGTTGCAGGCGGCACCACCCGAAAAGCCGATGAACTTGACGCTATTCTCCAAAGCTTTTTCCAAGGCTAAAGAAGCCAAACCTCTGGCTAAATAAGCATGAACAGAATAAGCCAAGTCCGCTTTCGAGACCTTACCGATGTTCTCAAAGATTGCCGAAACTATTTGGGTTGTATCTAGCACGTCTCCGTTTATTATTGGTTTCATCTTAAGCGCATCCTTGCCTTTCATCGCGGCAGATTCCAGCTTCATCGCAGGTTCGCCCTCGTAACTGCGCTCGTAGCACACGCCCAAAATAGCAGTAACACCATCTAAGACTCTGCCACAGCTTGTCGTTTCAGAGACGCCAATGCCCTTTTGGAGTTGGTCAAGAATCAACTTCGCCTCAGTCTCGCCATGAGGCAAGTGCCGACTGTTCCGCAGAAGCCAGTCTTCAATGTTTACTTTTTTGCTGAGTATTCCCGCCGCTATGCGCATTGGATAACGAGTTGCAGCGTCTCCGCCAAGTAAAGGTTGCGGCTCCAAATGTCCTAACCGCTTGAACTCCGCTGATTCGCGAGTGCAGAGCAAAATTTCGCCGCCCCATGCCTCGCCATCAACACCGTAACCGTAGCCGTCGCAGACCACGCCGACAATCTCGTCCACCGCATGCTCCATCATTAACGCGGCAACGTGCGCGTGATGGTGCTGCACTTGGATCAGCTGCCAACCGTTCTCGTCTGCCAGTTCCCTTGCGAGAGCCGTAGTGGTGAATTTCGGGTGCAAGTCGCAGGCTATTGCGTCTACGTGGCTGTTGGTTAAGCGTATTAGGTGGTTTGTGGCTTCTTGGAGAAACGCCTTCGTTTCAACGTTTTCCACATCGCCCACATGCTGCGAGATGAAAGCTTTGTTTTCAAGCAAAACGCAGGAAACGTTGTTCAATTCGCCGCCCAAACCTATGACGCAGCGTTGCGCTTTTTCCTTGAGCATTATGGGTGCTGGGGCGTAGCCACGGCTTCGCCTGACGAACACGTTACGGTTGCCATGGACTCGCAGAACTGAGTCGTCGCAGCGGTGTGCAATTTTGCGGTTGTGAAAAAGGAAATAATCCACCGTGCCGCCTAGCGTTTTCAATGCTTCATCGTTATCCTTTACGATGGGCTGGTTTGGCGGGTTCGCGCTGGTCATCACGAAAGCCGCGTCGTCCACGCGGTCGAAAAGCAAATAGTGCAATCCCGTGTAGGGCAGCATGACGCCGACGTTGTGCAAGTCTGGAGCAACTAGCGGTGAAAGACTGTACGTGCTACTTTTGTTCAGCAGCACTATCGGGCGCGCACTGGAAGTGAGCAGTTCTTCCTCCTTCGAGTTTACTTCGGCAAAGGATTTTGCGGTTTCCAAGCTTCTTGCCATAATCGCAAAGGGCTTGGCTTGCCTGTGCTTCGCTCTTCGAAGTGCCATTAACGGTTTTTCTTTAGTTGAGGACGCGGCAACATGGAAGCCACCGTAGCCTTTTATGGCTAAAATAGAGCCCTCCGAAAGTAATCGCCCCGCCTCCCGCACTGGATCATCATGCTGAATCTGCTCGCCATTCCGCGTTGTCAAGTAAACCTTCGGACCGCATTTTGGGCATGCCACCGTCTGCGCATGAAAACGCCTGTTAATCGGATCAGCGTATTCTTTCTGGCAGAAGCCGCACAGGGGAAACTCGCGCATCGTAGTGTTTTCCCTGTCGTACGGAAGCTTTTCAATAATTGTGAAGCGTGGACCGCAGTTGGTGCAGGTGATGAAGAAATAGTCGTATCTTGGGTCTTTTGGATTTCTAAGTTCCGTTAGGCACTCGTTGCATATGGCTATGTCTGGTGGAATTACGGAGCCTGAAAGCTCTGTTTCCTCGGAGCTCTTATAGATAGTGAATTTATCGTGTTCCGTTTTGCCCTGAAGCGTTGCTGTGATTATCTCGTGGATTTGGGCTAAAGGCGGTCTCTTGGCTGTTAAATCTCTCATGAAGTTTTGGATGTCTTGTTCCTTGCCTTCTATGAGGATTTCTACGCCTGCGTCGCCCCTGTTACGCACGTAACCTGTCAAGCCATATTTCACCGCTGTGCGGTAAATGAAGGGGCGAAAACCGACGCCTTGAACTATGCCCGTGACGTTAATTTTAATTCGCAACTTGAGCCATCTCTAAACCAGAAAGGATAGATTTCTCTTATACATTTCGACACCGCAGCGCATTGTTTGGTTTCAGTTTATGACTTATACACTTCTGTTTTTCTCTTCTTCTTGGAGCACGCGCTTTAGGACTTTGCCCGCGGCGCTGAGGGGCAACTCTTTTCTGAACTCAACTTCTCTTATCGCCTTGTACGGGGCAACTTTCTCTTTGACGAACTCGGTGATTTCCTCTTCCGTTGCTTGGGCGCCTTCTTTAAGCACAACGTAAGCCTTCGGTATCTCGCCCACCATCGGGTCTGGTTTGCCCACGACAGCGCAGAGCTTCACGGCTGAA
>Ga0315289_10014129_pt1 | contig 11162 bp, 11 predicted proteins | sample YL17G11_40_MG_FD_203452 | JGI IMG/M metagenome (GOLD analysis project Ga0315289, IMG submission 203452) | Sediment microbial communities from Yellowstone Lake, YNP, Wyoming, USA - YL17G11_40 | ecosystem: Environmental > Aquatic > Freshwater > Lake > Sediment | place: USA: Wyoming | collected... | reverse complement strand
AAGAGTCGCCCAGGTTCGGGCTGAAAGGGTTGGTTCGGAGGAGTTAGAGTTAGGATATGGTGACGGAGAAGGAGAAGGCGCTCGACATAGCGATCAGCCAGATCGAAAAGCAATTCGGCAAGGGCTCGATCATGAGGTTGGGGGAGGCCTCTGCGAGAGTAGCAGTCGAGGTTATACCGACAGGGTCGCTCTCTTTGGACTTAGCCCTTGGGGTTGGCGGTATTCCGCGGGGGCGGGTGAGTGAGATTTTTGGCCCCGAAGCCTCCGGCAAGTCAACCTTGTGCCAGCACATAATAGCTGAAGCTCAAAAAGTTGACGGAAAAGCAGCATACATAGATGTAGAACACGCTCTCGATGCTGCTTATGCTGCCACCTGCGGGGTTAAACTGGATGACCTGCTTATCTCCCAGCCGGATACCGGGGAGCAAGCCCTGGAGATCACCGAAACTCTGGTCCGCAGCGGGGCTATAGATGTAGTGGTCATCGATAGTGTGGCCGCTCTTGCCCCGAGGGCAGAGATCGAGGGGGAGATGGGGGATTCCCATGTCGGATTGCAGGCGCGGTTAATGTCCCAGGCGCTGCGTAAACTGTCAGCGGCTATAAGCAAGTCGCGAACTGCGGTGGTATTCGTTAACCAATTGAGGGAGAAAGTAGGCATTATCTTCGGCAACCCTGAAGTAACTCCAGGAGGTAGAGCTCTCAAATTCTACAGTTCCGTAAGGATCGATCTAAGACGAGTGGACAACATCAAAGTGGGAACCAAGATAGTAGGCACTAGAATTAGGGCCAAGGTAGTCAAAAACAAGGTCGCTTCCCCCTTCAAGTCAGGTGAGTTTGACATTATGTTTGGTCAAGGCATCAGCAAGGACGGCGACCTGCTTGACCTTGGGGTTGAGATGGGCATAATTAAGAAAAGCGGTGCCTTCTTCTCCTATGGAGAGACTCGTATTGGTCAGGGACGCGAGAATGCCAAGGAATACCTGAGACAGCACCAGGACATGGCACAAGAGATAGAGCGCCAGATTAGGACAACCGCCAGCACACAAAGAGAATTCTTCTCCGCCGAACCCGAGCCTGCATCCGCAGACTAACTCTAGTTCCACACCCCGAGCGCTACGACCTGGCCTTCCCAATGGGAATCTCTGACCTTGCTTCAGCCATCGAAGTCAGAGGACGAGAATGAAGACCATAACTGCTATTGAGCCGCAGAAGGCGCAGAAAGGGAGGTTCAATTTATTCTTGGATGGGGCTTTTGCCTTCAGCATAAGCATCCCTGTGGCAACCGCAGTCGGTCTTCAAGAAGGACAGAAGCTATCACCTACTGAGATTGAGAAGCTCGAGAACGCCGAGCTACTTCATCGTTCGATGAATAGCGCGCTCAGATTTCTGAGCCCACGCCCTCGCAGTGAGGCCGAGATAAGGTCTAGGCTGCGCCGTCACGGCTACGACATCGACATTATCCAGCAAGTGATTACCAAGTTAAAAGAGCAGAAGTTGGTAGACGACACTGTTTTCGCCCAGTTTTGGCGGGAGAATCGAGAGAACTTTAAGCCTCGCAGTCGCCGGCTCATTGAGGCAGAGCTAAGGCAAAAAGGAGTAGATGCTGAGACAATTGCTGAAGCCACCGCTAGTTTCGATGACGAGCTTGGCGCCTACAAGGCAGCCCGAAGAAAAGCCATCTCGCTAACAGGTCTGGATTACGCCAGCTTTCGTAAACGTCTGGGGACTTTCCTGAGACAACGCGGCTTTTCCTACGAATTGATAAATCGGACTATAGAAAGGATATGGCAGGAGCAGGGCAATATACAACCCGACCTGCAGTCCTGTAATACAGAAAGAGGGTTTTAGAAATGGATATGATGCTTTCGATCCTAATACCTATCGTAACACTCCTCGTTGGAGGAGCAATTGGTTTCTTCATCCGAAACCTTATTATGGCGAGGAGAATTCAACTCGCTCGAAGAGATGCCACCAAGATTCTGGAAGAAGCCTCTACCAAGCAGAAAGAGATACTCCTCGAGGCAAAAGAGGAGGCAATAAAGATCAAGGCTGAGGTTGAGAATGAGATTCGAGGACGCCGCTCCGAGCTTCATCGCCAAGAGAGGCGCCTAGCCCAGAAAGAGGAGAATATTGACCGCAAAACCGAAGCTATTGAACGGCGGGAGCGCAACATCGGGTCCAAGGAGAAAGAGTTAGAGAGATCACTAGCACAGCTCGACGAGTTCAAGAAAAAACAGGTTCATCAGCTTGAACTAATCTCGGGCATGTCCACGTCAGAGGCTAAGACACTTCTATTGGCCAACGTCGAGGAAGAAACTCGGCAGGAGATGGCAAAGCGCATCCGCGAGGTCGAGGCTCAACTGAAAGAGGAGTCGGAACAGAAAGCTCGCGAAATTGTTTCCTTCGCCATTCAGAGATGCGCCACAGATGTTGTCTCAGGAACCACGGTTTCTGTAGTCCCACTGCCCTCAGATGATATGAAAGGCCGTCTCATCGGTCGAGAGGGTCGCAATATCAGGGCTTTGGAAAATGCCACCGGCGTTGACCTTATAGTGGACGACACGCCCGAGGCCGTCACAATATCCTGCTTTGACCCGATTCGCCGCGAGATAGCAAGGCTATCTCTGGAGAATTTGATCCTTGATGGTCGCATCCATCCCGCCCGCATCGAGGAGGTCGTAGCTAAAGCTAAAGAAGAGGTGGATGCTATTATACAGACTGAGGGAGAGCAAGCAGCATATAAAACGGCAGTCGTTGGACTCCACCCCGAGCTGATCAAGCTGTTGGGACGTCTGAAGTTTCGCTTCAGCTACGGACAAAACGTCCTTATCCACAGCATCGAAGTATCATATCTGTCTGGTATGATCGCCGCTGAGTTGGGCGCTAACGTTAATATTGCTAAGACAGCAGGGCTATTGCATGACATAGGCAAGGGGGTAGACCAGGAGGTTGAGGGACCGCACGCTGCTATTGGCGCCGACCTGACAAAGCGGCTGGGTAAATCAATGGAGGTATCTAGAGCCATAGGTGAGCACCATGGAGAAACTGACTCTATGAGCGTCTATGGCTTTATTGTCTCGGCCGCCGATGCTATCTCAAGCTCAAGGCCGGGAGCAAGGCGTGAATCCCTGGAACAACACCTGAAGAGGCTTGAAGCATTGGAAAACGTGGCTTCGAGTTTCCCGGGTGTAGAAAAATCCTTCGCCATCCAAGCTGGGCGCGAGGTCCGTATCCTGGTGAAACCCCAGGAAATTGACGACCTTGCGGCAGCGAGGTTAGCTAGAGACATCGTAAAAAAGATAGAGGAAAACCTGGAGTACCCCGGACAGATAAAGGTTACTGTAATCCGCGAGACACGGGCAATAGATTATGCCAAGTAAGACTTGAATCGAGCTGAGGAGGGCTATTGCGAATATTGATGGTAGGCGATGTCATAGGGAAACCCGGCAGGAAAGCTGTGTCGGTTTTCCTGCCAGAGTTGCGCCAGAAGCATAACATCGACCTGATTATTGCCAACGGTGAAAATGCCGCTGGCGGCATCGGACTCACCCCGGAGACTGCTGAGGAGCTTTTTCAATCTGGGGTAGATGTTATCACATCCGGTAATCACATCTGGCATCACAGGGAAATTGTCCCTTATCTTGAGGCAGAGCCCCGCATTTTGCGCCCGCTGAATATGCCACCAGGCGTCCCGGGCCGCGGCTATGTGATTACCGATAAAGCAATGGTAGTAAGCCTGTTGGCACGAGTGTTTGTTGGAAACTTCGAATGCCCTTTTCGAGCCATGGATTGCCTTCTCGAAGAGGTCAATCCCAGGCCGCCTATCGTTATAGTCGACTTCCACGGTGAAGCGACGGCAGAGAAGATAGCTTTGGGATGGTATCTCGATGGGCGCGTGAGCGCCGTGCTGGGAACCCATACCCATGTCGGCACCATTGATGCGCGAGTACTACCGCAGGGCACTGCCTTTATCAGTGACGTTGGCATGGTAGGTCCTGTCAACTCTGTAATCGGAGATGACATAGATTCAGTGATTGAAAGATTCCTTACCTTAATGCCCCATCGCCTATCGGTTGGCAAAGGAAATCCGATCTTCAACTCAGTTCTGGTGGATGCGGATGAAGATACCGGCAGAGCTTCGAGCATCAGCCGACTAGACCTGGAGTTGACATAGAAATGAGGGCAGACCTTCACCTGCACACCACCGCTTCAGATGGAAAGTTGACCCCTCAAGAGTTAGTACGGAAAGCAGTCGAGCTTAAGCTCGATGTCATTGCCATCACTGATCACGACTCGGTAGAAGGTGTATCACCAGCACTTGAGGCAGCCAAAAACTTCCCCCAGCTTATAGTCATACCTGGGGTGGAGATAAATACCGATGTCCCCAAAGGCGAGGTCCACATCCTGGGCTACTTCATAGATTATCGTAATCCAGAGCTTAACCGTACCCTGAAAGAACTGCGCAATTCCCGTTGTGAGCGCGGCAAAAAGATGGTAGCCAAGCTGGCGGAGATGGGCATCAATGTAGACTGGGAAAGAGTGCAAGAATTAGCCGGGAACGGTTCCATAGGGCGGCCTCACATTGCCCAGGCAATGTTGGAGCAAGGATGCGTGTCCTCCCTTCGGGAAGCCTTCACCGAGTATATCGGGCGCAATGGCCCCGCCTACGTTGAGCGCAAAAAACTCACTCCGATTGAAGCAGTTAAGATAGTGCTTGAGGCGGAAGGATTGCCAGTCCTCGCCCATCCTGCGGATATCGAGCCGCTCGAGCCCTTTCTACTCCAATTGAAGAAGGTGGGAATCGTAGGCATCGAAATCTACTATAATGGCTATGACTCCAAAACTATCGCTCTACTCAAGAGATTTGCTAAAAAGCTTGACCTTATAGCTTGTGGGGGTAGCGACTTCCACGGATTAGACGAATACATTGGCGCTGATATCGGCAGCGTAAACCTGCCCGGAGAGTCTGTAGAGCGCCTCATCTCCTTATCGAAGCAAAGAAGGAGGATGATGCCATGATGTTAGATTCGAGAGAGATCCAGCAGATTATCCCACATCGTTGGCCTTTCCTTTTAGTAGATAGAATCATCGACCTGAAGCCGGGCGAGGAGGCAGTAGGGATTAAGAACATTTCCGCCGGCGAGATCTTCTTCCAAGGCCATTTCCCCGGCTATCCCATCTTCCCCGGGGTACTCATTATCGAAGCCTTGGCGCAAGTTGGTGCCGTGGCAGTATTGAGCCTTCCCGAAAACAAGGGTAAGATTGTCCTTTTCGCTGGTATTGACGGATTTCGCTTTCGCAAGCCAGTGCTTCCGGGAGACTGCCTTCGCCTGGAAGTAAAGCTCACTAAGATTCGAGGCCCAGTAGGCAAAGGCACAGCTAAGGCAACAGTGGATGATAAGACAGTTGCCGAAGGCCAACTAACCTTTGCTCTCACTGGTTCGGGAGAGCAGCCCGGAGAAAAACAGGAATGAGGTGTGCCCGCCACCCCGATATCGAGACTGATCTGAGGTGTGGTAAATGCGAGCAGCCGATATGCCCGAAGTGCGCGGTGCAAACGCCGGTGGGATTGCGCTGCCCGAAGTGTGCTGCATTAAAAAGGCTGCCAGTTTTTGAAATCTCAACCATCTTCTACATAAGAGGGATTGCAGCAGGTTTAGCAGCCGCTGCGGTATTGGGCGCTATCTGGCCGTTTATTCCCCTGGGCGGCTTCCTCCTGTTCTTCATAGCTTTAGTCATTGGCTACGTCATTGGTGAAGCAGTTAGCCTGGCGGTTAACCGAAAACGTGGTCCAGGCCTGCAGATAATCGCCGGCATAAGCGTGTTTGTGAGCTATGTAGTTAGAAGTCTTATCGAGGCACCACACAGCTTTTTACATACATTCGTAGATGTATACGGCCTAATCGCTCTAATTCTGGGCATTATTATCGCGGTCGGACTATTGCGACGAAATTGACACATCTCGCTTTTTGTGCTAACATCGTGCAGGATTAATTATTTATTCTAAGGAGCCTTATCCCCCGGAGACGGCAATGTTTTTAGTAAATATTATTAATTATTGCCGAAGCAAGATGGGATGCGGTATTTATGCGGGGAGTACTTTTTCGGGTCATTGTCGCAATAATTATCGGCATCGGGGGGTGGCAGCTAGGCAAGTTCATCGGTGGGAGGACAAACGCAAGTACTGAGCTAACCTGGATTCTGACTCTCGCTATCGGTGGCTATGTCTTTGGCTACCTGCTTGCCCCGTACCTAACCATCCGCCCCTGGCGGTGGCTGCGAGGGCATGTGCGCCTGATGCCGCGAATGCTGCCATTTCCTAGCCTTGTGGCTGCAGTCATAGGGCTGGCTTTTGCTTTGGTTATCACAGCCCTGGCAACCCTGCCCCTGTCTTTACTCCCAGAGCCTTGGGGAAAATGGTCTCCTCTTATTCTCGGTTTATTCCTGTGTTGCCTTTTTATCCCTATCATGGTTCTGCAGGGGCCTGCTGTTTTGCGGTTCTTCTTCAGCGCCGCCCCTAATTTGCCAGCGTCGAGGGATAATAGAAATGACCTCCTCATACTAGATACAAATGCTATCATCGACGGACGGATTGCCGACATCATCCAGACAGGTTTCATACACGGCACCTTACTCATCCCCAGGTTTGTCCTCGATGAGCTGCGCCACATCGCCGATTCCCCAGATGCGCTGCGCCGCAACCGAGGGCGAAGAGGCTTGGAGATGTTGACCCAACTTCAGAAAGGATCAGATGTCCCAGTTCAAATATCTGATATTGACTTTGAGGACACCCACGAGGTCGATTCCAAGCTAGTAAGGTTAGCCAAAACACTGCGCTGCCCAATTGTCAGCAATGATTTCAATCTCAATAGAGTGGCTACGCTTCAGGGCGTAAAGGTGCTCAACATCAACGAGCTGGCTAATGCTGTCAAGCCCTTGGTCCTGCCCGGAGAGGACATGACCCTGCGCATTGTTCAAGAGGGCAAGGAGCCAGGCCAGGGCATTGGTTTTCTCGATGATGGCACTATGGTTGTGGTCGAGGGAGGACGCCGCTATCTCAATACGGAGCTCAGCATTGCTGTTACCAGGGTATTACAAACTGCGGCGGGCCGAATGATTTTCGCACAACCCAAAGAAGCCGTCGATGAAAGAAGTAAACGGTAAAGTCAGCGCTGTAATCGTCGCCGCTGGCACCAGCACCCGAATGGGTGGGATAGACAAGGTCTTCGCCCCATTAAATGGACAGCCCTTGCTGGCTAAGGTGATGACTGTTTTCCAGGATTGCCATTCTGTCGATGAGATAGTCCTCGTACTGGCCAAGAAGAGCTTGGAGCAGGGACGTACGTTGGTAAAAGAACGAGGCTGGTCTAAAGTGATTGCAGTATGCTCGGGAGGGCCAAGGCGTCAGGATTCAGTCAAAGAAGGTTTGCGGCGGCTCGTTGATTGCGACTGGGTAGTAATCCATGACGGTGCCAGGCCTTGCGTCAGTGCTGATCTTGTCGAACGCGGGTTGATAGCAGCTCGGAAAACTGGGGCCGCAATTGCCGGAGTCCCAGTCAAAGATACCATCAAGATTGTCTCTCGCCGCGGCTTCGTGCAGCAGACACCTGCTCGCCAATGCTTATGGGCAGCACAGACGCCCCAGGTCTTTCGCTACGACCTTATAGCGGAAGCTTACCGCCAGGCAGATGATGAAGTAACCGATGACGCCGCACTGGTGGAGAAGCTGGGTCACAGGGTCGAAGTCTACATGGGGGCCTACCATAATATCAAAGTTACCACCCCTGAGGACCTGGCGGTGGCCGAGGTTCTTCTACAAAAACAAGGGACAACACAGCCCGCGACCACGGAGGCCCTATGCGCGTCGGTATCGGCTACGATGCACACCGGCTAACCATCGGTCGCCGACTCATCCTCGGCGGTGTGGAAATTCCCTTTGACAAAGGGCTTGAAGGCTGGAGCGACGCTGACGTTGTGGTTCATGCCATAATGGATGCTCTGCTTGGTGCCGCTGCCCTGGGAGATATCGGATACCATTTCCCCAGTAACGACCCCGCTTACAAAGATATTTCCAGCATTATTCTGCTTAACCGCGTAGCTGATTTGCTAAAGTCACATGGCTGGCGCATAGGTAACATCGATGCTACAATAGTTGCCGAGCGCCCGCTTCTCCGACCCTTTATCACCCAGATGAAGCAGAACATAAGTCTAGCCTTGTCTATCAAAGAAAGCCAGGTTGGCATAAAAGCCACCACCAACGAAGGCTTGGGCTTTACAGGACGGGAGGAAGGGATCGCTGCTTACGCGGTGGCTCTGTTGGAAAAAGCCTGATGAAGATATATAACACCCTCTCCGGGCGAAAAGAGGATTTCAGACCCCAAGACGATATAGTGAAAATGTATGTCTGCGGGGTAACCCCCTATGCCCCCAGCCATCTCGGCCATGCCATGAGCTATATCGTCTTCGACACTATCAGACGCTACCTTGAGTTCCGCGGCTACAAGGTTAAATACGTGCAGAACTTTACCGACATTGATGACAAGATCATAGCCCGCGCTAATGAGTCTGGCATCTCTGCCAAAGAACTGGCGCAAAAATTTATCGACCAATACCTTGCAGATATGGACGCGCTGAATATAAGACAGGCCGATATTTACCCCAGAGCCACCGAGGAAATCCCCAAGATGCTTGAGGTCATCAAAGGCCTGATACAAAAAGGGCATGCCTACGAGTCCGGAGGCGATGTATATTTTCGGGTTAAGAGCGACCCTGACTACGGCAAGCTCAGCCATCGTACCCTCGATGGTATGATGGCCGGCGCCCGTATAGAAGTCGCTGAGGCCAAGGAGCACCCTCTGGATTTCACTTTGTGGAAAGCAGCTAAACCAGGCGAGCCACAGTGGCACAGCCCTTGGGGGTCGGGAAGACCGGGCTGGCACATCGAGTGTACCGCTATGTCGCTCAAATATCTGGGGCAGACGCTGGATATTCACGGCGGAGGACAGGACCTCATCTTCCCACATCATGAGAATGAGATCGCCCAATCCGAGTCCTTCACAGGCGTTAAACCCTTCGTCCGCCACTGGCTGCACAACGGCTTGATGCAGTTGGGCGAGGAGAAGATGAGCAAATCTACGGGGAAGCTGGTAGAAATAAGCGAGGTTTTAAAGTATAGCCCTGATGCTATAAGGCTCTGGGTGCTCAGCTCTCACTACCGCAGCCCCATCACCTACTCAGACGAAAACCTAGCAGCAACGAAAAAAGGTGTGGAGAGGTTGCGCAACACCACTTCTATTAATTGTCGAGAAACAACAGGTGAAGCCATAGACTCACAACCTCATCGCGATAGATTCATCGAAGCTATGGATGATGACTTCAACACTCCCCAGGCTGTAGCCATTTTGTTCGATTTAGCTAGAGAGATAAACGTGGGACACGATGAGGGCCTGAGTGTAGGCGATGCACAGAAGCTACTTCGGGAACTCGCAGGTGTGTTGGGCCTTACTCTTCGGCCCCATCATACCATATATGTACCTCCAATTACAGACTCAAGTGAGGTATCAGGTGGAGTTATTCTAATTAAAGACATTGATAAGGAAAATGACTTGGTTAATGATGGTATCGACAAAAAGGTTAGCGGTCTTGTTATAGAACGAGACGAGCTAAGGAAAGCTAAGCAGTGGCAACGTGCCGATGAGATTCGGAATGAGCTTAATCGAATGGGCATCACGTTAGAGGACATTCCGTCTGAGACTATAGTGAGATACAAAAATACGCTATTGAGATACAAGAAACCTTGACTTTGAATTTTTTTACTTATATACTTATATACTTAGTGCACTTTAATTAGAAAAGGTCGAAAAAGGCCCGAGTAGCGCAACGGCAGCGCAGCCGATTTGTAATCGGCAGGCTAGCGGTTCGAATCCGCTCTCGGGCTCCGGGCAAAGGCCGGAGGGGTGGGTGAGAGGCTAATACCAACAGACTGTAAATCTGTCGCCTGAAATGGCTACGCAGGTTCGAATCCTGCCCCCTCCACCATGCAGTGCCCACATAGCTCAGCGGTAGAGCACCTTCTTGGTAAGAAGGGGGTCACCAGTTCAAATCTGGTTGTGGGCTGAAGAACTTTAATCGGATCGGGAGGAAGATAAAGTGGCAAAGAAGATTTTCCAGAGGACTAAACCACATGTCAACGTGGGCACAATCGGGCATGTCGACCATGGCAAGACAACCTTGACCGCGGCAATAACAAAGATACTAGCCACTGCGGGGTACGCTCAGTTTCGCCCCTTTGATTCTATTGATAATGCCCCCGAGGAAAAAGCCAGGGGCATGACAATCGCTATAGCTCACATAGAGTACGAGACGGAGAAGCGCCATTACGCCCATGTGGACTGTCCTGGCCACGCCGACTATATCAAGAATATGATAACCGGCGCTGCCCAGATGGATGGTGCCATATTGGTGGTGGCTGCTGATGACGGGGTTATGCCTCAAACACGAGAGCATCTTCTCCTCGCCCGCCAAGTCGAGGTTCCCTCAGTGCTGATTGCCCTGAACAAGATTGATGTAGTGGATGACCCTGACCTGTTGGAGGTCACCGAGCTCGAGTTGAGAGAGGAGCTACTACCCAAATACGGTTTTCCTGGTGACAAGACCCCCATTATACGAGTTAGCGCCCTCAAGGCTTTGGAGTGCGGCTGCGGCAAGAGAGACTGCCAGTGGTGTGGCAAAATCTGGCAGCTCATGGATGCAGTGGACAGCTACATCCCGCTGCCCAAGCGTCCTGCAGACAAGCCATTCCTCATGTCCGTAGAGGACGTCTTCGCCATCAAAGGACGAGGCACTGTGGCCACAGGCAGGATAGAGCGAGGCGTTATAAAAGTCGGGCAAGAGGTCGAGATAGTAGGGATAAAGGAAACCAGAAAGACAGTGGTCACCGGCGTGGAGATGTTCCACAAGACGCTGGAGGAAGGGCAACCGGGGGACGCTGTGGGCTGCCTGCTGCGAGGGGTTGAACGAGACGACATAGAGCGAGGACAGGTACTGGCCTTCCCCGGTTCAATAAAGCCTCATACTCTTATCGAAGCTCAGGTATATGTACTGACCAAGGAAGAGGGTGGCCGTCATACCCCGTTCTTCAACGGGTACAGGCCCCAGTTCTA
>Ga0315289_10014128_pt1 | contig 11163 bp, 16 predicted proteins | sample YL17G11_40_MG_FD_203452 | JGI IMG/M metagenome (GOLD analysis project Ga0315289, IMG submission 203452) | Sediment microbial communities from Yellowstone Lake, YNP, Wyoming, USA - YL17G11_40 | ecosystem: Environmental > Aquatic > Freshwater > Lake > Sediment | place: USA: Wyoming | collected... | reverse complement strand
CGGGACGACCCCTGCACCGAATACGCAAGGGGCTATCTTTATCGACACAGATGCAAGTACGAATGGCGACTTAATGGTTTACTCAAATTCGGGATGGAGAAAAGTGGTCAGTCTACCTTAGAGGTGCGAAACGCTTGACGGATATAAGAATCCGAATTGTATATATATCTCGCTGAAATGTGAGAAGTGCAAGACGGAAAACACAAGAGAATAATGTGAAAGGATTAGTATGGAAAATGAAAAAGTGCGGTTAAATCAGAATGCCCCTGTTGATATTAGCGAGTGGTCGAGTGAACGACTCGCACTGCTCATCGAGGAGCAATATCAGACTATTATGCGGGCGCAGGGGAATATCGTTTTGATAAAAGCGATATTAGTCGAGAGGTCAAATATTAAGCCGGAAGATAAAAAATGATAGTATCAATTAATTACATAACCGGATTGACTTTACTTGCAATCAGGCGAGACGCTGACGGCCAGATACTTCTTAACGATACCTATGAGGCATTTGGCACTAACAATCATACGATGGCCGATTATGCGGAAGTTATGACCGATGACGGTAGCGGAAGTTATACCAAAGAATGCTTTGAAAACGACCCTGACAACACTTCTGGCGACGTTACGATATATCTTCAGGCGGATGCGCAGCCGGAAAACGGAGACTTTGATTATATCATTGGTTCAGAGTCTTTGTCTTTACAAGTTATTCAGACTACCGCGCAGGCGCAGTTGTATATTTATCCCAACCTTGAAGGAGATGGGCGTTAGATGGTGGTTATTAACAAACAGACCATACAGGATATGATTGCCTACGATGCGGCAACATGGGCGGATATAAAGAAGATAAAACTTCAGACTGGATTATGGTCTGCCGTTAATCGTGAATATCTCATTGAACCGATGCAGTCTGAAGCGCCGAAGATATGCTATATGAAGGCGACTGGCGGGGGTTTTTCTGAAACTGAAATACTCAAGAGCATTCACGGAATGATTTACGGCAAATATCCACAGGGTGTTTTGTACATGTTTCCGACAAATAATGATGTTTCAGATTTTTCAAAATCAAGGTTCAATCCTTTGATTGCTGCGAATAAAGAAGCGATAGGAAAGTACATTAAATCCGCCGGAAAAGGCACTGACTCTACAACCTTGAAGAAAGTCGGCAGTTCATTTTTATATTTACGTGGTGCGAGACTTGTTCCTTCAGATGAAGGCGCTGGTGCAAAGGAATCTACAAAGCTGATGGGTATTCAGGTTGATAGATTTGTTGCCGATGAAACCGACCCGATGGATAGTGATGCCATTGCAAAGGCAAGGGGCAGAATGGGTTCTGCCGCAGTCGATGGAGTCAAAGGTCGTACTGAAGAAGTTTATGTTGCTAATCCCTCTGATGAGGACAGGGGCATACACATATTTTGGCAGAAGTCAGACCAGAGATATTGGTGGAATCAATGCGCTTGCGGGGCTTGGACTTGTGCTATTAAGTCGTTTCCCGACTGTGTGAAGTTGAAATCTGACGGGACTGGATATATCGCCTGCGATAAATGCGGGAAAGAGATTGAGAACCGCACAAAAGGCAGGTGGATTGCTGATTTTCCGAGTATTAAGGATTTAGTCGGATACCACTGGTCTCATTTGAACTCGGCGTATCACGACCCTGCAAGGATATTGAGAGATTATACGAATCCGCCGGAGGGCAATCTTGGAGATGTTTACAGATTAGATTTGGGACTTCCATATTCGGCAAGGGAGGATAAACTCCGAAAATCCGATGTTCTGGCGAATTGCAGTTACGATTTAATGCCGGAATCATTTGTAGGCCCTTGCGCAATGGGCGTAGATATAGGTAAGACAAAGCACGTTGTAATTGGCATACGAACCGGTAACGACAGATATGAGATATTGAAGATAGTACAGGTTCAGACTTTCAACCAGATACACGACCTTGCCCGCAGATATGGCGTAAAATCGGCGGTTATAGACATTAGACCTTACGAAGATGAGGCCAGAAACTTTCAAAAACAGGAGAATTACAAGATTTTCCTGTGTGAATATACCGATAGTCCTTTGCAGGAGGCCGATTTCAATGACAATAATGGCATTGTAAAGACTTATCGCACTGGCATTTTAGACCAGACTCATAGACTAATGTTAAACGGCCAGATTAAACTACCTCGCCAGAATCCGGTTGTTGAGGAATTTACTCGGCAATACTGTAATACGGCCAAATCGAAGGAAACGAATAAGAAAACCGGACAGATTATATATCGTTACAACCAGACTGGGACTGGTGAGGACCATTACAGGCACGCAACCGGTTATTTCGTTCTGGCAGCTCACCGGTGCAGGACAACAAGTGCAAAGTCAGTGTATAACGAAAGAAGTCATCAGAAATTTGCAAAACACGAAACCGTGAAATTGTGATTGACATTATAAGTAAAGCTTATATAGTTGATTATTAGAATTAAAAACGCATTTCGTTATAAGGAGTATTTATAATGGGAGGTACACCGCCAAAACCCAGAGTTCCGCCGCCGCAGCCGGTTCCGATACCTGACAAGGAAGGATTGACCGCAGATTTTGCAGAAATACAGAGAAGGCGGCAGAGTAGTTCACGAAAAACGGTTCTTGCCGGAAATCTTGAACCTACAAGCAAGGGACTAAAAACCATGTTAGGATAAGGTAAAATTATGTCTGACAATAGAGCAGAACAAATAATCCAAATGCAGCAGCAAGAGGAGGCGAAGGCGTCAAACTTTCGCAACCTTTATCAGCAAGTTGCCGATTTGATATTGCCAAGAGAAAACCAGATAACAGGCCAGAGAACTCCGGGCGAGGATAAGTCTCTTTTGATACGAGACCCGACCGCACTAATGGATTTGGACGATATGGTTTCCGGTTTTGTCAATGTGTTCTTTCCTGCCGAACAACTTCCGTTTAGTTTCATTCCGGACAACGTTGCTTTTCGCAATATTGATAAATTCCAGAAATATCTAACGATGTGTTCGGAGATAACTTATCAGAAGATGATGTCTTCTAATTTCATGCTTCAGCTTCACGAAACGCTATCTTCCAATATAGGGCTTGGAACTGCCTGCATGTTCTCGGAGTGGAATAATAAAATACTTGGATTGAATTTTAAAGACTGGGATATATCGCATTTTACATTCAAGCAGGATTGCAGAGGTTTTCCGGATACCACGATATTAAAATTCTCTCTTACTGCTCGGCAGGCCGTTGACTTATTTGGGGACAATGCGGGCAAGGAAGTTTTGAAGGCGGTGAATGAGTTAAAGAACGAAAGCAAGATGTTTGACTTTATTCATCTTGTAAGGCCGAGAATAAAAAGAAATGTTATGCTCGTTGATAATATCAATATGCCTTTTGAGTCATTATACGTAAATATCAAGGAAAAAAATATAATTGAGGAAGGCGGATACGAGGAAAATCCATATCATATTCCTCGCTGGAAAAAATCATCTTTTGAAAAGTGGGGAAGGGGGCAAGGTACGGCAGTCTTGAGTACGGTCAAAGAACTTCAGCAAATGCACAAAGACCTGCTTGAAATGGGTAACAGATATGCTGGACACATGCCACTTGAAGTTGTAGATGCAAACGTAGAAGGCGAAGTTGATTTGTCGCCGGATGCAATAAATCACGTTACAGAGAGATATTCGATAAATCCCGTTCAGGCAAATGCACTCGGCAGTTTTCCGTACACAAAAGAAATATTCGAGATGCAGCGGGATATAATCCACAGGGCATTTTTCCGAGACGTATTTGCCCCGCTTGCCGACTTACCTGGCGACCGCCGCACTCGTCTTGAGATTATCGAGAGAGTTAAACAGGCGATGAAGCGGCTTTCTGGCCCTGTATATCGTCTTCAGTCTGAACTATTCAATCCGGTGATAACTCGCAGTATGCTGTTATTGATAAGAAATGGGGCTATACCGAGTCCGGAAGAGGCTGGAGTGCCTGAACTTGCCGGAAAAGGATTTGGTATAGAATACACTGGGGAATTAGCTTTGGCTTTGCGAGACCAGCAGGCGCGTGCTTTTCAGCAATTTGCGGCATTTACGGCACAGGCAGATGCCATATTTCCAGAAGAGAAGCCGTCTGACAATATCAATGCAGACAAGGCTATCAGACGTCAGGCTCGGTCTTTCGGCGTGAACGAAGACGATTTGTCCACAGAAGAAGAGGTTTTAGCTAAGAGAGACCGCAGAATGAAAATGATACAGTCGCAGATGGCTATGCAGGCGGCTCAAACGGCAGGGCAGGCTTACGGAAATGTAACGAAGAAGCCGGAAGAAGGCAGTCCGGCGGGAAATCTAATGGGAGTCGGAAAATGAAAAAACAAGAAACGTCAAAAGACTGGCTTACAGTTTTCCGGTGGCTGCTGTGGATAGTTTTGGTGTTATTGTTATGTCAAGGAATAATCAAAATGGTTAGTAGGATATAATAATGCCACTCACCGCAATGGAAAAGGCCACACCCGCCGATTACAGGGCGATATTTTTGGATACCGATGCCGGAAAGAAGGTTCTTGACGACTTATCCGGCTATTGTTACGAAAACAGAAATACCTTTGCCGAAGGCAGACCTGACATTGCGAATAAAAATTGTGGCAAGCGTGCCGTAATATTGTATATACGATCAAGACTGGAAACGGTAACTGCCGAGAAACAGGACTCGGCTAAAAATGAAATGGATTTTTAGAAAGGAATAATTGTTATGCCAGAAGCAGAAGGAAACTCTACGACCCAGGCCGCAGTTGCGGTAGGAGACTCGCAGACCCAGACGGCGGAATTGTCAAAGTACATTGACGAAGATGGGAACTTACTCGAAGGCTGGAAGGAAGGATTAGTACCGGAGGATTTAAGGGAATCTTCCGTGTACGATAAGTTGCCGGATTTGAAAAGTACCTTCCGGCAACTTGGGGTTCTTGATAAACTTGTCGGCAGGAAGGGTGTTGTACTTCCTACCGATAAATCCTCTCCGAGTGAGATAGAGGAGTTTCATAAGGCGATTGGTGTTCCGGCGGAAATAAAAGGTTACAAACTACAAGCACCTAAAGGACTTGAAGAGTTTTATGATGAAAACCAAGCCACGGAAGCAAAAACCATTTTCAAACAAATCGGCCTTACGCAAAAACAGGCTGAAACATTATGGAATTTCGAGGCCAAGCGAATTGCTGAAGGCAATAAAGACCTTATGGCAAATCCTATGCCGATTTATCAGAGGATACTTCCGCTTGTAATGGAGAGGCAGAAGGTTGAAAGCGAGAAGGTTTTGCGGGGAAAATGGGGCGAAGCATACGATTCCCGCCTTCATTTGGCAAATAGAGTAGTTAATGATTTCGTAAATGGTGACGATAGACAGTCTATATTAGAGCGAATCGGAAATGACCCGCTGATTGCCGACTTATTCGCCGAGATAGGAAACAGACTTTCCGAACATGGTGATAAAACCACAGGTTCGGAAGTAGTAGGTCCTATGACTCCGGCGCAGGCGAAGTCGAGGATAAACGAGATTGAGGCGATGCCTGGATTCATTTTAGCGGACAAGGACGGCAAGATGATGAAAAATGACGGCAGGATAGAGTTGTTTAAAGAGCTGTCTGAAGAAAGAGATAAATTGTACCGCGTTATGAATATTAACAAAAAATGAAAAACGAAGAAGAAATAAAGAACAAGATTATTGATGGTTATCGTCGTGGGGTATGCGATGAAAACGGCAAGACCATACCACGAGATAAGAGAGGACGTTCAGGAAAAGGTAGTCACTTTATAGCCGTTCAGAGACCGTCTTTGATGACGCCTGACGAAGTTATAGATAGAATGATACGTAACAAGGTTATTTCGCCGAAACCTCTGAAATAGAGCCGGCGGGTTACAGTACCTAAAGCTGGAGACGAGCGGTCTATAAGCGCAGGCAAGACCTCGAAGTTCGAGATACTCAAGCCGTTAAAAAAGAGTGTTTCAAATTTTAAGGAGATTGATTATGCCTGTAACTATAGACCAAGTAACAGCGCAACAATTTGGTAGGTCGATTTATCTCCTCTCGCAGCAAAAGGGGTCTAAATTTGCGAGCAAGGTTCGCAACGAATCCGTTGCCAATGCCGAAGTCGCTTATTTTGACACTCTTGCTTCAGATGAGGATACGTCTCAGAAAACAGGAAGGCATCAGGGAACACCTGAGACTGAGCCTAATTTTGGAAGGCGTAAGGTTGTTCCTTACCCTTGGACGAACAAAAAGGTTCTCGACAAGGAAGACCTCGACAGGATGGCTACTGACCCTACCAATATGGTGGTTCAGAATCAGGCCCATGCTCTTGGCAACAAGAAAGATGATTTAATTATCGCTGCGGCTTTGGGTGCTGCCCAAATCGGCAAGGCTGGTGCAACTTCGATTTCTTTTGCCGCAGACTCTCTGTCAATCAACGGAGATGGTACGGTAACGACTTTAGGAACTGCGGCCGTTCCTAACACGCAGACCAATATGTCGTTAGCGACTATCCTGACGATGATGCAGATATTCAACGAAGCCGATGTTGACCCTGATATACAGAAGTATTGGGCGGTATCTCCGCACGACCTGAAGGAAATGCTTGACATTCAGGAGTTGACGAGTGCCGATTACAATACGGTTCGCGCCCTTGTTAACGGCAAGGTTGAAGGTTTTGCGGGGTTTAATTTCTTCTGGAGTAACCGGTTGCAGACCGATACCACAGAATCCACTTGTTGGAGAACAATAGCATGGGCGGAGGATGGAATAGTCCTCGCTTCCATTGGCGACATCACTTCAAGGATACAGGAGGTCGAGCGGCTTGATTACGCTTGGACTATATTCTCGAAGATGGATTTGGGCGCCGTCAGAATGGAAGGTGCGAAAGTCCATGAATGCTTAACAAGCAAGGTTCACGTATAGAAAGGGGTGAGAACATATGCTTACTAACTACAATTTTGGTCCTTTAACACCTCCTGCGCTTCCGAGAGATGATGGACTTTACAATGCTGGCACAACGCAGCTTTTTGCTTGCGGCACAAGATGTATCACATGGGACGGAAGGGTTTACAAGTACTCTCGTGCTATGGGAACATTAAACCCTGATATGGGGGTGAAGTGTTATGCAACGCAGAATTTGGCGTATGCTGCAATAGTTAAAGCCCAAACCGCAGGTACTACGGAAGTAAGTTGTACATTCGGCGCTGCCGATGGCTATGCCAATTCCGGCTTGGTCGTCAAGGACGAGCTTGCCGGTGGGTATTGTATCATATTTTCTGATACTGTGCCTTCTATGGGTCGTGGCATTATCGGCAACAGTGGCGTTGCGGCAGGTGGCGGAACGGTCATTATTTACGTTGACCAACCGTTTAACGAGGATATGGCCACAGCCACAAGTTACATCGAGGCAATGGGCAGTCCGTACTACGATGTTCGCCATGACACAGATGGCACAAAGTCGGTAATCGGGCTTCCTCTTATTGCCGCGACAAGTGGTCAGTTCACTTGGCTACAGACGTGGGGTCCGTGTTGGATTGCTCCGCAGTCCGGAGTCGGCAATAGTGCATACGTCCGAAGCGTATATGCCAGACACGATGGTTCTCTTGACATTCGCGCCAATATAGGCACTTACGTCACTGACCAATGTGTAGGTTTTGTGCTTCAGAATGCACAGGCCGGAACGCAAGGCGCTCCGTTTATCATGTTGACGATTTCTGTTTAGTTTGTTCGAGGCAGGGGCGGTTAATCGCCGTCCCTGTCTTTTATGGAAATAGTTCCTGCTAATGTAAGTGAGAACGATTTGCGGGACGAAGTAAATTGCCGCACGTGCAAGGCGGGATATACTACCAGAGATGGTCTATCCCCGTACAAGACAAAGATTATGGGCTTCGCCATTGTTGGGAGAGCCAAGAAGAAATATGACAACAATTACAGAAAAATCTTTGGCCATGATTGAGGTGATTTATGCCCATTGAAACAAAATGTAAAAAGTGTAAATATTACAAAAAGATAGACGAGAATAAGGGTTATTGCCTGCGTTATCCGCCGAATCGGACGCCGTATATTTGCAGGGGAGATTCGCTTGTTGTGGCGAAACACATTGTTATTGATAATACGGGTTATTGCGGCGAATTTGTAGCAACTGTTTAGGAGATGATATATGGAATTGTCTGAAACAGATATATGCAATATGGCCTTGAAGCGTATCGGCGCAAAGGCGTTAACGGATTTGGAAGATGATACATCGGTCGAGGCATTACATTGCCAATTACAGTATCCGATAGTTAGGGATTCTCTTTTAGAGTCTTTTATCTGGCCTTTTGCGATTAAGAGAGAGACACTTGGCTTGTTATACACGTTAACTCTTGACAGTGGTGCTGCACCTACCGACTTTGTAGCCGGTGCGGTTCTTACCGGCGCAACGAGCGGAAAGACCTGTACGGTAGTTAGTAAGACTTCAAGTACCACTTATACGGTTTCAAAGACCACTACGGGCAATTTCACTGATGGAGAGGTGATTTCCGACGGTGTGAACAGTAGGGATTGCGGGGCGGGTTATCCAATCCTAACTGAACTGGAAGTACCGGAATTTCAGTATGGACATAATTATCCTCTTCCTCCTGACTTTTTGCGAAAAATAAAGGTTTTGGGCGATGGCAGATATAAACCGGATTACTCAATAGAAGGTCTGAGTTTACTTTCTAATCATATGCCGATAAATCTGGAATACGTAGCTTTTGTTAATGACACGGACGAGTTTCCGCCGTTGTTCGTTAAAATGTTGGTTTTATCTCTTGCCGTTGAACTGATAAGTCCTCTTGCCGGTGCTGGCAAGGAAGCGGAAAGATTAAGGACAAATGTATTGCAGGAGTTGGAATTGCTTAACAAGCGGGCAAGGTCGGTATATAGGTCTCAAGATAAGACCGGCGCAAGTAAGTGGAATAGTGCAAGATATGGTTCGGGGCTAATCTGATTATGGCCAATTTAGGAATAGTTACATTTGCTTCGGGCGAGTTAAGCCCGCATGTTGATGCCCGCAACGATACGGCGAAGTATCAGCGCGGATGTCGGCATTTGGATAATCTAATACCGCTTGTTTACGGCGTTGTAGAGAAAAGACCTGGAATGAGATTTGTGGCAAAAACGAAAGGTTCGGAGTAATGGCCAATTTGCCGATAGTGACGTTTAACGCTGGTGAGTTGAGTCCGAAGGTGGACGCAAGAAGCGATACCGAGAAATATCGGGCTGGATGCCGCAAGTTGGACAATCTCATTCCGAGAATATATGGTTCTGTAGAAAAAAGGCCTGGTGTAAGATATGTCGCCAAGAGCAAGTATTCCTGCGGCAGGTTATGGCGAAGAAAGCAAAACATCTCGGCTGTTTTGAATGAACCGACGGTTACAATGGGACATAATATTCGGGGTAGTGAGGATTTTAATAATATAGGATTAACCCTACATTCGCCGGTGGTTCAGATTGTTAATGGTGATGGCGGCGGCGGAGTTTACAAAGAAAATTGTGTATTCTGGCTTAAATGTGACGATAACGAAGCCAGTACAAATGTAATTGATTCTGGTATAAATGCGAACAATGGTACAGCTTCTGTTAATACTTCCGTCTTACATACAACTGGCAAGGTTGATGGTGGTTTTAATTTTGATGGTACATCTTCTATTGCAATAGAAGCCGGGACCATTTCTATGGATTCAAACTTCACCATATCGTTCTGGTTTAAGATGCCCTTATCTGAAGTATATGGTCAATCTATATTTTCTATTCCAATTGGGGGCGGATTTGGGTTGGAAATTACATACGCAAATTATGATTATGGGGTGGAGAAGATATTAAAGATTGTCACCTCATCTGGAATTGACTATTATATATTTCCAGAGAGTCAGGAGGATGTTTTTCAAAATTGGACGCATATTGTCTTTTCTAATATTTATCTTGGTCGTGGCGAGGGCGGGGGATACTTGTGTGGAATAAGGAGATTTGTAAATTCAGTTTGGACCGAAGGTGAGGATACTATAAATGAACTTACATTACGTACTCCAAATTCTGGGGCAGGGACGTTTGGAAACAATTTTACAGGTTATTTAGATGATATTAGGTTTTACAATACAGCGTTAACACAGAGTCAAGTTAATACGTTGTATAATAATGGTGCGGGAACAGATGGGTTGTTGTTTCCTGTGGAGATATAAATATGGCAAGTGGAATATATACCAATTTTAAAAAACTTCTGGCGACCAAAGGTGTAGATTTCTCATCTGATACTGTTAACGTTGCTCTATATGGTATTGGCCACGTTTTTAACGCTTCTGATACTACTTACACAACAGAAAACGAATTGCCGACTGCCGGAGGTTATGTTCGGGGCGGGATTGCTTTGGAGAATATGGTTGTATCCACTGGAACAATAGAGACGACTATGAACTTGGACGCCGATAACCCATATTGGACAAATGCGACTTTTACATTTTACCACGCAGTATTTTATGACATAACTGCCGGAAATGCCTTGATATGTTCGATTGATTATGATATGCAGAAAATTACAAACGGAACGGTTACGTTAGTCATTGACAGTTCTGGAATTATTTCATTGGTATAGTTATGGCTCATAAACTGGATAAAAATATCAGATTTACCAGTTCTGCAAGTCCGGCGGAATATGGTTTTGTTTGCGGAAACGGTACAACGGTTCTTTGCGTAGGTATTGTCGTTGCCGGCGTGACCGAGAGGGCGGGCGGTGCGCCTACTTACGACGGTACGGCATTGACGCAGGCAGACCAGACCCGCAAATATGCCACTGGTCCGGAAACGAGTTGTGAACTATGGTATCTGTTAGAACCTGATATAGGTGAGAATTTTACGCTTTCAATTCCGAATACCGGCACGGCAAATCTTTACGTTCAAATATCAAGTTATAAGGCCGGAGATGGATACATCAGCGTTCTTGATGTTGCTAATGGTGCCACCGGTATTTCCTCAAATTCAACAGTAAGTGTTACAACTACTGCAAACGGTGATGTAATCGTTGCGGTTATGGGCAATGGCCGTACCAGTGTACCTACGGCTTGTAGTGGTACTTCTTTAAATATGACCGATAATGGAGAGTTTACGGATAATAACCAGTATTACATACAATCG
>Ga0315289_10014127_pt1 | contig 11163 bp, 12 predicted proteins | sample YL17G11_40_MG_FD_203452 | JGI IMG/M metagenome (GOLD analysis project Ga0315289, IMG submission 203452) | Sediment microbial communities from Yellowstone Lake, YNP, Wyoming, USA - YL17G11_40 | ecosystem: Environmental > Aquatic > Freshwater > Lake > Sediment | place: USA: Wyoming | collected... | reverse complement strand
CTCCTTTCAGCAAGCATTAAGTATATTTTTGCATGCTCAAATATAGAGTTACCGAGGTGGATTTGTCAAGGAATAAGCGAAGAATAGGCAGGAAACAGGCATAAGACAACAAAAAAATGTCAAATGACAAAATCCAAATTTGGCATTTGAGCTTTGGCATTTAAGTTTTCCCTGTTGTCTATTGCCTCTGATTAAGGGACAGAGAGCATAATTATCTTGACACCTATCGCTAAATTCAATATCTTTTTTTATAACTACTATTTATCACCAGGCAGCAGGATGAACGAGAAATTAGGAGAGCTATTAGTAAGAAAGCAGGTAATCACTCCCGAACAGCTCGAAAAGGCCTTAGAAGAGCAAAAGAGCTCAGGTGAACGCCTGGGATCAATTCTTACGAAACTGGGGTATATCAAGGAAAGCGACCTCCTCTCCTTCCTGAGTAACCAATATGGTATCCCATCCATCAGCCTGAATGAATTTACCATAGAACCGGGCGTGCTGAAATTAATCCCCCGGGAAGTCGTCTTTAAATACCGGGTAGTCCCTTTGAATCTGAAGGGATCAACCCTGATTATTGCCATGGCTGATCCATCGAACATCTTTGCCATTGACGATATCAAGTTTTTAACCGGATACCGCATTGAGGCGCTGGCTGCCTCAGAGAGCGATATCAAGACAGCAATAGAAAAAAACTATGATTCCTCTCCTGACCTGGCCGAGTTTATGGGCAAGATGGAGGAGGGAACGGTGGAGTTCCTGGAAGAAGGAGAAGAGCTCGATGTAAGTGCCCTTTCCAAGGCAAGCGAGGATGCACCGGTCGTCAGGCTGGTAAACTTTATCCTTACGGACGCAATTAAAAAGAAGGCGAGCGATATACACGTCGAACCATATGAAAAGAGCTTCCGGATTCGATACCGGATGGATGGTGTCCTGTACGAAATGATGAAACCCCCTATGAAGATGAAGAATGCGCTCATCTCAAGGATCAAGATCATGTCCAAGCTGGACATCGCTGAACGAAGGCTCCCTCAGGATGGAAGGATTAAGCTCAAACTGGGTAAGGGAGAAGAGATGGACTACCGGGTTTCCGTGCTCCCCACGCTCTTTGGAGAAAAGGTGGTCTTACGACTCCTGGATAAGGCCACCCTCCAGCTTGATATGACCAAGCTCGGTTTCGAAGAAAAGCCTTTGAAGGATTTCCAGGAGGCGATTCATAAACCATTCGGGATGGTACTGGTTACCGGGCCAACCGGAAGCGGAAAGACCACCACCCTCTATTCAGCGATCAGTGAGCTCAACAAAACAACGGAGAACATCTCGACGGCAGAGGACCCCGTTGAGTTCAACCTCTCCGGCATTAATCAGGTACAGATCCACGAAGAGATCGGCTTGACGTTTGCCAACGCCCTCCGGTCTTTCCTGCGGCAGGACCCGGACATCATCCTGGTGGGTGAAGTCAGAGATTTTGAAACAGCTGAGATTGCCATCAAGGCAGCATTAACCGGCCATCTTGTCCTGAGCACCCTCCATACCAATGATGCTCCGAGCACCGTGAACCGCCTTCTGAATATGGGGGTTGAGCCATTTCTGGTTGTCTCTTCCGTGAACCTTATCCTGGCCCAGAGGCTGGTAAGGAAAATCTGTACCGGGTGCAAGGAGCCGGTGGAGATATCTGACCAGGCGCTGATCGATCTGGGACTGAACCCTGCCGAATGCAAGGGTATCACTTTCTACAAGGGAAAGGGATGCTCCAAGTGCACCAACACCGGGTTTAAGGGCAGGTTAGCCCTCTATGAGGTCATGCCCGTAGGGGAGAGCCTGAAAGAACTGATTTTGCAGGGTGCCTCAGCCCTTGAGATAAAAAGGGAGGCTATCCGGCAGGGGATGAAGACCCTCCGTCTGAGCGGCATCACCAAGTTTCGAGATGGCATTACCACCATTGAAGAGGTCTTGCGGGCCACGGTAGGAGACGAGCAGGGGGGAGGGGCATAGAATTTTAGATTTTGGATTGCAGATTGCAGATTTGGGATTTGGGAGTGGAACAATTATTATCGCTGAGGTAAAGAATTATGCCTGAGTTTATCTGGGAAGGGAGAACGCCGCAGGGGGGAGTCCAGAAGGGCGAAATGGAGGGAACTACCGAAGCAGCCGTACGCATGACCCTGAGATCGCAGGGTATTCAGATCACCAAGATCAAACCTAAGCCAAAGGATATCTTCGCAAGTCTCCCGATCTTCCAGAAAAAGGTACAAGCCAAGGATATCATCGTATTCACCCGCCAGTTTGCTACCCTGATTGATGCAGGCCTCCCTCTCGTGCAGGGACTGGAAATCCTCTCTTCTCAGGAGGAGAACAAGGCATTTAAAAAGATCCTCATCCAGGTAAAGAGCGATGTTGAAGGCGGTTCTACCCTGGCAGATGCCTTAAAAAAACATCCCAAGGTTTTCGACAACCTCTATGTCAACCTGGTGGCTGCCGGTGAGGTGGGAGGAGTACTCGATACGATATTAGCCCGACTTGCCGCCTATTATGAGAAGGCAGCAAAACTGCGGAGCAAAGTGAAAGGTGCCTTCACCTATCCGATCGTAGTCCTCGTGATCGCCTTTGCAGTTATTACTGTCCTCCTCGTCTTTGTCATCCCCGTATTCCAGAAGATGTTCGCTGATTTTGGCGGTACCCTGCCCGGTTTAACCCAGATGGTTGTCAACCTAAGCAGTTTCATGAGGAAATATATTATCTTCCTCCTCTTTGGCATAGGAGTCTTGATTCTCGCCTTCAGGACCTACCACAAAACCAATGCCGGCAGGCTCCAGGTTGACCGGCTGGTTCTGAAACTGCCGGTTTTTGGCCCGCTCCTGAAAAAGACGGCTGTAGCCAATTTCACCCGAACCCTGGGAACGATGATGACGAGCGGTGTCCCGATCCTGGATGGTCTCGACATCGTGGCCAGGACCGTGAACAACAAGATCGTCCAGATGGCAATCCTCGACACCCGGAAGAGTATCAGCGAAGGAAAAAGCATCGCTGAGCCCCTGAGCAGAAGCGGCGTCTTCCCTCCCATGGTTGTTCAGATGGTATCAGTAGGTGAATCCACCGGCGCTCTGGATGCAATGCTGGCAAAGATCGCCGACTTTTACGATGAAGAGGTGGATGCCGCAGTGGAGGCCCTCACCAAGTTGATTGAACCATTCATGATGATCTTCCTGGGAGGGACTGTCGGTACCATGCTGGCAGCGATGTACCTCCCCATCTTCAAGATGGCAGGCGCGATCGAGTAAATAATACTCCCTGCTACCTCCTTTCTTCATTCATTTATCCAGAGAGTTATTTTACCCATGAGCCGTGCAAGCTGAATAGCAGGGGTATACCGGCAGTTGACTGGAAGTAATACAATTGTTATAATCTTCCAAAAAGGAGGGATGCTATGCTTAAAACAGCCGTTCGACGGGTAGGAAACAGCCTCGGTATTACTCTACCCAAGACCGTGATTGACAACTACCACCTCAACGAAGGGGATGAGCTCCACTTAGTTGAAACAGACGAGGGAATCATCCTCACCCCCTTTAACCCAAAATTTGCGGAATGGGCAAAGGCATACGAGAAGACAAATAAGAAATTCCGGAACACCCTGCGCTCCCTCGCAAAATAATGGCCGTCCGGTTTATCCCTGCCGAAATTGTCCCCGTCATCCACGCCGATCTGCTGCAGAGGTATGGCGGACGCCCGGGCATTCGTGATCCCAAGCTGCTCGATTCAGCCCTGGCACAACCGCAGATGACGGCTGGCGGCAAGTTTCTCCATAAGACCCTTTTCGATAAAGCCGCCGCTTATGGGTTCCACATCTGCAGGAACCATCCCTTTGTCGACGGTAATAAACGGGTGGCTTTTGTTTTGATGGATATCTTTCTTCAAAAGAATGGCTGGGAGATTGCTGCTAGTGAAGAGGAAGTTTATTCGTTAATGATGGAACTCGCTGATGGCAAAATTACTAAAACCCACCTCGCCCGGTGGCTTAGAGAGCACTCAGTGAGACTCACGCATTAACCTTTGCTGGTGCAAAGGCACTGCTTAAAAATTCAAGAAGCAAGGGTTAATCACATGATCTTCGAACGTTTTGGCTTTTCAAGCCGGCGACGCATTTCTTCTGCAGATATTCCACCTTCTGCTTTTCGCCGTGCGCGCGAACGTTCGATGAGGGCAAGAAATTTTGGATTATCACCTAATGAAACCGTCTCGATATCTGCATTGCTTATGCTTATCAGAGCTGCGACCGGTTTCCCCTCATGGGTAATAATCACAGGTTCCTTTTTTACCTTTCTTGTATAATCTGCGAGAGGCTGGGTAGCCTTGGTAACTTCTACAGTCTTCATAACCTCATCACCTCTTTTCCAATTATAACATTATTTCTCTTTTTAATTCCAACAGCAAGTATATAAACAACTCTTTCTGGCTCCTCTTCGACATCATAATAAACTCGTAGATTTCCGATCCTTAGCTCCCATGGAGCAAGTGGATTGGGACGCATGGGTTTCCGGTTCCTCGTCTCAACAGCAGCCTGGTATTGAAGCTGTTTTTCTATTGTATCCATTACAATACTTTGCTGACGTTTTTTTAGCGCCCGCAAATGTTCTTCAGTCTCTGGAGAGTATTCAATTCGATATTTCAATTATGGTTTCCTTACCAATTATCAACCGTATAAATAGGGACACATTATAAATAGTATAAATAGGGACACATCCCATTTAATTACTGCGCCTGCTCTTTAGTATAAATAGGGACACATCCCATATAATTACTGCGCCTGCTCTTTCGTTCTTGGCCTACCCTTAGGTCTGAACACAAGACGGTGACCCAATCTTTTAGAAAGGGTCCCCAAAAATCCTCCATCACCAAGAGGCTTACCCAACCGCGTATGCCGTCTTATCTCCTCCAGCACCTGTTTATCTTCCATTCTCCTCATGAACCTCCTGTACTCGCTCATCTCGCCTTCATCAAAGAGTGGTTCCTTGAGGAAAGGATCAGCCTCCCCAAAGAGATGAGCACGGGCGCTGGAATATCGATAGGCTGCGGGGTCTTCAACGATCCCTGCCCTTACAGGGTTACTATCTATGTATTTACTGACAGCCCAAAGATACGTCTCTTCATCTATGAGCGTAGAGTGGTATCTGCATTCCCAGAGACGTCCCGTTCTTTTATTCTTCCTATTGAAGTATTGGGTATAACAGAGGGCAATACCCTGCATCATCTTCGAGAGGGCATTCTCTTCTACAGGTCGAACCAATAAGTGTACATGATTCGACATTAGACAGTAGGCAAGAATCGCTACTTTCTTTTCTGTTGAATATCTCTCAAGGTAAGATAGATATGTTCTATAGTCTGCCTTATTGAGAAAGACCTTTTCTCTGTTGTTGCCTCGTTGGACTACATGGTGGGGATATCCTGTTCCTACGATCCGGGCTACTCGTGGCATGACACTTCATTTACATTATAAGTACCGCTCCTGTCAAGAAAAATAGGATGTGTCCCTATTTCTAATAATAAGTGTACATGATTCGACATGAGACAGTAGGCAAGAATCGCTACTTTCTTTTCTGTTGAATATCTCTCAAGGTAAGATAGATATGTTCTATAGTCTGCCTTATTGAGAAAGACCTTTTCTCTGTTGTTGCCTCGTTGGACTACATGGTGGGGATATCCTGTTCCTACGATCCGGGCTACTCGTGGCATGACACTTCATTTACATTATAAGTACCGCTCCTGTCAAGAAAAATAGGATGTGTCCCTATTTAACTCTCGTGGCATGACACTTCATTTACATTATAAGTACCGCTCCTGTCAAGAAAAATAGGATGTGTCCCTATTTAACTCTATTTAACTATAACTATCTCGTTATGAAACCTTCACTCCCATATATCACCCTTCTGTTCATCTCGCCTTTCATGGCACTTTTCTCTTTAATCATTCCTTTTACAAATTCCCTGTACTTTTCTCTCCGTCCTATTTCGTCTCTCGACAGTTCTTCATAGATCGGATGTTCATCTACAACAGTATCTATCTTCCCATAGGCATAAACATTGTAACTGCTCCAGCTGTAGTCTTTAGGGTCTTCTACTACCTTTGCCCTCACTGGGTTTAATTCAACATAGCTTCAACACGCAAGCAGGTAATCATCTTTTGATATTAAGATGCTTTTGTATCTGTCCTGCCAGAAGTGTCCGATATGCCTGTATTTGCTTTTGAAGTATTGGGCATAAGACAGGTTTATCCCCTTCATGATCTCCGATAGTCTGCCTCCTTTGTCTGTCGTCTCAAGGACAAGATGGATATGATTCTTCATTAATGCATAGTGATAAAGTCTGAACTTGTATTTTTCTTTGTACTTCTGAAGTATTTCTCTATATTTTCTCCAATCTCCCTCATCCTTGAAAACATCCTGACGGTTATTCCCTCTTGTCAGGATGTGGTAGATATGCTCATCTGGTGCTACTCGTGCTGTCCTCGGCATGGGAAATATCTATCAGATATATTTCCTTCTGTCAATAAATAGAACCGTCCCCTTTTCCCGTCCCCTTTTCCCGTGTGATGTTCCCGGAATTACATCCCCGGAATTACAAAGCGGTTAAGAAGAGAAAAAGAAAAGACAAAACACAAATCTTTTTCATGTCTATCCTCCCTTATAGAAATAAAAAAGCCCCTTGCTCAATTCTCTCCGTGGCCTTATTTGGACGGGATTGGTGCATTTTCAAACGGAATTCCCCACTTCTGCAACATTATGACAACAGAATCGACGGGTATAGCGTAACACGTCGGCTGCTTCTTTTTGTTTTCCTGGATTTCTCCACTCATCACATCTTGAAAGACTTTATGCGCAATGTCCTTTATTAATTGATCTATTGCAGGGTCCGGGGCCAACTTTTTTAATTCCCACGATTGCCGGTCAAATTCGGGAGAAGATAAGCGATGCTCCAAATTCTCTAAGTCCTTTCTGTACTGCAAGATTTGCTCCGTCGTGAAGGATCTCACTACGACACCAAGTACCAGTCCCTCTTCTGAAACCAGTGGCCCCCCGCTGATGCCATCCACGGCCTCGATGTCGCTAACGATTGCGCCCGAAGGAATTTTAAGGGCCTCCGGGAATGGATTATTGATCACCTTGCAACTCGTCTCCTTGTACGGCCCACCTCCGGGGTATCCCTTAATCTTCACCGACTTTCCCGGGGCAGCGTCCTCTTTCAATCCCAACTGCGCCACGGGTAACTTGCCGAAAGTTCCGGTCACCCTCAGAACTGCAATATCCATTGCCGGATCCATAGCTATAACCTCGGCGGGGTACGAGCACTCCGTGGTCTTTCCTGCATCAATGGTGACGGAAAGGGATTTCACCTCCCATGGTTCCCCCTCGCCTTTAGTTTTCGATGCTGATGCCACGTGTTCGTTGGTGACAATGTAACCTTCGGAGCTTACTATAAAACCGCTGCCCCACCCGGTTAATCGCTGGATGGCCATCCCCACCCCATCCGGGTTTGGAATGATTCTTTCGGCAGTAACATTTATACGCACCACTGGGTTCTGGTGAATAAAATTCCGGCAGACTTTTGGTGGGACACTCTTCCTTATATCTTTACAGGGTATTGCCTTCGCTTCGGCGTCCTTCACGAGAGCGACAATCTCCGTATGACCCGTATATGACGCAAACATCAGTGCTGTCATGCCATCTTTATTTATTGCATTGACATCGACGCCCTTTTCCAGCAGAAGCTTGGTGACCTCTATATGACCCAAACCCGCCGCCCCCATTAGTGCTGTTAAGCCATCTTTATTTTTGGCATTGACATCAGCGCCCTTTTCCAGCAGAAGCTTGGTGATCTCTACATGACCCTTCCCCGCCGCCGCCATCAGTGCTGTTAAGCCATCTTTCCTTTTGGCATTGACATCGTCACCTCTTTCCAACAAGAGTTGCACATAATAAGTGTCTCCGTTACTTGCGTCCATAATCAAACATGGACTCTCGGCACCCGACTCATCAGCACATCTGCTATGCCAAATCTCGGGCCCTATTTCTTGACAGAGTATTTCCTTCCCTTCCCAGTTATAACACAGCCCGGTCCCTGCACATGGAATCACGGCGCCCGACTTGTCATAACATTTGCTATGCCCGGTCTTTGGCAGATTAATTAAAAATAGTAACATAATAGATAAGAAGCAAATCCTTTTCATTACTCTCCCTCCTGATAAATAGGTTGCATTCCTTTATTTCTCAGAACCATTACAAAAAAAGCCCCTATCAGTCTCAGACGGATAGGAGCCTTTCCTCATAACTTCCCCAAAATACCTTTGCATGGGACAAGCCTCCAACTAACTTTTCTTCATTATTGCAATAGCGATTTAATACCAGTTTTTATGGAGATTGCAAGGGAATTGTGGAAATGTGTCAATCCATCTGTCAAGGCAAAGTAGAAATGTCCGGTTTTCACAACCCATTCCCCTCTCCTCTTTCCTTTTCCCCCGTTCAATGTTAATCTCGAAAACAATTTATAAACAGTCATCACCTTTTATGTCTCCATTCCTCCTCTACACCGCTATCTTTCTCACCTCCCTCTCCACCCTCACCTTTGAGATCACCTTAACCAGATTCTTTTCCATCGCTCAGTGGTATCACCTTGCCTTCATGGTGGTCTCGATTGCCCTGCTCGGTATCGGGGCGAGCGGGTCGGTGCTCATGCTCTTTCCTGCGCTCCGGAAGACAAGACTGGAGAGGATTATTCCCATAACTACTTTTGCCCTTTCCCTTACTGCTCTCGGCTCCTATCTCATCGCCAACCAGATTCCTTTTGAAATGGTAAGGCTTTCGTATGACTACCGCCAGTTCTTCTACCTGTTCTTCTACTACCTGCTGTTTTCACTTCCATTCTTCTTTGGCGGTCTCACCGTTTCTCTCGCCTTAAGCCAGCTTCCCTCCAAAGCGAACTCCATCTACAGTGCTGACCTCTTTGGTGCAGGGAGTGGCTGCCTTTTAGCTCTCCTTATCCATGCTTTGGGCGGAGTAACCCTGTGCCTGCTTGCTGCCTGTACTCTGAGTGTCATTGCCTCAATCATCACCGCCGTGAAAAATTCGAAGTGGCTGTTGACAGCAGGGGGTTCTCTCCTCTTGTTCATCGTCTTTCTTTTCATTCAGAAACCGACGTGGTTTCAATTGAAGATATCTCCCTACAAGGACCTGCAAGTGACTCTCCGCTACCCGGAAGCAAAGCACGTCCTCACCACCTTCAATGCCTTCTCTCAGGTTGATGTCATTGAGAGCCCGGCAGTCCGCTTTGCCCCTGGCTTAAGCCTGAAGTATATGAAACCCCTTCCTCCTCAGCTCGGGTTTACCGTTGATGGTTCAAACTTGAACTCCATCACCCACTATCAGGGAAATAAGGAGGAACTCACATTTACCTCTTATCTCCCTTCTGCTTTTCCCTACTACTTGAGAAAGGTAAAGTCTGCCCTCATCCTTGAACCCCAGGGAGGATTGGATGTGCTCACCGCATTGTATCACGGGACAGAGGAGATCGAAGGCACGGAGAAGAACCCTCTCCTTGCTGACCTCATTTCTCAAAAGTTTGCCGGTTTTACGGGAGGAGTCTTTCAGAGACAGGATGTGAAGCTGATCAGGGAGGAAGGACGGGTTTATCTCTCCCATTCTCCCAAGAATTACGACCTGATTGAGCATTCCTTAACGAGTACCCTCGGTGCATCCTCAGGCGGCATGTTCGGACTGGTTGAGGAGTATCCATTAAGCAGGGAGGCCTTCTCTCTTTACTACGACCACCTGAATCCTGATGGTTACCTCTCTTTCACTCTCTACCTGATCCCGCCTCCCAGGCAGGAACTGCGGCTGATCTCAACTATCATTTCCATGCTTGAGGATAAGGGGGTACCAGATCCTGCAAGGCATTTCATGCTCATCAGGAGCTGGGGGACATGCACCATCCTCGTGAAGAAGGGGGAAATTGCAAGAGAAGAAATTCTCAAGGGAGATACGTTTCTCAAATGGTGTAATTTTGACTGGGTTTACTACCCGGGCATCACGCCGGAAGAAACCAATATCTACAACCTCCAGTCTGAACCGATTTACTACCGCATGGCTTCATCACTCCTGAACCGGGAAAGGAGTAATCAATTTACCAGGGAGTACCTCTTTGATATAAGCCCGGTTACTGACGACCAGCCCTTTTTCCATCACTACTTCAAAGCTGAGAGAACCAGGGAAACCTACCTGAGTGCAGGGAAAAAGTGGCAGTTTCTCCTCGAAGGAGGCTACTTCATACCTCTTGTCTTCTTCCAGTCCCTCCTTATCAGCATTGTCTTCATTCTCCTTCCCTTATTTTCTTCTAAGGGTAAAGGTGAAACAGGAGTGAAGTCCATTTCTCTCTTGAGCTATTTTCTCTTCATCGGGGTAGGATTTATGTTTATCGAGATCCCCCTGATCCAGAGGTTCATCCTCTTTCTCGGTCATCCCGTATATGCCTTTTCCATCTGTCTGCTCTCTCTCCTGATCTCATCCGGTGCGGGGAGTCTCTTATCCGGGAAGCTGGTTCCTCCTGAAAACAGGGTCATTCATCTATTCCTCTTTTTCTCCATCGGGGTGGCCGCAATCCTCTATACCTATTTTCTGCCCATCCTCTTCTCATCCCTCAGCGGATTAAACCTTGTATCCCGTCAAATCCTCTCGTGCCTTGTCATCTTTCCCATTGGATTCCTTCTGGGCATGCCCTTCCCTCTCGGAATCCGGCTTCTGGGAAACCGTTTCCCTGCACAAATCCCCTGGGCCTGGTGTATCAATGGATGCGCTTCGGTTGTGAGTTCGGTTGGCGCTATGATGATAGCGTTACGCGGAGGGTTCGGGCTGGTACTGAACCTTGCTGCCCTCTTTTACTTCTTTGCTCTGTGCTCTTTGCTCTTAACGTCTTTCCGCCTCGCCGGTCATAGGAACAAAACGAACGCCGGTGATCTCTCTCACCTTTAAATCCCCTTTCACCCTGGTAATCAGGGTAAGGGTCTGATGGAAGGTAGTTTCACCGAGAGGGACAATCAGTTTTCCTCCCTCCTTGAGCTGTTCGATGAGAGATGGAGGGATGTGGTTGGCAGCACAGGTGATGATGATTGCATCAAAGGGGG
>Ga0315289_10014126_pt1 | contig 11164 bp, 15 predicted proteins | sample YL17G11_40_MG_FD_203452 | JGI IMG/M metagenome (GOLD analysis project Ga0315289, IMG submission 203452) | Sediment microbial communities from Yellowstone Lake, YNP, Wyoming, USA - YL17G11_40 | ecosystem: Environmental > Aquatic > Freshwater > Lake > Sediment | place: USA: Wyoming | collected... | reverse complement strand
GGATAATAAAGAATTAGTAATGATTCTAGATCATATCAATGGTATTAATAATGATCATCGATTAGAAAATTTGCGGCTCTTATGTCCTAATTGTAATTCTCAAACATCTACTTTTGCAGGTAGGCAAAATACAAAACCTAAAAAAATATGTTTAGAATGTGGTAAAATTTTACATCGTAAAAATAGTAGTGGATATTGTGGGAAATGTATAGTCAAATATAGGAAACAATATAAAAAGGTTCAATGGCCATCGCCGGAACAACTTGCAGAAGAGATAAAAAACATGTCATGGTGTGCTATAGGGAGAAAATACGGAGTCAGTGATAATGCCGTGCGAAAATGGGCAAGAAAATATGGATTATTGAAATAAGAAAGGATTATTAACAATGACAGACAGATATTCTTGGGGTGGTTCAGCAGATTATGTGGCTCCAGCGGCTGAGAGGTTGTATGATGACCGCAAAACATATTATGCAGCAGCCTCAGAGGCCGTTAGGACTAACCGAGCTTCAATGTATAGTTGGGAAGATGACCCGCTAGTTTGTGATGCTATCTACTCCATCATGATCAGCATTGACACTTCAGGCTCAATGCAGAAATGGCCAGGGCTATTCTTCAAGAAGGCTGTTTTGACATGCGAACAAGCAGAAAAATATTTCCCAGGCTGCATGATCAGCTATCAGGCCATTAATGACTATTATTCTGATGGTTCTCATAATGCCTTCCAGCCAGGGCCTTTCGCAGCCGGTCCTGATGTGGATGCTGTTCTTGCTAATCTTTATGCAGTTGGCGGTGGAGGCCCCGGCCTCACAGAGAGCTATGAAATTTGTGCTGTCTATAACAGCAAAATTGAGGCCCCCAATGTCGAGAGAAAGCCCCTTTGTTTCATTTTGGGAGACGAAAAACCATTTGAGTTCTTGCCACCTGAAGTTGCCAAGCATTTCGAGTTGAATCATCAAGATGAAAGCAAGACCCCATCGAAAGAAGCTTTTGCTCTTTTGCATGAAAAATGCGATGTTTTCTTAATCCGCAAGCCTTATCCTGGCCATGACAAAGAGATTGAAAAAGCCTGGATTGACATTGGTTTGATGAAACCTCAAAACATCATCATGGTTGAAGATGCAGATCGTGTCGTTGATGTTCTTTTGGGAATTTTCGGGAGTTTGACTGGCCGAGAAGACGAAGCCAATGCTGAGTTAATTGCCAGACAAGAGAATGACAAGGGCGGAGAGAAGAAGATTGAGACTGTCATGAGGTCATTAGATCCGTATCGCAGCAGCATCAGTGAATGAAAGGCATAATGATGGATGTCTCTTTAATCGTCACTCAGGGACCGTATTCTACTTTCTTTGAGCGAATCACCAGTCACAACATTGTGAGTGGGATTCGCTTCAACACCATCATGCCCATCCCTGAAAATCAATATGAATCCAAACTTCAAGAGATGTTTGACATGACCAACAAATACCATAAAGATTTGTGGGTGGATTTGAAAGGTCGGCAATTGAGGGTCATGGAGGTTGCCAATACCCCTTTTACATCCGTCACCATTTCTCATGAGATTGAATTAGAATTGCCCGTCATAGTATATTTTGACAATGGCAGTAGCACTGGGAAGATAGTGGCCATTGATGGCAATAAACTCATTCTGGAAGGTTATGTGGGCAGGCTATTGGTGCCAGGAGAGGGGATTAACATCCCCCATCCTTCTCTTAGGTATGTGAATGATTCAGTTCTTAGCGAAAAAGATGTAATGTATCTGGAATTATGTAAGAAAATTGGAATTCACAAGTTTATGCTCTCTTTTGTGCAAACTGCTGATGACATTAACTATGTGAAAGAATTATATCCTGAAGCCATTTTGAATGCTAAAATAGAGAACAAGCAGGGATTGGATAATCTGGATCAGATTTTAGAAGTTGCTAACAGCATCATGGTGGCGAGAGGAGACTTGTTCAATGAGTTGGATTATCCTCATGATATTGTGTTAGCGACGAAGAAAATGATTGAAGCCGGTCCAGAGAGAGCTATTTTGGCTTCGAGGATCTTATTGTCATTATTGAAGGATAAGGTTCCTGCTTGTGCTGATTTGATGGAATTGTCATATTTGTATGACTTGGGATATAGGCAGTTCATGATTGGGGATGACATTTGTTTTGATGAGGACATGTTGAATCGGGCGATGAGGATATTTGAAATGATGTTTAGGAGCTAAGAATGAGACACAACACAGTTCTCCATGGGCGTGATTATGAAGCCATAGACATCTTGATGGAAATCCATTGTGGGCTCGAAAATCCATTAATTTTAGACTGCACACATAATAGTGGTAAAATGTGGAAAAAGTCGAGTTTTAAGCCTATTAGAAGCGACATTAACCCTGAATTCCCAGTTGATTTAGTGGCTGATTTCATGCACATGCCATTTCTGGACAAGACCTTTGACGTAGTAGTGTTTGACCCGCCTCATTTGCCCACGAATGTTGGCTCTTCTGGTATTATGAGTAATATTTGGGGGAAAACTTATGGGATTACTACAAATGATAAATATCGAGAAGGGGATAATGTTTCCCCAATGTTTGATCCTTTTCTAGTTGAAGCAAAGAGGGTGTTGAAAACCGAAGGAATCATATTGGCCAAGATTGCCGATCTTATCAATAACCACCGATATCAGTGGCAACATGTGGATTTCATTAATTCTTGTGTAAAGAATGGGATAGTAGCATGTGATGCGATGATAAAATGTGATCCTAGTGCTGGAAATTTAATGTCAAGTAAATGGATTAATGTGAAACATTTGAGGAAGGCCCACAGTTTTTGGATTGTCGCAAGGGTTAATGGGCGATGTGAGAAAAAATGAGAAAGAAACTAGATCCAGCAAAGTTAATTGAACATGGGCTATTAAAAAATGTCTGCGTCATTTGTGGACAAGGCCCCGAATGGCAGGGGAAGGAATTGATATTGGTCTTGGATTACATTAATGGTTTTGTTAGTGATAATCGATTGCAGAATTTGAGGTTATTGTGTCCAAATTGTAATTCTCAGCAGTATAATTTATTACACAAGAAGTTGGACGAAAATAATCCAAAGGATCCTTGTCCCAGGTGTGGGAATCCGAAAAGCCTGAATGCGAAGTTATGCAAGTTATGTTCTTCTTTGAAGAGGCGTCGGGGAGACTGGCCCACGAGGGAGCAATTGCAGGCTGACCTGCGTGAAAAAAGATGCTGGACTGCCCTCGGAAGGAAGTATAATGTTAGCGACAACACGGTGCGGAGGTGGGCGAAGGTGTATCGGTTGGTATAGACGAATAAGAAATAAAGTATTGCCCTCGTAGTTCAGAGGAAAGAATAAGTGGTTTCGGCCCACTAGGATCGGGCGTTCGAATCGCTCCGAGGGTACTAATGGATTATGGAGAATATCTGACTTAATGAGATGAAACTAAGAAGTCTCTTCTTTAGTCTTCCCATTATTATATCGAAAGTTTCGACCATTTCCTATGTTTTTAGACTTATATGTGGGGAGTAGAGCATCACAGTTGTTGCAGATTAACCGGAGGTTGTCAAGCTGATGATTGTGAGGATTCCCGTCTATATGGTCTGAAACTAAAGGGATGGGTTGCCCTTGCCATTCGGTGTTCTGACAAAGAACACAAATATGTTCTCTGGTTTCATTAAGATAACGCCGAACATAACCGGCTAAAGTGCCTTGGGCTTTTCCGAAAATATGCCCCGCTTCTGTAAACTGTTGTTTTTGAATTCCCCATTTGGTTAAAGGGGAACATACTTTACAATATTTTCTGGCGTGTCCCCATTGTTTTAATATGGGAATGTCGCACACTATGCAAGGGACAGTTAATTTTTTATTTCTTGATATACCCTTATTATTATAAGTTGCCGCACATGATTTATTACAAAACTTGTTTTCCCTTTTCTCAAACGGTATAATAGTTTGACAATTAATACATACTTTGGGGTCTAATTCATATTGCTCCTTCTTAATAGCAGTTTCAGCAGCACATCGTTCTTTTATAATTTGTCCAGCCATTTTACCCCATCTGATTTGATCTTCTTTTGTGATTTCCATTTTTATTGCCTCTGTTAATGACTATTAACATAACGGGGTTCAAATACCTGCAAGAGTTGTAAAATGGCTTTCAATGCCCTCTTAGCTCAATTGGACCAGAGCAAGCGGTTTCTACCCGCTAGGTTGGGGATTCGAGTTCCTCAGAGGGTGCGTAGAAAAAGATATACTTATTCGGTATAATAAATTAATATTAAGGGTGATACAAATGGATAGGCCAGAAAAAATAATCAGCACGTTAGAAGAATTGAAGCCATTATTAGATGAAGACTGTTGGACTTACATGGTTTTTAGGAAGAGTTGCACCAGTAACGATTACATTGAATATACATATACCATTAGAGAAGTCTATGAAATGGGCGAATATGGTATCGCTTGGTCTTCTGACCCAGAATATCCGATGGCATCTTTCATGCCAGAAGATTTGGAGGTTAGTGATTATAAGACTTGGCAAGAGCAGTTCAATGAGAATTTAGATTGGATGCGAGAGGCTGTCAATTCTGGTGTTATTATTGACGAAGATGCTTTAGATAAAGATTTGGAGGAGAATCCCCCGGTTGTCAAGCACCCTTGCGAGGGGCCTTTTTATACAATGGAAGAAGTTTTCGGAAAGGACGCTGATGATGAAGACCCTGAAGAATAGAAGAGGTTGTGTCTGTTGTGGTTTTGGTGAAGCTGCTTTGGTCATAGGGGTTTTGGCCTTACTCCGATGGCTTAAACGAAGAATCAGTGGGCAGCATGATTGCAAGTGTGGTTGCCATGAAAAAGACCACCGAAACCCTTGTGCATGTGAATGTCACGAAGAAAGAAAAACCAGTGATATTTAATGCGTCAATTTAAAGGTTATTTAAAAGATTTACTAGAAGACAAAAAACAAGAAATTGAAAGATTAATCAGTTTCGGTTTCAATGAAGCCCCAGTTTTATTAGAGCGTTTTCAAATAATCATGCCAGCCATTAATTTCCATGACCCGATTGGAATCGTTCGTTTAGATGATTCAAAATTCATTAATAGCCATTATGTTTTTAAATTCCCTGTCACTGGGACCACAGAAGTGTTAGACTATCAGCCCAGTGTTTCAGTTTTGTCTTTGCCAGCCTGGGTTGTCAAAGACAATGAGTTTTGGCTCAAGATCGATGAAGATAATTTAGAGAGCATGAAAATCAAATTGGGGGGCATCATTCAAAGCATTGAAACACATTTCGTTGACATGAGAGAAGACATTCGTTTGTACAATGAGAAGTTGCCTTCTGACATACAAAAGTTCATTAAGAGATATGTTAAATATGATGGCATTCAGAACAATGACGCTGATTTAGAGAATTACTTGCAAAATTTTGACAGAGATTATAGGGCGGATTAATTATGAAGATAATCAAAACTTACAAAGAATTGATAGATTATTTGACTGACGGCGGCATAGACATTGATTCTCATTGGATGCATATGATTTTTAGGAGAAAAATAGAATACCCTGATCCAATATTAAATGAATATTATTATGGCATTAAAGAAGTATTATGGGGGCCAAGTCAGCATAAAGACAGAAAAGGGGGAATAGATGCTGGTTGGACTGAAGATTTTATGCCGATTGATTTCAGTATAGATTATGATGATGCCGAAGCGGACCCAGAGCTTTACATTGAGAAATTTGAAGAACAGTTCAGGTTTTTTAGATTGGCCTTAGCCAGCCCAATGGTAGATGAGGATGCATTAGATGCAGATTGGACAGAATATGAGAAAAATTGAAGACGTGTATAATGGTAAGGTAGATCCTGGTTCAGTTGACATGGCATGGTTGCATGACGGTTCGCCCTCAACTTTTCACATGTTTTTCGGGGATCAGATGTGTGGTTGCGGAGAATGCCCACAATGCCTGCCGCCTATGGAATATATGATTTGGGATGGAGTGGGAATTTGGTTGAAGGAGCACCCAAAATGAATATTTTAAAGTATCTTTTTTTGCCTACTTATAGATGGAAATATAAATGTAATAAGGCAGAAGTTACTAGGGCTAAAAGAAAAGCATTAAATCCTGAAAATTTTTCAGAAGATGAATTTTGGGAATATGAAGTAGTGGTTCGTGCTGATGATGGTCGTCCATTGATGACGATGGGAAGAATTAAACCTGGGCTTGAAGAAGCATATAGACAGAGCCCTGGAATGCAAAAGGCCCAAAAAGAAGTTAGTAAACTTTTCGAAAGGGTTTTAGATAAATGATAATATTTACTTCTTTTTCAAAAAAGAATTTTTATTATAGAGTTCAAATTTCTAAATTTATTTTTGACAGCGGGAACATTCCCGTCAATCCATTTATGAATTTCGATTATTTTTTGTCTGATACAGTAGATAGAGATTATATCCGTCAGGCAAATAATGAACTGATTCGAAGATGTGAAGAATTATGGGTTTTCGGAGAGATAAGTAATGGGGTTGCTGCAGAAATTGAATTATGTCATGAATTGGGGATTTATGTTAAATATTTCAAGATAGTAGATAGTAGAGAGATAAAAGAGATAAAATTATCCGAAATTGTTTATGAAAGGGAAGAAGATGTCTAACCATGTCTGGCTGACCGCAGATTTACATTTTGGTTGCGAGAATGCTTTAAAATATCGCTATCGTCCATTCAATTCCGTCAGAGAAATGAATGAGGAGATGGTTAAGAACTGGAATATTATGATAGAACCCGATGATACCGTATATTTCTTGGGTGATTTTGCGGTGACGGATGAGGCCTTGGAAATGTATGCTCCAAAGTTGAATGGTGAGATTCACATGGTCATGGGGAATCATGATCATAATAGATCCAAGAAGAGATTAATGAGTTTATTTAAAACAGTGGCGACAGATCCTTTTCTGTTGGATACTTATTATAACATTGATAGTTATATTTTGCGGCATCTTTGGCTTTGTCATTATCCTTTACAGCGGCATCCAATACATTTCACCTGTTCAGCCCACGTCCATAATCTTTTTACAGTTGCTATTAATATGGTAAATGTTGGTCTAGATTGCTGGCATTTTAAACCCGTATCTTTACACCAAATTTGTGAATGCTGGAAGGCTCAAGAGGGCGGGTATTGGGATGCCAATGTTTATCCAGATGCACCACTTTCTTGGCAGATGGAGGTATCTATGAAAAGAACAAGGGCCAGTGGCAGTATCGAACCGACTTTGGACATATTGAAGAAAAGGGCAAGGAATGTGAAAAATGGCTAACCAAATCTATTTCAGAAAAGAGCACCCAGTTCATGGTTGTTTCTCCAATTTTTCACCGCATGAGGTGGAAATTGAGGGAATCACTTATCAGACTTCTGAGCATTATTATCAGGCTATGAAAACCTTGGAGGAAACTGCTCAAGAAGAGATTAGAAATGCCCCTTCTCCCAAAATAGCCCGACAATTAGGGCGTCAGGCTCCTTTGCGTGAAGATTTTGATGAAGTGAAGAATGACATCATGCGAACTGTTTTGAAGGCTAAATTTACTCAGCATCCAAATCTGCAGGAGATACTTTTGGCTACAGGTGGGGCAGAACTGATTGAACAGGCTCCTTGGGATGAATATTGGGGGTCGGGTAGAACTAATAAAGGGTTGAACATGTTGGGGAAATTGCTAATGGAATTGAGAAGTGAGTTAAGCAATGACGCCTAATGCGGAAATGGAAAAAATTAGAAAAAGTGATTTTTCAATTAAATTTTACAATGATAGATGTGTCGTGACACTAGATAATCCCATTGTTTATGGGAAGTTATATTGTGAATTTTGTTCAGGGACAGGAAAAACTTTTCAAGAAACTAATAGTTATGATGGTCGAGGAGAGACGGCACCCTGCGAGTTTTGTAATGGTACGGGGGCAGTAGATAATAAATCCCCCATCAAGGAAATGCGACTTTTCAAACAAATTGTTAAAAATAGTGAGGGTTGTTGTTCTTTTAAAAGTCATGTTCTGGATAATGTGTTAACGGCTATAACATCACCTTTGCCCAATTATAATGTCATTGATTTTTTACGAGATTCAATTTATTATATCCATAATTTACCTACACATAATATACATTATGAGTTATGGGAAGAAGATGCTCATGATAAAGAGATATTAGCAGCCAAGCCATTAGTAGATTTTGAGGTTATTTTTAATAAAAAGAATCAGTATGAGCCTTACTGTTATGTTGATTTTGATAATTACTTACATATTGCTACTTCTTTATTGGACCCAATTATAACGAAACGGATTGGCATTCATTATCAGGACGGCAGATATGCAGTTTTTCCTTATACAGATAAAAAGCAAGGGGTTGTAGGGTTGTTCTCCCAACAGATGGCCAGTAATTTTGTGCCCTATACTATGTTTGATTGCATTTCGTTCGTCATGTCTCGGATTCAGAAAGTTGAGGGGTATGAGTACAAATTTTCTGAAATAGGGGTTGACTCTGCGGCGGGTGGGCAGTATAATGATTTTATCGATGTCGCCTTAGAGGACATCCCATTTGAGTTGTAGGTTGCAGTCGCAAGGTCTTAGAAAAGTTTTTGGAAAAAGATGTTTGGATTTTTGTAAGATGGGTAGACTGTAGCATGGTGAGACGTATATGGATGGTTTTGTTTTCAGTATGTATTGGACGTAGATCAGATGTGGAAAGAATTTTGTTGTATCTGATGTTTGACGTTGCGAAGAAATGGTTACTTCTTTCAATCTAGAAAATAAAAATATCCATTTCGATTTTTACTCGTCATTATTTTTGAACCTTGATATTTATCGTTGTGCAGAGATGGTTACTTCAATTAAAAATTTGTTAATAAATTGAAAACTATATGAGTACCGCTGCTTGCGGGGAGTAATTAAAGCAGGTTCTACTTGCACCTTAAGTGTTTTGGTTATATATTGTTGTGATTTAAACGACAATATAAAAATTCAAAATACAAAGCGTCCTACTCCATCTCTATTTTTCTCGATAAAAAATTTAAAACTGCCCGATCCAGATAATGGAAGAAAGAAATTTCCTTTCTCCAGGTGGGCCAGCCGCCAAGTGTCTCTTTATGAGATAACCTTTGATAAGCTTTTCATACCTCCGGGACGGAGGAAATCTACGCCTGTGGAGATATTTTCCTCTACGAGATCTATTCCTTATGAATAGCCGCAAGAAGATATCATTGAAACAGGAAGCTCCGATGTTTTAACCAAGGAGTAGTTCACGGGGTCGGCTGAATAATCTGGAAAACTTGAATTTGTCGTTGTGAATGGAATAGTTACTTCACTTCAGTTATCTAGGGGAAATAGGCGGATTGCTACGCTTCCCATTACTATTCCAAAGTAAATTACTCGACAACTTTACAAAAATTTTAGGCGTTGCGTTGGGAAGGATACTTCATTGCAAAGGAAACCAAGCCTTTCCGTAATTTTCTCGTCTATCTTGAAATCTTAATAATGATAACTACAAGGTGGGGCACAACAGATCGCCTCCCCTATAGCCAATGGTTCAACTAGACCGTGCTGCTGATCACAGCGTTAAGGTACCTGACAACAAAGGGGCATTTACCATTTAGACCCGACATGAAATGATCATTATATAGGCAACGAAATGGGGCATTAGTTATTATTATTAAGATTTCAAAGAAACTGTATTAAATTGGTGACGTTGCGGAGTCATGATGTTTTGGTATCAAATCATGACATCTCCATTTCTCGTTAAAGATACCCCTGATGATTTTTTAACTCATTCAAAAAGACTGGACAATTGAAATGCTTACCTTCAGAGAATTATATCTTTGGATAAAAGGTTTATCGAAGCCGTTGTTGTGGCAACAAACAAAGATGCAGCAAGAAGTCTGCCATCAAAGCCCAGGGTCGCGATGGAAAAGAAAACGGGCAGATTATTTGACATTTACTGGTGTCCCTGGTGTCGTAAATGGCATATTGGCGGGTCTGTAAAAGAAAAACGGAATTAAAGGAGAATGATTAGAATGGCAAGATACACCACAAAGAGAACAACTGTTGCAGAGGTTAACAAGGTCCCAGACGCTGTTAACTACGAGGGTGCTCCGGCATTCAAGTATACCCCCGAGCTAGAGTTGGCCTTAAGAACGACCTCTAACTTTATGGAGAATGACTTCTATGCCAGCAGAAATGAAATCGCTCAGGCCATAAAAGACCTGGCCGTTAAGATCGGTAAGAAGGACCCTGAGTATGTCATGAAGTTGGCCGCATGGCTACGCAATGACATGAACATGCGTTCGGTTTCTGTTTATCTATTGGCAATCATGGCTGGACATCCAGACTTCAGAGGGAAGACAAAGCCTTGGTTAATGAAGTACGGTCCTGCCATCATGAGTCGTGCGGACGAACCTGCCGAAGCTTTGGCTGCATTCAAGGCAGTGTATCCTAATGAGAAGATCCCTCAGGCGTTATTGAAGGCCATTTCTACTCGTTTGAATAGACTTTCTGCTTATGAGGCCATTAAGTATCGTGGCAAGACCCGTGACTGGGCTTTGAGCGATGTCATCCGCATCGTTCACCCTAAGCCAGAAACACCTGCTCAGGGCTATTTGTTCAACTGGATTGTCAAGGAAGAGGCTGATGTTGAGGGTGCTAAGAAGGTCGGATTAGACCAGCTTGTATCTTACCTTAAGATCAATAAGGCCGACAGCTTTGATAAGGTTGACCTTGAATCCTTAGATGGTGCTACTTGGGAGTTATTGACATCTAAATTCGGGTCTACTCCTCAAGTTTGGGAGACCGCTGCTAAGGTCATGCCTCCATTTGCATATATTCGTAATTTGAGAAACATCTTAAATAAGAGTAATGCAACCATTGACGAAAAGAAGATAGTTGCTGCTGGTAATGGTCATAAGATTCTTCCTTTCCGTTTCTTGACAGCCCGCAAGGTCATTGACGGATTGGGCAAGGAATTTTCTACTCAGGCCAAGACAGCCAAGAAGGCTTTGGATGAGGCCATTGAGAGATCCGTGGCAAACGTCCCTAACCTTGGGAAGATCGCCATCCTTGTAGACTATAGTGGCAGTATGGGAGCTACAGTCTCTGGTAAGAGCGATATGACCCGCAGCGATGTAGCAAGAATCTTTGCTG
>Ga0315289_10014125_pt1 | contig 11165 bp, 7 predicted proteins | sample YL17G11_40_MG_FD_203452 | JGI IMG/M metagenome (GOLD analysis project Ga0315289, IMG submission 203452) | Sediment microbial communities from Yellowstone Lake, YNP, Wyoming, USA - YL17G11_40 | ecosystem: Environmental > Aquatic > Freshwater > Lake > Sediment | place: USA: Wyoming | collected... | reverse complement strand
GTCCGTTCGGTCACTTCGGCGACATACTGCCGCAGCCCGTCAGCGATCACCTTGCCGGCATCCCCATACTTCTTCGCCATCTTGGGCGTAAACTTCGGATACAACCCGAACATGTCATGGAAGATCAGCAACTGGCCGTGGGCGTGGGGACCACTGCCGAGGCCGATAATCGGTATTCCGGCGCGCTCAGTAATCAACTCACACACCTGGTCGGGCACGAGCTCCAACAGGATCGCCATGGCTCCCGCGTCCTCAAGCGCGCGGGCATCGTCCATGATCTTCTTGGCCTGCTTGGCGCTCTTGCCCTGCAGGCGAAAGCCCCCCAGGCTCGAAGCGCTCTGAGGAGTGAGCCCGAGGTGCCCCATCACCGGAATGCCGGCAGCCACAATGGCCTTTACTCGCGAGATGATCTCCTGACCGCCCTCCAGTTTTATGCCGTCGCAGGCTGCCTCTGCCATGAATCGCCCAGCGTTGAGGACGGCGCTTTCATCAGAAGCCTGATAGCTCATATAAGGCATGTCGCCGATAAGCCACGAGTTGGCCGAGCCGCGCCGGACGGCCTGAGCGTGACGAATCATGTCATTCATCGTCACAGGGAGGGTCGAATCAAAGCCCAACATGGTCATCCCGAGGCTGTCGCCGACGAGTACGATGTCAATGCCGGCCTGCTCCACCAGGTATGCCATCGGATAGTCGTAGCATGTGATCATGGTGAGGGGGATGCGCTTCGCCATTTTGTCGAAGAGCGCTGGGAGGCTAACCTTCTTGCGTTCGGCCATATGTGGCTCCTTTCCTACTACCCCAGTCCGAACTTCATGGTACCGCCATCGGACTCGAGGTCGATGAAAAGGCTGTCACCTTGCATGAAGTAACGCCCAGCAGCTTTGAGCGAGTTGAAAAACGCGTCGGACTTCGAAGACGATCCACAGGTCGCGCCTGAAGTGGCGGTGATCTCCACGCTCAGTGCGCCACCAGCGCCCGCCGTGTAGGTCCCGTTGCCGGAATTGCAGTCCGCCACCACAGCCACCGAACCATCCTCTCCGAACTGAACGGTGTACGCGCTCGGTTGCAGAATGCGGAATCGTTCTGTCGGGCTCTGGAAACCGACCCACTCCCAGGTCGGGCCCGTGAGACCGGGCGCCGATTGTGGTTGTGGTTGGGCTTGGGCGGTCGGCTGCGCCTGTGCCGTAACCTGCGGCTCCGGGGTAGTTGTGGGCTGGGCCGCGGGCGCAAGTTGCGCAGTCGCCTGGCCCAAGGCCGTCGCGCCCCCTTCTGCCACGAACTCCATACTGGAGTCGGGGGCAAGGTTGATGGTGAGGCCATTGTCACCCACGGCGTAGCTTGCCGCGGCGTTGAGTTCCTTGACGAACTGCGCGGATGATGACCCCTCCTCGCAGGAGGATAGCGTATCGGTCACGACCTGCACCTTCAAGGATTCGCCGCTGACGTTGTAGGTGCCTCCCAAACTGTTGCAGTCGGCGCGAACGAGGAGTTGGCCGTCAGTGAGAAACTCCGCCGTGTATTTCGTGGAGTCACTGGGAGCAGCGCTCGTGCCGTCTGCGTAGGTCGTCTTCAGCCACTGCCACGCCATCCCAACGACGCTGGGCACAACTTCGCTCGAAATCTGCACCAACCGATCTGCCTGCAGCTCGTATTTCTGGATCACGCGCTGGGTGGGGCAGCACATCGGATCGTCTGGCCCCTGCGTCACCAAGTCCACTACGATCTGGTTGTCCTTGATCTCAAGCGAGTTTATCCTAAGGCGGTCGCCCAGCAAGGTCGATGCCACATTGGTCGGCGTGCCGCCATTGGGCAGCACTGCTGCCAACTCATAGAAGGTGCCGCTACCGCCGGTCGTGGTAACGAGTATGGCCGCCGCGGCTTCTTTCGCGCTCAGCTCGCCTGTCGCGACATAGTCCGTCAGCATTACCGAAATGCTGGAGGCCGATCCATCGGCTGAAGCCTCAGTGTACTGGCCGTCGACCAGCGTCGCCACACCTGACGTGGTTAGGCTCGACTTGAACTCCATGTTCGCCAACATCGCCGATGGATTGAGTTGCCCCGCGCCGGCCTGAGCATAGTAGACCGCGATGCGCTGCCCGCCCGCATCGGTCAGCGTGAGTTCATCGCTCTGGATCCCATACGTAGTGGCTGACTCGAGTGCCGCAAGATAGGCCGTCTCCTGTTCCATCACGCCTGCAGGCTCCGAGCACGTCTTGCGGGTAAGAGACGCCGGGCCGACTTGCAGGGCATCACCGGTAACCTCATATGGCGCCTGGTAGTCGTTACACCCTCCGGTTCCCGTCACATTGCCGTCCTCACCGAACGACGCAGTGATCTTGGAGCCTGCAACCGGGCTGACCAACGCACTCTTGCCATCGTAGTACATGCTCAATTCCCAAGTTGTACCCCTCAGAGCTGTCGGCTTGGCGGGAGAATACGCCAACACGAGTGCACCGTCGCCGTTGGCGATGTGGAGCTGGCCGTCTACGATCTGGTATGAAGCTGCATTTGCCAGCCCCGCAAGGTAGTCCGCCTCCTGACCGGAGGCGCTCTCCGGTCCGCACATCATCGTAGTGGTGGCAACCACGCCCACTGTCAGCTTGTTGCCATCGAGCAGATAGGGGGCCAGGTAGTTGTTGCAGGTCGCATTGCCCCCGACCTGCCCCGCCTGAAACGCTGCCGTGATCTCGGTTTTCGGCAGCACGGCAACGGTCTCCCCCTTGCCGTTGGTGTAGGTGGCCAGCACCCAGAGAGTGCCCTCAAGCGCTACGGCTTTCTCTTCGGCCGCCGCAATCTCTTCGACAGCGGTCTTGCTGATCAGCTCTGTCAGCGTGTATTCGTAGAGTGATCTGTCTGCCGGCGGGTTCTCTACCTTCTGCCGGCTGATGGCGATCTGGTACTCATAGCCCTCCTGGTAGTCGAAGCCCTTAATGGGATCATACCAGAAGCCGTACTCGCCCTCTGGTTTTTCTTTGACCATCAGGCACTTCTGAGGAGCCACTCCTACGCAGTCCGCCAGCTTTGGGCCGACATAGAGCGTAAGCGACTCTGTCCCGGCCAGCGACGGCAATCTCACAGGCGACGCGCTGGGTGGCAGAGTGCAAGCGGCAAGAACGCCTGCGAAAATCACGATGGCGGCTGCTAGCCAGATGTTACGGGCGGGGTTACACTTCATCTCTGGGCCTCCTTGCTTCGCGCAAAAGCGGTTGATCTGTCTGCGGTGCCGGCGGGCGTCGCCTACTGCGGGGCTTGCCCGCGATGACGAGCCCACGTCACCATTATACCGCACCTCTGCGCGTACCGCCATAGGACGTCAAGCAATAATGCGCCGCTCCTCTGCTCACCAATGATGCCGTCTGGCGCGGTCTTGCTGTTCGTGATGAAGTGATTGGCAGTCAGGCGAGCCGCCGACAACGCGATACTGGTGACGGGCGAAACGAAGCATGTGTCCGTGGATCGGCGCGGCCGGGTGTGCCAGGTGCCAGATGAACTGGGCCTCCGCGTTGCGGCGACCTTGTCGGCCTAGCCCGAGCATTCAGAGTACCGTTTCAGCTACCCGCTGCGCGGCTGCGCTGCGACCGGATCACTTACCAACCGAGTCCTCTGCCTGCCCATCGGACAAGGGCGGGAGAGCATCGAGGCCGGCGAGGCCGAAGTAGTGCAGGAATTGGTAGGTCGTGCCGTAAAGGAAAGGCCTGCCTGGCTGCTCGAGGCGGCCCACGGGCTCTATCAGCTCGCGAGCCGTCAGCGTGCGGATCACGCCGTCGCAATTCACGCCACGGATACCCTCGATCTGGGCACGAGTCAAGGGCTGCCGATAGGCGATCACCGCAAGGGTCTCCATGGCCGCCTGTGAGAGTTTCGTAGTGAGGTCCAGACCCAGCAGGCGCTCGATGTAGGGCGCGGCGTCAGGCGCTGTGATCAACTGTGCCCGGCCTTGGGTGCGCAGCAGGCGCAAGCCGGACCGCGGGCGGTGGTAGTTCGCAAGCTCCGCCAGGGCTTCCTCAACAGCGTGATCATCAGCGTCAAGCACCTCAGACAGCCGTGCGATCGGTACGGGTGACGGCGACACGAAAAGCAGCGCCTCGATCAGCCCTGGTAACTCACCCCATGCCGCTTCAGGCTGCTGGACTGCCTGTCGCGCGGAATCAACGGACGGACTCCGGCGCCCGGCCGGCGGTGCGGCAGGCTCAAGCCCTTCCACGCAGCACCTAATCCTGGTAGGGCGCGTGTCGGATGTTTACGGACACCTTGCCCACCTGGAGACCCATGCGCTCCGACAGCACCTCACGCGTCACGGCGATGATCTCTTCCGTCTTCATTGGCACATCGATCTCGGGACTTGTCTCAACTTCCAAGGCCACATCGACCGACTTACCCCGTGGCAGAACGCTGGGCGTCACCGAGACCACGTCGGCCAACTGGTCAATGTGCCAGCTCAACCGCCGAGACACGGACTCGGTGCTCACGGTCGCCTTGCTGCCCGATGCCATCTGCAAGTTGGCAGCCTTGACCCGTCGTGGTCTGACCTCAGCCCAAATCAGCGGCAGCAACAGCACCAGGGCAGCGATGGCGAGGCCAACGCGCGCCAACGTGTACAGCCAGATACGAGATGTCGCCAGCCCACCAAGGAACGTTGCCACATTCCCCAGGGTTTGTTGCACCACTGCGATAGTCTGAACGGGGTTCCACGCCACGACGATTGCCAACACAAGCAGCGCGAGTAACAGGATGATGCTGAGGATGCGGTTGAAAGCGTTCATCATCGTCTCCTTTGGCAGACTGATACTGGCGACGCCATTATACCATTGCGTCCGCCTGGCTACGAAGAGGACGCCGCCTGCCGAGGGGCATCAGCGTACGCGCGAGCGCGACAATGATCCCCAACCCTGTGATCGCACTGATGGCTACTCCCCATCGCCATGAGGACGGACGATACCTGAACTCTACGATGTGTCTGCCCGGCTCCAGAAATACGGCGCGGAACATGGCATTCGCTCGTGAGATGGGGACTGGCGCGCCGTCAACGGTGGCTACCCAGCCGGGGTAGTAAGCGTCTTCAAGCACAAGCACTGCCGGCCGTGAGACCGATGCAGAGAGCATGAGGTGGTCAGCCTCAGCTGTGGTGATGGCCACGGCCTCTTCGGGGTCCGCAAGCCCGGAGCTCTGTCGCGGCGCGGTCGATTCGACCACTACCGAGTTGCGAGGATTGAACGTGGGGTCCGCTAAGCGATCGAGGGCTTCGCTGCGACTCTGAACCGGATCCACACCATGCACAAGCCAGGCCCGTCCGGGTGCTCCCGTTCGCTCGTAAACCTTTACGTCCCCGCTGAAGATTCGGCGGAAGTCGGCTGCGGGTGACACTGTGACCGAGGTGTGCGTGCCGGTTCGATCGTCGATCAGGCTCATCCCACGCAAGACGAAAGATGCGTGTGCGTCTTCCGGTACGCTCACGGCGATGCTGGTGAGGGTCGATGGGTGGGGCAGTGTTAGCCGGGCCACGTAGTCGCTGCCCTGTCCGGCCCAATCCGGCCACGCGCGCGCGATCCGCGCCTGGGAATCTGCTTGCGCGTACCAGGCGGTGCCAAATCCAGCGCGAACCGGCAGAGTGAAAACAGAGCCGTCTGTGTTCGTGACGACAAACGTGGCGACCGTGCTTCCGACAGGGCGATCCGCGTCGAGGTGTGATATGACGCCCAGGCTCGTCGCCGAGAACGGTGGGTATCCGGTCAGGTCGAGGCGAAGAGACTCCCCAGGCCTGATCGTTGCAGCCTGTTCCAGATCGTAATAGATGTCGTCCAGCCACAGGTCGTTCTGCTTGTCGGTGAGAACATAGCGTACCCCGAGCAAGTCCAGCAGGCGAGAGGACGGAACTGACTGCAACTGCTCTCGGAGCCGCCCGTCCAAGAGCTGGCTATCAGTGGGAAGCATGAGCCGCGTCAGCCCCGCGTAGTCGGCGGTGGGGAGAAGTCCACCGTCGTAGCCATCTGCAGCCGGCAGCCCCACAAGCATAGATAGGTTTGGCGCAATGACCTCCATCTGTTTGCTGGCACGCACGAGCCTGTCAATCGCCTCTGGCGACAGCATCTGCCGCTGCTGGGCTTGCAGTTCAGCCAAGTCGCCGGGATCGTATCCGATGTCCGAAAGGCTGAGGAACCGATCGCGGGCCGCCGACGCCTGGCTACCAGTCGCAGCCAGAATCGCGGCAGGGCCGTTGCGGAGCGCCAGTGCGCTGGGAGCTGTCGCCAGTGTGAACGGCATCGATCGGCTCGCCAGGACCAACTCCGCCATCACCACGGCGGGCAAGACAAGCGTTGCCAGGTGAGGTCGGGTGTTCGACCAGCATAGCAGCAAGAGCATCACGACCGCGGCCAGAGCCCATCCCACGATGGTCTGCCAACGAGGCCAAGACTGGATCGCCATCAGCAGAGCTACTGCAAGGGCGCCTGCAACTGACACTATCGCTATGATCAACTTCTGCCGCCGCGATGCCGACCGGATGCAACGCAAAGCGCCCCATGGAAAGGAACGACCGGCTTCTCCAGATCCATTCTTCGACCATACGTCCATGCCCATACCGGCCAGCCCAGCCATGCCGATGGCGTAAGGGGCTAACCAACGGACAGGGGCTCTGAAGAAAGCGAAACCCGGCACGAAGCGCCACAGCAGGTAATAGAACGGGTTGTAGGCGCCGAAAGCCAGGAAGAGACCGCACGCAGCAAGGAAGGCTAGCGAGACCGTCAAGGCGAATTGGGTCGGCAGCGCGCTTGGCCCCGCTTGGCGTACCCGCCTGCGGGGAAGCCCTCGACCGCAGGGAGGGGGTGGCGCCCAATTGGCCCCCCCTGTTCGCTCCGTGCTCTCAACGGTTGTCTGGGTACCCGTCGACGAACGGCTGAGCCGCATGAGCGCGACCAGGCCTAACGCCATGCCGGAGATCCCCACATAGCCTACGAACTCACCGAAGCCCTCACTCCCGAACGTCTCTCCCAGACCACCGGCGAAGGGAGGCAGCAGGCTGGCAAACAACTGCTGCGGGCGGAGAGAGAAACTGACTGTCTGGCGGTAACTGAGTCCGCCGGTACGCCAGCCAAGAGCGCTGAGTTCAGCAGTGGGCAGGATCTGTGCCGCCGCCAGCAGGAAGCCGGGCACGGCCGCGACAAGCGGCATAAGCCGGCGGCCGATCATGACCGGGCGTCTCATCAAGGCATTCACCAGCGCGGGCGCTAACGCCCAAAGGACAAGTGCTGCCATGTTGACGAAAGCCGTCTGGGTGTGGCCCGCAAGCAGTTGGAGCGCAATGACCAAGGCCAGCGCGGCGCACCATCGCCCCCGCAATCGCCGGTTGGAGGCGCTCGCGGCTTCGTCGAGTAGCCAAAGCAGTGCTGGCAGCCAGGCCAGGGCGTTGAGTTGGTTGATGTTCTCGACACGCGCCAGTGCGAATCCGGAGAGTCCGTAGATGAGTCCGGCGAGCCAGGCAGCGGGTGGCTCTTGGTGAAGCGATCGCCGCGCAAAGACGTAAGTGAACGCCGTAGCTAGCCACAGGTGCAAGAGCGCCGAACAGATGAGAGCTCTCTCTGGACTGAGCCACATGAAAAGCCAGTTCGGCGGATAGAGCACCGCTGACTGGATGTTTGCCAAAAATGGCGCGCCGGCAAAGATGTACGGATTCCACAGAGGTATCCTTCCGGCCTGCATCTCCGCCATGCGGAATGCCCAGTAGGGTGTGAAGTAGGTTAAGGCGTCGATGCCGGCGAGCACACGATTCGTCATCCCGAGAGGCCAGGCGACCACCAAGGTAGCGATCGCAAGGAGCCCCAGAGCCATCGCGTGGGGTGCCGTCTTCCGCGGTTGGGGCTCGGGGTCGGTCATGAATGCGTTGCCAGTGTGGTGGAGGTGATACGATAGATTAGGAGCGAGGTGGAGCCGTCGCGACGATAGATCCGCTCGGCCTCAGCCAGGTGGAGACCTTGAGCGGCAAGAGCTGCCTTGATCTGTTCGGCCGTGGGCTGCTCTCCATCGGATAGTGCTAGCCACAACTCGCTGCCCGGCCGCTCATTCAGCGTGGCCGCCGCGTCGCTGGCCAGGCGAACCGGCGTGTCGTACCAGCGTCGCTCCTGTGGCGCGTCGAAAAGGTAGAAGTCGAAGTACCAGCCGAGCGAATGGTGAAAGACGACCGACCCCGCGGGCCGACCGCGCACGAAAGACGCGACCTGTTGCATTCCAACGAAGGCGCCGTGGTCGCTGCCAACTGGCAGCCGGGCGGTGGCGCCCAACCAGGCGCCTTGAGCGGCGAGCGCCATTACCGCGATCGCAGCGGCCGTGATTGGTACGCGAGCTCTTAACCGGGTGCGCTGCAAGACCTGCACAGCGCCGCGCGCACCCAGGATGGCTGTCAACGGCACCAGCGGCAGCAAATACCTGTCCCAAATCTGGAAGGTAACAAGCCAGTGAAGGCACACATACGCGGCTGCGTAGGCGCCCAATGTGAGGTCAACGCTGCGCTTTCGTCCAAGGTCGCGTTCAGTTTCTGCACTGCTGAGGCTGCTGGCGGGCGGCCAGCCCTTGCCCGCGGCGGTTGGATGCCTCCGCGATGTCCAAACCTGCCATGCCGCCATGCAGCAAGGTGCCGCCGCCAGGCAGATGACAATACCGCTGAACAGAGAGGTGCCGTAAAGATAGCGAAATTGCTCCAGCCATTCCCGAGCGCGAGGTATCCACTCGCCGAGACCCGCGATGCTTAGCCCGCCATAGGTGATAAGGCTGCGATCCCAGAAACTCGGCCGTTTGGCCCACCGGAGGCTGTCCCAGTACGTCAAGGGCCCGAAGACCAGAGCAAACCCGATCAACCCCAGCCCCAAACTGCACAGCGTCGTTCGCCAATCGCCACCACGGGCGAGAGCCGTGCGGGACCTCCCTGGGATATGCCGGCCAACGAGCAACAGCCCGATGACCAGCGGAACGGCGAGGATCCCTTGCTGCTTGCTGGCGACTGCCAGTCCCAGTGAAAGTCCAGAAAGGACCGGCCTGTCCGCCAGGGCGGCCCAGGAAGCCACCAGCAGCCATAGCGCTAGCCAAGGATCTGTGAAAGCCGTCGGGGCGAACAGGATGGCAAAGGGTGAAAGGGCAACGAGTGCACTCGCCAGACGAGCCGTCGGGGAATCGTATGCCTGCCGCGCAAACGTATAGGTCGCCGGGATCAACAACAGGCCGGCGATCATCCCTGGCAGGCGAAGGGCCAACTCAGAGACGCCGCCTAACTTGAGGCTTGCTGCCAACAGGTAGATAGCGAGCGGAGGCTTGTCTACCCAGGCCGTCAGCAGTAACGGATCGCGGCCGCTGGCGATGAGCCGGGCCCAGTACCCATAAAGCGCCTCATCGCGGTGGAGCGGGTAGCCCGCGAGCCATGGCACGACCCGTAGCACCGCGGCGAGTAAGGAAAACGCCACAAGCACGGACTGTGTGGCGTTGCTCTGCAGCCAGCATCCACTAAGGCACGCCCTGCGTGCCGTCTGACCTTCAGTTCGCCCGATGATGATGGAGCCGTCGACCGCGTCCCGTCGTTCGCGGCCTATGCTGGTCATCCTATCACTCCGACAACCGGTACTTCAGCAGTGTCCACATGACGGTTACACCATCGCGCCAATTGATCTTCTTGCCCTCTGTGTACTCCCGGCCGTTGTAGGAAATCGGCACCTCGTAAATGCGATACCCGCGCTTCAGGATCTTGGCCGTGATCTCAGGGTCGAACCCCCAACCCGGTGATTTGAGCTGAAGCTGCTCTGCCACCTCCCTGGTGAATACTTTATAGCACGTTTCCATGTCGCTCAGGATCGTGTCGAAAAGCACATTGGTAAAGAGGGTAAGGATCTTGTTACCGATCATATGGCTGAAAAACATGGCTTTACGGGGCCCGCCGAGGAAACGGCTGCCGTATACTACCTTGGAGCGCCCTTCTACAATGGGCGCCAGCAGCGACGGGTACTCGCGTGGATCGTACTCGAGGTCGGCGTCCTGAACGATCATAATGTCGCCGCTCGCCTCTGAGATCGCCGTGCGGACGGCTGCACCCTTGCCCCTATTCTGGTCGTGGAAAACCACAACCATGCCTGGCAGACCGCGAAACTCAGCTAGCGCGTCTCTGGTGCCGTCGACCGATCCATCGTCTACGATAACTAATTCCTTATCGATAGCCAACTCGACGGTCCCATCGGGAGCTACGGGCAGGTCGAACCTGCCATCGCGCACCCGCATTCGAATGTCCACGGCCCGCACCCGCGCGACGAGCTCGCGGATCGTATCGATCTCGTTGTAACAGGGAATCAGCACCGACAGCTTCAAAGAGCGCCTCCTGGAAATCTCTTCACTGCGAAGCCACGTGGTCCCGCCAAGTGGCTCCGTTTCAGGAGCTGCCATCTGTGGAGTGTCAGCCTTGCCCCACCTGGTGAGCCAGGATGATCGCTTCCGCCACTTCCTTCATGGCCTTGCGATTGTCCATGCTCATCTTCTGAATCTTGCGGAAAGCTTCTGCCTCGGTGAGCCCCTGCTTGTCCATGAGGATGCCCTTGGCGCGATCAACCAACTTCCGTGTCTCAAGCGCCTGCTGCAGGTCGGCAACCTGCTTCTCGAGCTCCTGGAACTCGCGGAAACGGGCCAACGCGACCTCAATGGCCGGAGTCAGATCCTCTTCCCGATACGGCTTCACCAGGTAGGCCACGACACCTGCACGGCGCGCCCGCTCCACGAGCTCGCGCTGGCTGTAGGCGCTCAGCAGCACTACCGGGGCAACGCGTTCCTCGGTCAGGATCTTCGCAGCCTCGATCCCATCCATGTCAGCCATCTTGATATCCATGATGACGACATCAGGGCGCAACTCACGCGCCTGGTTCACAGCGCTGCGCCCGTCAGCGACCTCACCGATCACCAGGTAGCCCAGGTTCGTGAGCATTTCCCGCAGATCCATCCGGATCAACGACTCGTCGTCAGCGATAATGACACGCGTGCTTTCCATGTCGCCCTCCATTCTCTGAAAGAGAAGCTGATTAGGTTATCTTCCCTGCTCCACTCGTCGTCATCTCCGCAGCCCAACGCTTAAGGCGGAGCCGCCTTGGGGAATTCCACCGTGGCAGTCACTTCCTGCCCTCGGTTCTCCAGTGTCACCTCAC
>Ga0315289_10014123_pt1 | contig 11165 bp, 12 predicted proteins | sample YL17G11_40_MG_FD_203452 | JGI IMG/M metagenome (GOLD analysis project Ga0315289, IMG submission 203452) | Sediment microbial communities from Yellowstone Lake, YNP, Wyoming, USA - YL17G11_40 | ecosystem: Environmental > Aquatic > Freshwater > Lake > Sediment | place: USA: Wyoming | collected... | reverse complement strand
GATTGAGGTGCTGAAACCTTTCATTCAATGTCATCCTCAGATATTTCTTCGTCATAGCAAATTGCTCCTTGCTTCTAAGGCCTATGGTCAATTGTCTTTCTCAGCCAATCGGTGAAGTTGAATAAGATCATTCCTCCAATGACTGTTACAATCAGGATGATATAGACAATCCTCACCCATCCGACCACCTTCTCCCCAAAATCCTCACCGGAAATCGAGGCAATCGTATGAATCTTCCCCTTCGCAAAGTTCTCCGAGGCCCCCGGATGGCAGCTTCCACAGGTTTTCTGTAAATTGCCCTTGTTAATCATCGATTTGGGATCTGATGAAGAAAGAATATCATGGACTCCATGACAACTGGCGCAGTTGGCTGAATAGGTGTCTCCTCCTCGGTAAGAAAGTCCGTGAAAACTATCATAGTAGGATTTTACCGGTAGGGTAGTAATTTTATATTCTTTTGAAATCCGCTCTGCGGCATGGCACTGTGGGCAAGTGGTTAAAGCTATTCTCCTCTCATTGACCGGAGAGTCAGGGTCCACCTTCGTTTTAATCCCGTGGAAACCGTGACAGGTTGTGCAGGTGGGAGAATCACTTCTTCCCCTTGCTGCAAGAACTCCATGGACACTCTCCGTAAATTCTTTGGTAACGTCTGGATGACATGAACCACAAGTCTGAGGAATGTTCGAGCGGAAGATCGTTGATTTCGGATCGATCAGGGACCTCAGGTTATGACTTCCATGACAATTGGTACACGTCACTTCCCCCGTTTTTCCATGCACACTTTCCTTAAACTCCTCTTTTGGTATAGCCGTACCTAATGCATGCTGCTTGACAAATTCCACATCAGAATGACAGCGATTACATGTCCGGTCGATGTTGGAAGTATGAGTCATGGATTTAGAATTCTTACTTGGCAGGATATTATGTTTTCCGTGACAATCATAGCAATTGGCTGCTCTCTCCGTTCCCTTCATGATCATCTTGGAATGAAGGCCCCGTTGGTATTCCTTCTCCGCCTTCCCATGGCAAGCTGCGCAGTTCACACTCTTATTCGCAGCCTTTTTCCCACCCTCGGCATGTGCGTCATCCTTAATATGGGTATGGCAGTCTGAACAGGAGAGTTTCCCATGGATTGAATTTTTGAATACAGCCTCGGATACAGAAAGAGAAATACTTTTACCCCGAGCACCTTCTTTTTTTAATGATTCGTCCTGATGACAACCCAAACAGAGAGAATTGTCACTCCAAGCAACTCCTCCTGTGAATCCCACAAAAAGGAAAAGGGGAAGTATCCCCCAGAGGAGAACCCAAGCCTTACTCCTCCCATCTTTCAACTTCATGCCGGAACCCTCCTTGGAATGAGGAATGGGAAAAAACCCTCTTTTATATTTTCTCTTTCAATCTTTTCAAAGGCACATTCCACTGCCGACTTTATCTCTTCCAAATCGACCGGTTTCATTGCCTGATAGAAAATCCCTGCCCCTCGGAGACGTTTTACCAGTCCGAGTGAGGCCTCCGAGGACATAACAATGACCTGAATCTTATCATTGATCTTCTTAAACAGTGGAACTAAGTCACAAGCCTTTATTCCTTCGATCTCGTCGTCAAGGAGAACGACATGGATCTTCCCATTTCTAACCTTCCGAATCATTTCGCTCACCATTTTTGCGGTCTCGACCCTATATTCGATGCCGTGGAAAAAAGTGGAGAGCGATCTAGCCCAAAGATCATCCTGATAAGCAATTAGGATTGTTTTCGATTTCATGGTAATCTCCCCCATGAATAGGAGACCCCCCCCTTTCCCTCTGTCCCCTGCCTATCATGACCCATGTTAGGCTCATAGCTTCTTGTTTAACCAGTGGGGGTAAATTTCCTTCTTTAATTTTATGTCGCCCGGATGGGCATCTCTCCCCTTCGAAAAGAAGAAAACCCTGTTGCAATAAAAGAAGATAGGAGAATACCTGCTGGGATCAATTGGGCTAAGACAACGATAATCCCAAAAGTGAGGAAAAACCAAACTCCCAAGAGTCCTATTCCTCTAACGCCCCCGACATAGGCAATCCCCAAAGAGAACATTGCGATTGCCAAAATAAGGGCTAAGCTCAGGATGATTATAATCTTTTTCATTTTCTCGGACATAGTTTCATTCCTCTAAGGCTTCATTATCAACTCTTTACTCTTCACTTTTTAACAGGGACTGTTCAACCCCGGGAAGAATGATTTTCTCCTCAGCACCCGTCTCCTCTGAGACTTTCTTTCGCTTTGCGACCAAGCCAGTGGTAGTTCCGATGAAAGAGAAGAAGAGAATCACTGCCGGGATTAATTGAAGGAGGACGATCACCGCTCCAATGATGATGAAAATCCATAAGGCAACCCCAGCATCCTTAAGACTGATCGACCTTGCAAAGGCCGGAGTGGCCATTAAAATGACCAAGCCTCCTGTTAACAAAGCAACCAATGATCTTTTTCTCTTTAACATACCTCATTCCCCCTTTCTTTCTGGGTTCAACCTACAAAACTGCATTTCATGTGCCAACGTTAAACCAAAAAATAATCTTGATCAAATCATGTGAAATTATTAACTTTTAATAGATATCTAAGACGAGGTGAGTGAACATTAGTGTATATTTTTGATATACATTTTTTCTTATAAAAACATAAAGTTATCTTATAACTTATTGAAATTTAAAATTTATTTAAAAGAATATAAAAAATATACAGATAGATTATCAGAATCCTAAGGTGCGGGCCAGGATTGAGAAGGCAATGATAGGGATCAACCAACAGAAAAAAGCAATAATGAAACAAAGGCTTACGTCATCGGTTTCAATCTTTTTTACTTCTCCATATTTGATAATCAGGATCGCTCCAAGGGCAGCAATGCCAACCACAACAATCGACCACCCTATAATCAGCCATTTAAAAAAGTCTGACACTAAGCTTCGCTCTTTCTTGGAATAGTGGAATAGTGGAATACTGGTTAAATGATCACTAACTGCAAGAGATAAAGATTTTTTCCATCATTCCATCATTCCATCATTCCATCACGATTCTTCTCTCGCCCGGAGGTTGTATTTTCTCATCAGTGCCTGAAAATTTGGCCGAAGCATTCCCACCTCTTCGGCTGCCCTGGTTACATTCCATTGATGTCGCTCCAATGCATTAAGGACAAATGCCTTTTCAATCTCCTCAACCGCTTTTTCCCGCACCTGCTTCTTGAGCTCTTTTAATTCTTCGCTCGTCATCGGGACGTGCTCCTCCCATCTTTGTTTCTCCTCCTGACCCGGAAGGATGAGGTGTTCTACCCGAACCATCTCATCTTCGATCATCACCACAGTCCGCTCAATCACATTCTCCAGCTCCCGCACATTACCTGGCCATGGGTATTTCATCAGTCTCTCCATGGCTTCCGGTGTGAACCCTTTAATCGTCTTCCCCATCTCCTCAGCATATTTTTTGAGAAAATGGACGGATAGAAGGGAAATATCTTCCTGTCGCTCTTTCAGGGCAGGGAGGTAGATGGGAACAATGTTTAGTCGATAATAGAGGTCCTCCCGGAAGGTCTCCTCCTTGATCATCTTTTCAAGGTCCTTATTAGTGGCGGCGATGAGCCGAATATCCACTTTCTTAGCTTTTGTTCCACCCACAGGTGTAAATTCCTTTTCCTGTAACACCCTTAAGAGTTTGGCCTGAATGGCAAGGCTGATATTTCCCACCTCATCGAGGAAAACGGTTCCCTCATCTGCCACTTCAAAGAGTCCTGGCTTAGTGGTAACGGCCCCCGTGAAAGACCCCCTGATATGACCGAACAATTCGCTCTCTAAGAGATTCTCTGAAAGAACAGCACAATCCACCGGAACAAATTGTTTGTCCCGCCTTGGGCTGTTGAAATGAACAGCCCGGGCAATTAATTCTTTCCCTGTTCCACTCTGACCATAAATCAGGACAGTGCTGTCCGTTATTGCCACTTTGACAATGATCCGGTAGATCTCCTGCATCTTCTTGCTCTTTCCCACGATATTTGGGAAGCCATATTTTTCCTGTAATTCCTGACGTAAATAGATATTTTCCAAGAGAAGGTCCTTCTTCTCAATCGCTCTCTTCACAACAATCGAGACCTCATCGGGTGTAAAGGGCTTGGGGATGTAGTCAAAAGCTCCTAATTTCATAGCCTCGACAGCGGTCTCCACAGTCGAAAAGCCCGTGATCATGATGATGGTGGCATCCGGATACTCCTTACGGAACGTCCGCAGAACCTCCATGCCATCAATCCCTGGCATCTTCAGATCGGTGATGACGATGTCGAAAGGGTCCTTCTTCATTTTTTCGAAGGCTTCCATCCCGCTAAGGGCGGTCTCCACCTCATAGCCATCCTCTTCCAAAATCCGCCTACAACTCTCACAAACAATCATCTCGTCATCGATAACCAATATCCTCGCATGAGACACCCTTGATACCTCCTCATCAGAACAAAGATCGCTTCGCTTGAGGATCGCTTTCGCTTAAGGATCGAGGCAAAACAGTTATCGCCTCTAACCTCAAGTCCTGCCTTGCAGGTCGCTCCTTCAGCCTTTTTGTTATCCTACCATAAAGGAGAGAATTCTTTCAATCTCCTTTCTTTTTTAAATGCTCCCAGTTCCTTTAAATTCCATGTACATCGATTACTCTTCTAAGACCCAAGGAGTTTCTTCTCCAATTCTTTCAGATCACAGAGGACGAAGTCTCCTCTCTTTCCACCTGACCGATCTAAGTAGAAGGCGTGGATTCCCAATGTTCGGGGGACGAGATAGTCAAACTCAAAGTGATCCCCCACATGGACGATCTCGTGAGGGTTGGCTCCGAGAATCTCACAAATCCGGTGGTAAAAACGCGCTGTTTTTTTTACATCTCCAAAATCAGAGGTAGCTGAGAAGATCCTGTCAAAATATCTTCCAAGCCCTGTGGCTTCCATCTCAATATCGATGAACTCCCTTCCTGCATTGGAAGTGAGAATCAACGAGAACTTACCTTTTAAGCGCTCTAATATATGGTTGACATCCGAATAGACATTAATCTTATCGATGTATCGTTCCATCAAAACCTGCCAATGCATTTCCAGTTGGAAAAATCGAAACCAATATTTGATGTCATACCACTCGACCACCCCTTCCCCTACTTTTCGGTACTCCACTTCCACAAAGGCTTTTGCCTCCTCGAAGGGAATCCCAGATTTTTGTGCATAAAGTGTGGGGATGCCATGGCTCCAGACCCAATCCGTGAATTCCGGGCCGATCAGCGTTCCGTCCATATCAAAAGAAATAAATTTGGGCATCTATAGTTCCTCATAAATTCGAAATCCGAATATCGAAATCCCTGCCTTCGCCGAAGCGGCTTCGCGCAGGCAGGCGAAACAAATCCAAGAATACTGTAACTCAAGGCTTCAGCCTTGATTAAGATCAACCCTGAAGGGTTGAGTTACAGAGTTTTTTTATATTTCCTTCATTTGTTTCGAATTTCGCCCCGTTTTGACGGGGCAGGTATTTCGTGCTTCGTATTTATACCCTTTCAATAACTACATCATCGGCGGTCCGAATCTCCTTTTCCAAATCAGCCATTAAGATGGAGCGGATCGGTAGATAGGCATGGGAGCTAAAGATGGTAATGCATCGCTTTTTAAACATCACGGGAGGGGCATTGGGCTGATGGGATCGGACAAGAATCTGCTTTTGGTATCGATCCATCATCTGCCCAAAGTAGGATGTGCCGAATTGAGGTCTCCCCCACCAATTGCCTAAGATATCAACATCGCTCTCCACAAAATCTCCCCAGACGATCTTGTCCCAATTGGTATCTCCCAACTCTATTTTGTCCATCTCTTCCAAGGAGTTCAATTCGGGTAGTCCACCGTGGAGTGCTAAGATTCCATTTTGAGAGGTGATGGCCAATGGGAATTTAGAGAAGAGAGACCCATAGATTTCTCTCTCTCTTAAGGAAAGGGAATCCCAAAAATTGGCGGGAGAAAACTCCTTCACCATATACCCTTCGTGATTCCCAGCTAAGAGAAGAATCTCATCTGGGTGTTCCCTTTTCAAATGGAGCAGGTAAAGGATATTCTCTTTGGAATATTCGCCCCGATCCACATAATCTCCAAGGAAGGCAATTCGGTAGTGTTTTTTGAGGTATTGACGGATAACCTGCTGACTGGTATCCAGATCTCCGTGGGTGTCTCCGACGAAGACGACCTTCCCTCGAGAAGGGAGATGGAGCAGTCGAGGTTCCTTTTCTAATATCCTCCCTACTTCCTCAAAAAGATCTTCCCCCTCCAACTCTAATTCTCCAGTGTATAAAAAACATTCCAAATGGCAGCAATTCTATCCCTCAGCTCTCACAACTTTAACATAGACGTTGCGATTTCTCGGTCCATCGAATTCACAAAAGAAGATCCCTTGCCAGGTTCCGAGGGCTAACTTCCCTGATTCGATAAAGACGGTTTGAGAAGAACCCACGAGGCTGGCTTTGATGTGAGCAGGAGAATTTCCCTCAAGATGTTGATATCGATCCTGTAAAGGAATCATCTTGTTTAGCTCCATAACAATATCCTGAGAAACGCTGGGATCTGCATTTTCATTGATGGTGACCCCAGCCGTGGTGTGGGGGATAAATATAAAACAGATGCCTTCTTCCACCCCTGTTTTTTTAACAGCCTCTTGGACGGAACGAGTGATATCAATAAACTCTGTTTGTTTTGATGTTCTCACCTGGAAAGTCTGAATCACCTCCACCTCCACCCTTACCAAAATTTTCCTTAACGATTCATCTCATATCATATTCGTTAGAGAATCTCAATGGAGCTTTTGCCAATGTAAGCATCTTTTTTTCCGTGATGAATAGTCACTTACCGAAAGAGATGCTGAAATAAATTCAGCATGACACTTAGGGGGGTTGTAATAAGATAAAATCATTAAAAAATGTCATTCTGAACTTGTTTCAGAATCTCATGATTCAAAATGGAATAGTATTTTGTTGAAACTTTTTGGTTTTATCACGGAATTGGGGATGCTTCCTTTGCCAATTATTCTTGTGCTAAATATTTTTGTGCTAAATATTTTTGTTGACTCCTTCGATCCAATACAATAAATTTGAAGCGAGAAAGGAGACCAAAAATGAAAGCTGCTATAACGATGTGGAGAAATACCCGAATGATTATCCTGGTCTCTGTCTGCGCGGCCATTTATGGTGCGGCCCTCATCGCCTTCAAGACCGCTATCCCTCTTATTCCTGGTATCACCGAAGTCCGTGTGGCAAACATCTTTCCCATGGTATTCGGCTTGCTGTTTGGTCCAGCCGGTGCCTGGGGCTCAGCCATCGGCAATCTCATTGGCGACATCTTTGGAGGCACTCTGGGACCTGGCTCCATTGCAGGCTTTGTGGGCAACTTCCTTCTCGGTTACTTGCCTTATACAATGTGGACGACTTTCGTTCCCTTTGCTGAAAAATCACGAGAATGGAAATTCGGGAGTTGGCGTAGTTGGATCAATTATATCCTCATTGCCTTCATCTCCAGTGCTTCCTGCGCTGTGGTTATTAGTATCGCCGTGGACGCTCTGGGTATTGTACCTTACGCTATCCTGACTAAAATCATCACCCTCAACAATACGTTTGCCAGCTGGATCGGGGTCTTCCTTTTGATATCTGTTTTCGGAGTCACCAAGCAACAACTCGGTCTCTTCTGGGGGGACGTGATGGACGAGAGTGATATTGGCTCCCCTATTGCTGGCAGCATTGGGGCATGGCTGGTCACTGTGGCCACCGTGATTGGCCTTTTAGGTGGAATCATCCCTGACCTTCCGACTCTAACGATCGGTTGGATCTGCGCCTGTGTCATCATCGTTGGCAGTCTATTGCTTTAAATTGGTTGGAACCCATAACATGAGCATTGCTATTTCAATCGAAGACCTCACATTCACCTACCGTGAAAGCGAACGACCCGCCTTACAGAATATTCAAGGTCTCATTGAAGATGGTACCTTCATTGTCGTGATGGGGCATGGAGGTGCGGGCAAGTCATCACTCTGTTGTACACTCAATGGCCTCATACCTAATTTTTTCCGCGGCAAATATCAAGGACGTGTTTTAGTCAAGGGGGAAGAGGTCGCCCGGCATAAGGTGGCTGAGATGTCACGTATTGTCGGATTGGTGCTGCAAGATTTCGAGGCGCAACTCTTCTCCACCAATGTCGAATTGGAGATGGCTTTTGGGCCAGAGAACCATTGTCTGCCTCGCTCAGAAATCGAGCACCGCATCCAGCGTTACCTCGCCTTTGTAGGCCTGGAAAGACTGCGCCAGCGTGAACCAGCCACTCTCTCCGGTGGACAGAAACAACGCCTGGCCATCGGTTCGGTACTCGCTTTGGAGCCAAAAATCCTTGTGATGGATGAACCCACCACAGACCTCGACCCCCAGGGACGGGAAGAGGTGCTCTCTATCGCCGGGAGAATCCGAGAAGAGGGTCGTATGCTCCTCGTCGTAGATCACGAGCCGGAGACAGCTGTTTGGGCTGACCAGGTATGGTTAATGCGTGATGGTCAAGTAGTAGCCCAAGGATCACCCACTGAGATTTTGTTGGACGTGCCCTTGCTGAAATCTTGTGGGATCAAACCACTGCCACTAGTAGAATTGTTTCAGGCGATAGGTTGGCCAGGGGGACCGTTAACTGTGGAAATGGCCATCGACCTGATCCAAAAACACAACTTGGCAGAACATCGGAAACTGAAATTCACAGAAGCCCCTTCAAACCATGCCAAAGGAACTCCTATGCTTAGGGCTGATGCGTTGAAATACATCTATCCAACCTATCAGGTTGAGGTGCTGCGCGGGATTGACTTGTGTGTTTGGGAAGGCGAATTCATTGCTATCCTGGGTCAGAACGGTTCCGGTAAGACCACGCTGGCGAAACACTTCAACGGCCTTCTCAAGCCCACCTCTGGTCGGATGTTGGTACGTGGCAGACCAACAACGAACTACAGTCACCGAGACCTTGCTCGCTTAGTGGGATATGTGTTTCAAAACCCTGACCACCAGATTTTTTCAAAAACAGTAAAAGAAGAGGTAGGATTCAGCCTCAAGATGCTGGGAGAGGATCCTAAAACGGTCGAGAAACGCGTGACTGAGGCACTGGAGGTCGTGGGATTGCAGGGGTATGAAGAGAAAGTGCCCTTTACTTTGACAAAGGGGGAGCGGCAGTGCGTGGCCGTGGCATCTGTATTGGCTGTTCAACCACAAGTCATCATTCTTGACGAACCGACCACCGGTCTTGATTACCGCCATCAACGAAATATGATGGAAATGTTAAAGAGTTTAAATAAATCTGGACATACGGTGATCATTATCACCCATTCCATGTGGGTAGCCGCCGAATATACCAAACGCACAATTGTTTTAAAAGATGGTTGTATTCTTTCAGATGGACCTACTCGACTTGTCTTCGCCGATGAGGCCCTGTTGGCTCGTGCCTCCTTACGCCCTTCCTTGTTGGTGCAATTAAGCAACTGGTTGGGCACACAGGGACTTACCGTTGATCAGATGGTACAGGAACTAAAAGGTAATGAAATTTAAGGATTGAGAGATTGAGGAATTATTTAATTCGGAATTCCTCAATTCCCAAATTCACAATTTTCGAAGGTCGAAATTACATGAATATTTTTCTCTATCTAGACAAAGGTACTTGGATCCATCATCTCGACCCACGCACCAAGATAATCAGCTTACTGATTATCTTCGTTATCTGCCTTTGTTTTAACCATCCTTTGTATATGAGTGCAATTAGCCTGGGCGTGATGTTGATCGCCATTTCTGCTAAGGCATTGCTGAATTTCTGGCGGCTGCGTTTCATCTTAATCCTGCTCATTGTATTCAGCACTGTGATGTGGCCATTTTTTACCAAAGGGGCAACCCCATTGTGGTCATGGGGGCCCCTTCATGTGAGTCGGGAGTCACTCCTTTACGGTATCGCCATGGGGCTACGTTTAGCTACATTCGTGGGCGCGGGCTTGATTTTCCTTTCAACAACCAGGAACGAGGAGTTAACCAATGGCCTTATCCTCATGGGAGTCCCCTACCCCATTGCCTTTGCACTTTCCACTGCATTGCGATTGGTACCGACCTTTGCTGGGGCTGGAGCCACCATTATCCAGGCTCAGGTATCGCGCGGATTGGATCTGGAGTCAGGGTCCCTCTTCAGCCGTATTGGCAAATTCATCCCTCAAGCAGTGCCTTTGTTCATTTATGCAATTCGACACACCAATCTTCTTGCAATGGCCTTGGAATCGAAGGGCTTCAGTCCTGAATCAAAACGTACCCTTTACTACGAACCTCAAATGCACAAGGTAGATTATGCGGTGCTTATCTTACTTGTTGCCATCCTTATAATATTGCTCTATATCCGGTTAGGGTTAGGGCTTGGAGTCATTATCACAGGTCATATGTAGAAGGTATGGAATTAAAATCCTTGTAATCTCATTTTAAATCGGGTATGGTAGAAATGGAACCAGTAGGAGGGGAATACGGATGGCTCAAAAAAGGGTTTCAGAGGTTTTAAAACTGGTCGAGTTTTTAAATGGAGAGGTGAAAGAAGTATCTAAAAGATTAAGTCGGGTTACACCCAAAGAAGTGAGTGAAAAATTAGGAGCGTTAGCTCTTCTTAGGGAAAGAGTCCTCAACCTCCAGGTCGAACTTCCACAGGATTTGGAGAAGAAACTTTCTGAACTCTACCCCGCCATCGATAAATTCAAACAAAAACCCTCCTAAATCTGCGAAGCAGATAGTTCGGAGTGATTAGTTCGGAGTTCGGAGATATTAGTTATAGACTCTAAACTCCGAACATCGAACTCTAAACTTAACTGCTCCGAACTCTGAACTCCGAACTCATTACTTTCAGTAAAAGGCCAGGCTTGCAAAGGAGACGACAGATCGGGTCTCTTGAGTGAAGGCTTGACCATATTTTAGGAGTTTTCCTTCTTTGGCATCCAGGGAATGAAGCATCGCATAGATAGCTGGAAGGCCGCAGATTCTTCTTCGGTCTCTCTCTTTCCAAATCGACGAAAAGAAACCCTCCCCATCCATTCTCTCAACATATCCCAACATCTCCTGATCTTCTTCAGCCAAGATTCTGAGATCATACTCCCCTA
>Ga0315289_10014122_pt1 | contig 11166 bp, 8 predicted proteins | sample YL17G11_40_MG_FD_203452 | JGI IMG/M metagenome (GOLD analysis project Ga0315289, IMG submission 203452) | Sediment microbial communities from Yellowstone Lake, YNP, Wyoming, USA - YL17G11_40 | ecosystem: Environmental > Aquatic > Freshwater > Lake > Sediment | place: USA: Wyoming | collected... | reverse complement strand
GACACAGAGTGCTTCCTCCCCGTGCGAATGAATTCACGGCAACGAAGGCACAAAGTGTCCCTTCGGACACTGTGGATATAGTCCCCGTAGGGGGACTTCGTGCATTCGTAGCCGTGGTTTTAACCGCCCGGGCAGGAAAGGACGGCCGCTCGCGAATAACCCACGTTCATTCCTGGGGACCCGTGCTGTTTCGAGAAACCGCAACCTCGCGGGCATATTCCGAGTCTAAACATGTGGTACGTACTCAGCGACATAGGAGGAAGCAGATGAAGAAACTGATCACGGCGCTGCTGTGCATGGCCCTGATCACGTCGGCAGCCCTCGCGCAGGCGCCGAAGCCTGAGGGTGAGGTAGACAAGCCCATCACCCTGAGTTTCTTCGCCACCGACGAGAAGGTCAGCAGCCTGATAGACCGGATCTGCAAGGAGACCGGCGCGCGGATCCTGATGGAGAAAACCGCGGACGTGAAGGTTACCGCGTCTGTGAACGACATTGCGCTCGAGGATGCGCTGACCGCCATCTGCAAGGCCGGCGAGCTGGAATGGCGGAAGATTTACCTGAGGGTTGACTCTCCCCTCCTCAAGAAGCCGGATACCCTCGCTGCGACGCTGCGTCTCATGGCGGGTCTCCAGTTCCCCGATGTGCTCATCGAGCGTACCTCGACGCAGGAGAGTCTCGTGCATGCGGCCGAGAGGCGCGCGGTTGAGGCGATTCCCCTTTCGCTTCGGAAAGACATGGCCATGGTGAGCGTGTACGTGATCAGCAACGACAAGGCCGACAAGTCGGCAAAGGAGAAGGCCGAGTCCCGGGTCGAGAAGTACGCCCAGCTCTCGAAGGAACTGATGAAGCTGTTCATGGAGATGACGCCGGAGGAGCGCGAGCAGGCCATGGCGATGGGACTGCAGATGGTCCAGCAGTTCGATCCGAGATACATGGCAGAGATGACGAAGAGCGTCCTGCAGAACCAGCAGTTCATGGGGCAGATCATGCAGTCGCAGATGAACATGCTGTTCTCTATGTCGCCTGAGGACCGCCGGGCCATCATGCGGATGCAGATGCAGGCTCAGACGTACATGACCCCGGAGCAGAAGGAGATACTCATGGAGGACGCCCGAGCGGTGATGCAGGAACTCGGGATGGGCCAGCAGCCGCAGCAGTGACGGGGGCGAGTCTACCCCATAATGCTTTGAAGCTCGGATACCGCGTGCTCGAAGAGTTTCTTGTACGCCCTGCAGAAGTACGTGGGATCCGAGAACGATCCACCGAGAACAGTCCGATGCTTGAGACAGCCTCCGTAGCAGAACCTGAGCCACGCGCATTCCCGGCATTCGTCGGAGAGCGCAGCTTTCTGGTCGCCGAACTCAGCGAGCTTCGCGGAGGCCCTCAGCTCCGATAGAGGCGTCTCGTTCACATTCCCCAGCTTCCACTTCGGCAGCACGAAGAAATCGCACGGAAACACGTCGCCATTGTGCTCGACCAGGAAGTAGCCCCCACATCGCGGCTGAACGATGCAGGTGTTCGGCGGCTGCCCCTGGTACGTCATCATGAGGTCGTCGAAGTCGCGGATCGAGATATCCATCGGGCTGTCCATCCAGCGATCGAACAGCCTGCACAGGAAGTTCCCATAATCCTCCGGCGATATCGAGTAGAATGCGGGTGTGCCCGACGGACCCGGCTCGATGCAGGGCACGAACTGGAAATGCTTGACCTCCGTTTCCAGCAGGAAATCGTACACCCGGTCGGGCTCGCGCACGTTCCGGTCGTTCACGAGCGTCAGGATGTTCACCTCGACGCCCTCCTCGAGAAGCATGCGCATGTTTTGAATCACTCGGGCATGACTGCCGACCTTCTTCTCGTCGCGCCGGTAGTGATCGTGCAGACCGGCAGGCCCGTCCAGACTCACGCCGACGAGGAAGTTGTACTCCCTCAGCAGTTCCGCCCACTTCCGGTCGAGAAGCGTGGCGTTCGTCTGCAGGGCATTCGTCACCACCTGCCCCGGCCCGATGTGAGCGCCCTGGATGTCCACGACCCGCCGGAAGAAGTCCAGGCCCATCAAGGTCGGCTCTCCGCCCTGCCAGGAGAATTGAGCGAGATCGCGCCCGGCTTCCAGGCCCTGAACGATGAGCCGTTCGAGCGTTGATTCCTTCATCCGATGCTCTTTCACGCCGGGGAACATGCCCGACTTCTGCCGGTAGAAGCAGTACGTGCACCGGAGATTGCAGTCCGGCCCGGCCGGCTTGATCAAGAGAGAGATTGTCGAGGGAATGAGCGACATCTTGCGATCCATAGGTTATCTCGGTATAGTATTCTCAAAGGCTCCGCGGAGGCGCTTCACCACCGCCGCAACTCATTATACTCTACTTTCGCCCTACGGGGAAGGTGCAGATGGGTTTACATTATGCTTGATCGCTTGGTTAAGGGGGTGACGGTCTTGTCACTCATTTCAGCAGCGCAGCTCGCTCTTGCAAAGGGCATAACGCCGGAGGAGATGATCACAGCACGTCGCTGGGTATCGGCGAAGTTCTCCGCGGTGCCTGAGGCCAAAGCGGAAGGCGGCCCCGGCGCCTTTGCCGCCGAACCGCCGTTTTCGTTCAAGTATGGCGGCGAATCTTCTACAAACCTGCTCAAGATATGGAAGACGAAGCGGAGCACGAAGAAGCTCGACCACAACCGGACCCGGCGCACGGTCACATACACCGACCCGAACACCGGCCTGGAAGTCCGATGCGTGTCCATGGAATACGCCGACTTCCCTACCGTCGAGTGGACGGTGTATTTCCGGAACAACGGGAGCGCCGATACGCCGATCATCTCGGAGATCATGGCCCTGGATGCCGTATTCGAATGCCGCGAGAACGAGAAGACTGTGCTGTGGCACCACGTCGGGAGCCCGTACAGTCCGAACGACTACCGGCCGCTGGAAGCGGCGCTCGGTCCCAAAGTGGTCAAACGGATCACGACTTCCGGCGGCCGGCCATCGAACAGCGACCTTCCCTACTTCAACATTCAGTGGGGCGGCGCGGGCGTCATAGCGGTGATCGGCTGGCCCGGGCAGTGGTCGGCCGAGTTCATACGCGACGAGGCGAACGGCCTTGGCGTCCGTGCCGGCCAGGAACTCACCCATTTCAAGCTCCATCCCGGAGAGGAAGTGCGCAGCCCGCTGATCGTCCTGCAGTTCTGGCAGGGCGACCGCATGCGCGCGCAGAACGTTTGGCGAAGATGGATGCTGGCGCACAACCTGCCGAGGCCCCACGGGAAGCCGGTGGAGCCCCAAATGGCCGGGTGCAGCTCTCATCAGTTCGGCGAGATGATCCACGCGAACGAGGAGAACCAGAAACTCTTCGTTGACCGCTACCTGGAAGAAGGCCTGAAGCTGGACTACTGGTGGATGGACGCGGGCTGGTACGTGTACGACCCGAAGTACAGCGACTGGGGCTGGCCGCATACCGGCACATGGGAGGTTGACACGAAGCGCTTCCCGCGCGGACTCCGGGCGATCACCGATCACGCGCACGCCAAAGGCGTGAAATCCATTGTCTGGTTCGAGCCTGAGAGGGTCGCGCCGGGCACATGGCTCTACACCAATCACCCGGAATGGCTGCTCGGCGAAGACGGCAGGGAGAAGCTTCTGAACCTGGGCAATCCTGATGCGCTGAAGTGGCTCATCGAGCACGTGGACAAGCTCATAGTCGAGCAGGGCATAGACCTCTACCGCAACGACTTCAACATTGACCCTCTCGCCTTCTGGCGCGCCAACGATCCAGAAGACAGGCAGGGCATCACCGAGATCAGATACGTGATGGGCCACCTCGCCTTCTGGGATGAACTGCGCCGCCGGCATCCGGACATGCTGATTGACACCTGCGCATCGGGAGGCCGCCGGAACGACATCGAGACCCTGCGCCGATCCGTGCCGCTCCTGCGCAGCGACTACCTCCTGGAGCCGACGAGCCAGCAGTGCCATACCTACGGGATCGCCTTCTGGATACCGTTCTACGGAACCGGCGTCAATCAGTTCGATTCCTACGCCTTCCGCAGCGTCATGTGCCCGCACATCACCGCCTGCTATGACATGCGCGTGAAGGATGCGGACTACGACGCCGTGCGCCGCTTGACCGCGGAATGGCGGAAGATCGCCGCGTATTACTTCGGCGACTACTATCCGCTCACGTCGTACAGCGCCGAAAACGACGTGTGGATGGCGTGGCAGTTCGACCGGCCTGATCTCGGCGAAGGCATGGTTCAGGCATTCCGCCGTGCGAACAGCACCTACGAGGCGGCGCGGTTCAAGCTCCGCGGGCTCGAGCCGGACGCCAGGTACGGAGTGTCCAACCTGGACACGCAGGAAACGGTGGGACTGACAGGTAAGAAGCTGATGGAAACCGGCTATCTCGTAGTGCTGAGGAACCAGCCGGATTCAGCCATCATCACTTACCGAAGACTTCCGGGGTCCGGCGGCGAGAGGAGCAAGCGAAGTTGAACTTCATCTGGCTGCTCATTTTCTGGCTCATGCAGGCCGGCGCGCAGGTTCTATTCAAGCACGGCAGCATGACGCAGCAGCGCTGGCTTTTCGGCTTCATCGCCGGGAATGTGCTCGGCGCGTCCAGCATATGGTTTCTCATGCTGCTATACCGGTCAATGAACCCGAACGTGGCACTCGGGCTTGGTACGGCAGGCGGGTTTCTCTGTGCCCAACTGGCGATCGCGCTGGTCTTCCGATCCAGCCTGTCGCTCGCGCAATACGCCGGCATGGCAGCCGTCTCCATCGGCATGGCGCTCTTCATCACAGGGATGAAAAGCTAGGGGCCGCGACATCGCATCGCATTGGGGCATCGGAGAATGCAGTTAATCGCAAACATCGCGGGGGTGATAACTCTCATCATGCTTACAGAGATATCACACGCAGCAACAGTAACGGCAAGCGAGAGGCACATCGCGCATCAGTGGGCCGCGGCGAAATTCGAGGGTATCGTCCCATCCGCACGGCTTGAACCCGGCTTGATCGTGCTGGAGAACCACGGGCCCGTACAGATGAACTCTCGCGCAGGCGCTCCGCTTAAGATCGGCGATGCTGAATATGCTCACGGGCTTTACTGCCATGCGGTCAGCAGAGTTGTCGTGCGCCTCCCGTCGGCGGGCAAGACGTTTACGTCCGTCGTCGGAGTGGACAGCCACGCAGGCGGCGGAAGTATTGTCTTTTCAGTAACTGTCGGCGGGAAGGAAGCGTTCAACTCGGGGGTACGGCGCATATCCGACCCGGGACTGCCGGCCAGCGTTGACCTGGGCGGGGCGACAGAGTTTACGCTCGAGGTCGGCGACGCCGGCGACGGCATCTCCTGCGATCAGGCCGATTGGGCCGATGCGATGGTTGCGCTGGAGAGCGGCGATGTTATCCGACTCGGTGACATGCCTTTCGGCGGCGAGCATTCCGCCCTCACCGCCGATCCGCCGTTCTCGTTCAGCTACGATGGGCGGCCGTCCGCCGAGATTTTGAAAACATGGGAGATCCAACGTGCATCGCGAAATCTGGATAGCAGCCGGATCGAGCGCACGGTCACGTGCACCGATCCGAAGACCGGCCTGATCGTCCGGTGCGTCGGCATCGAGTACCTGGATTTCCCCACTGTAGAGTGGACGGTGTACTTCCGGAACGCGGGTGCCGAGGATACCCCTGTCCTGTCCGACATACAAGCCCTGGACATGCACCTGAAGAGCAGCGGTCAGGGCGATTTCATCCTGCACCACCATACGGGAACGCTGGTCTCCGCTCACGACTTCGAGCCGCATGAGACGCCGCTGAAGGCCCGCGAGAGCATGCGGTTCGCGCCGCCCGGCGGGCGTCCGCTGGGCACGGTCTTCCCATACTTCAACGTGGAGTGCGAGAACCAGGGAGTCATCGTCGTGGTCGGTTGGCCCGGCCAGTGGGCCGCTCAGTTCACAAGAGATGAGGCCCTGGGCCTGGACATCCGAGCCGGCCAGGAGTTGACGCATCTCAGGCTCCATCCGGGAGAGGAGGTCCGAACGCCGCTCATCGTCCTGCAGTTCTGGCAGGGCGACCGGATACGCTCTCAGAACATTTGGCGGCGCTGGATGCTGGCGCATAACCTCCCCCGATACGCGGGCAAGCTGCCGGATCCGCAGATGCCCGCAGTCAGCGGCAACCAGTTTCCGGGCCTCCTGTGCAATGAGAAGGATGAGATACTGTACCTCGACCGCTACGCGGAAGAAGGGATCAGGCTTGACTACTGGTGGATGGACGCAGGCTGGTATCCGAACAAGGGCGACTGGACGAGCACCGGCACCTGGGAGGTAGACGCGAGCCGCTTCCCGCGCGGACTGCGAGCGGTGACCGATCATGCCCATGCGCAGGGAGTGAAAAGCATTGTCTGGTTCGAGCCGGAGCGCGTTACACCGGGATCGTGGCTCTACGAGAACCACCCGGAATGGCTGCTGGGCAAGGATGGAGAGCAGAAGCTGCTCGATCTGGGCAATCCCCAGGCGCGGGAATGGCTCACGAATCATTTTGACAGGCTGATAACCGAGCAGGGCATAGATGCATACCGCCAGGATTTCAACATAGACCCTCTGCCGTATTGGCGAGCGAACGACGCGGAAGATCGTCAAGGAATCACCGAGAACCGCTACGTGACCGGCTACCTGGCCTTCTGGGATGAACTGCGGCGGCGACATCCCAACATGCTGATAGATTCCTGCGCATCGGGCGGCCACAGGAACGATCTGGAAACCATGCGCCGGAGCGTGCCGCTTCTGCGGAGCGATTACATCCTGGATCCGATCGGCGAGCAGGGACACACATACGGACTTTCCTTCTGGCTGCCCTACTACGGCACGGGATTCATAGATTTCGACGCTTACATCTTCCGCAGCACCATGTGCCCGAACACCACCCTCAGCTGCGATGCTCGCAGGAAGGACCTGGACTGGGACCTCCTCCGCAGGCTGACCGCCCAATGGCGGCAGGTTGCGCACTATTACTTCGGCGACTACTATCCGCTTACCCGATATAGCCTGGACAGCGATCAGTGGATGGCCTGGCAGTTCGACCGTCCGGACCTCGGCGAGGGAATGATGCAAGCATTCCGCCGCCCGGAAAGCCCGTACGAGTCGGCTCGCTTCAAGTTGCGCGGCCTGATCCCGGACGCCGATTATCAGGTCACTAATCTGGATATCGGCGACTCGCTCACGATGTCCGGCAGCGAAATGACGGAGCGCGGGCTTTCCCTGGTGCTCAAGAACCAGCCGGACTCCGTGATCATCGTCTACAAGCGCGTGAAGGAATAGCATTCGAGGAGGATTCCATGAAGCAGTACAACGCCATACTCCTGCTGGTCACGATCGTCCTGCTCGGTGTCAGCTCTCCCCTGTGTGCCCGGGAAACGTCGGCCGAGCTGAAGGCGAAGATGGATCAGGCGGCGGAGGGCTTCCACGGCGTCCTGGGATACAGCCTCATCTACCGGGGCAAGCCGGGGGAACGCATCAATCTGCGCGGCGACGAGACGTTCCCGACCGCCAGCACCATCAAGACCGCCGTCATGTGCGAGGCCCTTCACCAGGTCGAGCAGGGCAAAGTGAAGTGGGATCAGAAGATCCCGGTTCAGACGAGCATGGAGGACCGCCAGGAAGGCGGATTCGCATATTACTTCAAGGAAGACACGAGCCTGCCGCTGTGCCAGTGGGTGCATCTCATGATCACCGTGAGCGATAACACGGCCACGATGAACCTGCGCGAGTTCCTCGGCCAGAAGAACGTGAACGACTGGCTGATATCACACGGCTTCAAGAGCACGCTCTTGCTGAACGGGAAGAAGTGCGACGAGCTCGGCCTGCGCGGGCTTCAGCAGAAATGGGGGCTCGGGATGACCACGCCGAACGAGATGGTACGGCTGTTCGAGCTGATCGTGGACAAGAAGGCGGGCAGCTCGGCCTCGTGCGACCGGATGCTCCGAATCCTGACGCACCAGTACTGGGACGACTGCATCCTGAGCCAGGTCCCGCCGGACGCTCACTCGGCGGCGAAAAGCGGCGCGCTGGATCGGTCGCGTTCGGACGTGGCGGTGGTGGACAGCCCCGGCGGTCAGTACATCCTGGCGGTGTTTACGAAGGAGCAGGAAGACCAGCGCTGGACGCCGGACAACGAGGGCGACCTGGCGATCCGGAAGCTCGCAGCGCTCGTCTGGCGTCACTATAACCCAAACCACCCCTGGCGCCCTCCGCGCGGGTCCGAAAAGCTCCTGCCGGGATGACGTTCGGTGTTGGGTGTTCGGTGTTAGTTGTTGAGTGTTGAGAGTTGAGTGTTGGAAGTTCAGTTCCGCCAGCGTGTCATGCTGAGCGAAGCGAAGGATCCCCCTCCCGGCGCGGGATTCTTCGTCGCTGGGCTCCTCAGAATGACATCGGTGGGGTGAGCGACCTCCGCGCGGTTCGGAGAAGCTCCTGCCGGGGGCTGGACTTAGTGCTCGTGCTCGCGCACTGCTCACTGGATGACAATCTTTCGATCGCTGGTGAGCTGAACGGTGTTGACGTGGTCTTCAGTGCGCACAAGCACTCAATGTGCGCTTTACCTAACACAGGTGAGACTAGACCTTTCATTCACTATTTTGTAGACCGCAATGCCTAAGTCGAAGATGGAGATCAGAAAGTTCCGGCGTGCGTTCTGAAGCTGACCGCGCATAAGAATGTGCAGCTTTCCGGCTTGGACGTATATAGCGTTCCAACCCTTGAGGCAACAGCAATCGCGGGATCCGCTAACCGATGACGGGACCGCGGCTATCACCTCAAGTGCCTGCCGACCCTCTTGATCCGCATATTCTCTGTGATCTCTAATACGGTGAGCTTCAGTCCAGGCCAATCTCTGAGCTTGGCCAGGTTCAGGCTGCTCGCCAGACTCTTGACGGCTGGAACTGCTTTCGTTTTCCAGATCTTCGTGCGGTTGGTCTTGTCTTTCCTGACCTCAACACATGCACTCCGCAGATGGAGAAGAGCTTGAATCGCTTCCTGCGGCAGATTGTAATCCCTTCTCTTCGTCTTCCTGATTAGGCTTGTGACCAAGTCGTGTGTGTTCATCCACCTCTCGTCCCATGAAGCATCTCTATCGTATGCTCGAAAATTCCAGAACAGACTGAAGGTGCAGCAGAACTTGAGGAACGCCAGTGAGAACACCACTACCAGGATTATAAGCATCTGCCAGTCCGTTTGTGCGATCTCGGAGACGATAACGCTCAAAGACAGCTGCTTACTCATAGGCAGCCAATGCACTCTCACGAACTGATCACGAAGTACCCCAAGGCTGATTTGGCTGATCGCGGCAACTAGGCAGAGGACCGTAAACGCCCCCGTAACGTACTGTAGGAGCTTCAGAGAACCTATTGTCAATACGGGATCAAAGATAGGCACATCGCTCTTAATGCCCATCTGCTTTTCGACCAGGTGTGCACCTCGTCGGCGTCGCTGCAGAATATAAGCCATAGCGATTAGCATCCCTACCAACACTGAAAGAAAGAATAGCGTACTGCAGAGGAAGAATGACACAGTTGGAGAAGTCCACAAGAGTGAGCGGAATGTATCCCCCGCCCTCCTCATACCCTCATTTAACTGTGCTTCGGTTAGAGTTGGAGGTGATCCCTCGGTTGGGCTTCCGCGATCGCGTTTTACAATCGCGTACAGTGTTGGGGATGAAGTCGCCATCGCAGCATCGTACTTGCTTTCCAAGAACTCCTTTAATCCCCAACCGCTGACTATGGTGATTGTGGTCAACAGAAGGGTTAGTACCTGGAAGAGCAAAGTGCAGTGACAACGTATGTCATCGCGCTGACTCTTGTAGTATTCTCTGAGGTTGTCATCATATGGTGTGCTCACATTGTCACCACCGCTCAACTGGCCGTTTTCTTTGCTCCTACGAGCTCTCATGCCTTACTGGCCTCCCCTCTTCCGCCAGATTGCTCATAGCCGTCGGTCCCGAGACCACCTTGTAAGGAACCACAAATTGGGCTGCCCTGAAGGCTGTTATATCAGCCGACGGTAGCTCACTGCAATATGCAGGATACCACAGAACCATAGTGCAAATCAAGACTGTACATCCTGGGGTCACATAAGGCAAGCGGTCTTCCCCTAGCAGTCGTGCACTCGGTTTGCGTTTCCAGGTTGACATATGACAGAGAGCGGTGTTGTCAACTCCCGCCAACGTTGCGAACCCACGAACTGACATAGTCTGGCATTGCTGTCTGACTACCGTCAAGATCAACTGCGCCTTGTTTCCTTCATGCCGCAAGTCCTCAATCTGGACGCGCAGCTTTGTAAGGGTTTCAGGGGTCAAGTTGGCAGCCTTACCGCACCGCAGTTCCGAAACCGATCCAACGCTCAGTCCCTTCAGCCCGGTATCCTGAGTGAACCGAAGGATCTGCTTCCCGCCGTGAGATTCTTCGTCGCTGCGCTCCTCAGAATGACATCGGTGGCGTGGCGCCCACCACGCGGTTCGGAGAAGCTGCTCCCGGGATGATGTTGGGTGTTCGGTGTTGGGTGTTGAGTGTTGAGAGTTGAGCGTTGGGAGTTCGGGTCCGCCAGTGTGTCATCCTGAACGCAGTGAAGGATCTCGTTTGAAGATTTGGACTTGTTTCGGATTTCGAATTTCGTGCTTCGGATTTGCCTTTCTTTCAGCCCAGATTCGCGCCCTGGGCGCGCAGCGTATCCTGGAGCAGGCCGACGTCGAGCTTTCGGGGAGCCACTTTCTGCTTGACAGAGAGCGCGGCGGCAGTGCCGGCTGCCTGGCCGATCGCGATGCATATCGGCATGATGCGGAGCGAGGAGTGGGCCTCGTGCGTCGCGGAGATCGGTCTCCCGGCGATCAGGAGGTTGTCAATCCCGAGCGGGACCAGGCACCTGTACGGGATATCGTACGATTCCCCCGGCGGAAGGCGCTTGATGAGCGTGCCCGCGCCGGTGGGATTGTGGATATCTATCGAATACGAACCGCGCGCGATGCAGTCGGCGAACTTCCCGGCGGAGAGCACGTCATCGCCGGTCAGGACGTACTCGCCGATGACCCTCCTGGTCTCGCGGACACCGATCTGCGGCCCGCTCATCAGCATCTCGGACTGCTCGAAGCCCGGGACATCGCGGCGCAGGAACTCCAGGAGCTCCCAGGCCTGACGC
>Ga0315289_10014121_pt1 | contig 11166 bp, 10 predicted proteins | sample YL17G11_40_MG_FD_203452 | JGI IMG/M metagenome (GOLD analysis project Ga0315289, IMG submission 203452) | Sediment microbial communities from Yellowstone Lake, YNP, Wyoming, USA - YL17G11_40 | ecosystem: Environmental > Aquatic > Freshwater > Lake > Sediment | place: USA: Wyoming | collected... | reverse complement strand
CGTCGGCGCGACAACGTTGGACGAGTACCGCAAGCACATCGAAAAGGATGCCGCGCTCGAACGCCGCTTTCAACCGGTGCTCGTCGGCGAGCCGAGTGTCGAGGATACGATCAGCATTTTGCGCGGCTTGAAAGAACGTTACCAGGTGCATCATGGCGTCACGATCAAAGACGGCGCGCTCGTCGCCGCCGCCGTATTGTCGAAACGGTACATCGCGGATCGTTTTTTGCCGGACAAGGCGATTGATCTGATGGACGAAGCCGCGTCGGGCTTGCGAATGGAAATTGATTCGATGCCCGCCGGACTCGACGAGATCACGCGGCGCATCAAGCAACTCGAAATCGAACGCGTCGCGCTGCAAAAAGAAAAAGACGACGCATCGCGCGAACGCCTGCGCGCGCTCGACAAGGAACTGGCAGAACTGAAGGAAAAATCGGACGCGCTCACCGCGAAATGGAAACAAGAGAAAGAAGTGATCGCACAATCGCGCGCGCTGAAAGAAGAACGCGAGAACACGCAGCACGCGCTCGAACGCGCGGAACGCGAATCGAATCTGGAAGAAGCCGCGCGGCTCAAGTACGGCACGCTCGCCGAGATTGACAAGAAACTCAAGGCGACCGAAACGCGCCTCGCCGAAATCCAAAAGGGTGGGTCACTGCTCAAAGAAGAAGTCGGCGAGGAAGATATTGCCGAAGTCGTGGCAAAGTGGACGGGCATTCCGGTCTCGCGTTTGATGGAAGGTGAGATTCAGAAACTGCTCAAGATGGAAGAGCGGTTACATAAGCGAGTGGTTGGTCAGGAAGATGCGATTCGCGCGGTGGCGAACGCGGTGCGCCGCGCGCGCGCCGGACTGCAAGACCCCAAACGTCCGATCGGCTCGTTCATCTTCCTTGGTGCGACCGGCGTCGGCAAGACGGAACTGGCGCGCGCGCTTGCGGAGTTTCTCTTCGATGACGAGAACGCGCTGATTCGGATTGATATGAGCGAGTATCAGGAAAAGCACACCGTCGCGCGGCTCATCGGCGCACCGCCGGGTTACGTCGGCTACGAAGAAGGCGGGCAGTTGACCGAAGCGGTGCGGCGGCGTCAGTATGCGGTTGTGCTGTTCGACGAAATCGAAAAGGCGCACGCGGATGTGTTCAACGCGATGCTGCAAATCCTCGACGATGGGCGGCTGACGGACGGACAGGGTCGCACGGTGGATTTCAAGAACACGGTGATCATCATGACGTCGAACATCGGCACCGAATTTCTGATGAACGGCGACGACGCGCGAGCGCGCGAAGCGGTCCTGAACGCGTTGCGCGCACGTTTCCGTCCCGAGTTTTTGAACCGCATTGACGAGATCGTATTCTTCCATCCGCTTGGCATCGAGCACTTGAAACGTATCGTGGATATTCAGATGGCGTTGGTGCAAAAGCGAATGGCAGAACGCAAGATCGAGATCGAACTGACGGACTCGGCAAAGGAGTTTCTCGTGCGCGAAGGGTACGACGCGACGTACGGCGCGCGTCCGTTGAAACGGACGATTCAACGTGAGATTCTCGATCCGCTTGCGTTGCAAGTGTTGGAAGGGAAATTCGTGGAAGGGGATATGGTGGTTGTAGATGTCGAGAAAAATCAAATTGCCTTCTACAAGGAAGAGAAACGCGCGAAGAAGAAGGCAGCATAGGTAGAGACTTCGAAGTTTCGCAAACGTCGGAAAATTTTTCGTTGTGCTTGACAACCTTTCCCATTTGGCATAGAATCTTGGCGCACCAGTCAATCGGGCGATGAGGCAATCGGTCAGTCACTTAATCAGTCAAGCGATTACATGATTGCCTGCTCGCCTTTTTTATGGGAGGTGGATATGGCAGAAAAACAAGTTGGAACCTGGGCAGTGAAGGTCGGGCTTGCCCAGATGCTCAAGGGCGGCGTGATTATGGACGTGACCACCGCCGAGCAAGCGAAGATCGCGGAGGACGCGGGCGCGTGCGCGGTGATGGCGCTCGAACGCGTGCCTGCCGATATTCGCCGCGAAGGCGGCGTCGCGCGCATGGCTGACCCGACCAAGATCGTCGAGATTATGGAAGTGGTCACGATTCCAGTGATGGCAAAGGCGCGCATCGGTCATTTCGTCGAAGCGCAGGTGCTTGAAGCGCTCGGCGTGGATTACATTGACGAAAGTGAAGTGCTGACGCCTGCTGACGAGGAGAATCACATTGACAAGCACGCGTTCAAAGTGCCCTTCGTCTGCGGCTGCCGCAATCTGGGCGAAGCGCTGCGGCGCATTGGTGAAGGCGCGGCGATGATGCGCACGAAAGGCGAAGCGGGCACCGGCGATGTCGTCGAAGCGGTACGGCACGCGCGCGCGGTGCTGGGCGAAATTCGCCGAATTCAAAATATGCGCCCTGATGAATTGATGCGCGTCGCAAAAGAACTCGGCGCGCCGTACGAACTCTTGAAAGAAACTGCCGAACTGGGTCGCTTGCCGGTCGTGAATTTCGCGGCAGGTGGCATCGCCACACCAGCCGACGCCGCGTTGATGATGCAACTCGGCGTGGACGGCGTGTTCGTCGGCTCCGGCATTTTCAAGTCCAGTGATCCGGCGACGCGCGCCAAAGCGATTGTCGAAGCGACGACGCACTACAACGATCCGGAGATCATTGCGAAAGTTTCGCGCGGACTCGGCGTACCGATGGCTGGTCGCGCGGTGCGCGAGATTCCGGAGAAAGAGCTGCTCGCGGTGCGGGGCTGGTAAAACGGGGACTGGGGAATAGGGATTGGGAAGACTCAATCCCTGATCCCTAATGCCTATTCCTGTTCCCAGGTTGGCAAATGAAAATCGGCGTCCTCGCGCTGCAAGGCGCGTTCATCGAACACATCAAGGCACTCCGTTCGCTCGATGTCGAAGTGGTCGAAGTGCGCAAGCCGGAGCAATTACGCAATCTCGACGGCTTGATTATTCCCGGCGGCGAAAGCACGACCTTCGGCAAACTCGCGGTCGAGTACGGATTGATCGAGCCGATGCGCGCGCTGTGCGATGCGGGCAAGCCGGTGTGGGGCACCTGCGCGGGAATGATCTTTCTCGCGAAAGAGGTTGGACGCGCGCAGCCGCTGCTCGGCGTGATGGATGTCCAAGTCAAGCGCAACGCGTTCGGACGGCAGGTGGACAGTTTTGAAATTGATCTCGATATTCCTGCGCTCGAACCGCGCGCGCCCTTTCACGCGATTTTTATTCGCGCGCCGCTCATTGAAAGCGTGGGCAAAGGCGTCGAGGTGTTGGGAAGGTTGGACGATGGCACGATTGTCGCCGCGCGGCAGGGCAATTTGGTCGTGACTTCGTTTCATCCCGAGTTGACGAACGATACGCGGTTTCACAGATATTTCCTAGCACACGCGGGGACAAAGAGATGATTTGGGTCGGCGGCTTGCTTTCGCCCCGGAGGAGTTGCAATGGATCAAAAAGTGTACCGGCAATACCTGCGCGAATATCTGCGTGACGCGCTGCAAAAAAGCGACGGCTCGAACGCGGGGATGTCGAACTACCTGATGCAACAAATCGAGCCGGGGCGCTTTACGCGGTATCGCGAAGAGAAGATTCGCGCGCTGAATGACGTGCAACGTACCTTCTCGGAGCATCGGCATTGGCCCGTGGATATGGTGTTCACGTACCTCGGCATCAAAATCGAAGAGGTGCAAGCAAAATAGGAACATAATTTCGCGCCGTGCTCGAAAACTTCCCTCGGGCGTAGTCGAGGAGGGTCGGCGCATAACGAAATGTTAATGCAAACGCCGCGACGTTTAGTGTGCGTTCAACGTCTCGGCGTTATAATTTCCTAATGGACGTGATTTTGACTACAAAGGAGACTCACGATGAGAATCGCAAATGATGTGACTGAACTGATCGGCAACACACCGCTGGTGCGCTTGCGCCGCGTGACGGATGGCGCGGTTGCGCAAGTCGTCGCCAAGTTGGAATTTCATAATCCCGCGCACAGCGTCAAAGATCGCATCGGCGTGGCGATGCTTGACGCGGCGGAGAAGGCAGGCATGATCAAAAAAGATAGCATTGTCGTCGAACCGACGAGCGGCAACACCGGCATCGCGCTCGCGATGGTGTGCGCGGCGCGCGGCTATAAATGCGTACTGACGATGCCGGAGACGATGAGCAAGGAACGCCGGATCTTGTTGCGCGCGTACGGCGCGGAATTGATTCTCACGCCGGGAAGTGAAGGAATGGGCGGCGCGATTCGCAAAGCGGAAGAACTCGCCGCGTCCGATCCGCGCTATTTCCTGCCGCAGCAGTTCAAGAATCCGGCGAACCCGGAGATTCATCGCAAGACGACCGCCGAAGAAATCTGGCGCGATACCGATGGCAAGGTAGACATTTTGATTTCAGGTGTCGGCACCGGCGGAACGATCACTGGTGTGAGCGAAGTAATCAAGGCGCGCAAGCCATCGTTCAAAGCGATTGCCGTCGATCCGGACGCGTCGCCGGTGTTGTCCGGCGGGCAAAAGGGTCCGCACCCAATTCAAGGAATCGGGGCGGGCTTCGTGCCGGATGTGCTCAACACAAAAATCTACGACGAGATCATTCGCGTGAAGAACGACGATGCGTTTGAAATTGCGCGGCGAATGGCAAAGGAAGAAGGTTTGCTGGTCGGCATTTCGTCCGGCGCTGCAACCTGGGCGGCGATTCAGGTCGCGCGACGCGCGGAGAACAAGGACAAGTTGATCGTCGTGATCATACCATCGTTCGGTGAGCGCTATTTGAGCACGGCGTTGTTTGCGAATTTGGCGGAATGATTGTAGAGGCGACCGGCCGGTCCCCCCTACGTGTGAGGAATCTATGTTCACCACCATCCACCGCGATATCCAATCCGTGTTTGACCGCGATCCTGCCGCGCGTAGCGCGTTAGAGGTCGCGTTGTTGTATCCGGGTTTGCACGCGTTGTGGGCGCATCGGGTCGCGCACGCGTTGTGGACGCGCGGCTTCAAATTGCTGGGGTGCTGGATTTCGCAACTCGCGCGCGGCATCACTGGAATCGAAATTCATCCGGGCGCGAAAATCGGTCCGGGTTTTTTCATTGATCACGGGATGGGTGTTGTGATCGGCGAGACAGCGGAGATTGGCGCGAACGTGACGTTGTATCACGGCGTTACTCTCGGCGGGACATCGCTCAGCAAAGGCAAGCGTCATCCGACGTTGGAGGATAACGTCGTCGTGGGCGCTGGCGCAAAAGTGTTGGGCGCGATTACGATTGGCGCGAACAGTCGCATCGGCGCGAACGCGGTTGTGGTTCGCTTAGTTCCGGCGAACTCGGTCGTAGTTGGCGTGCCGGGGCAAATCGTTCGACGCCGAGAAGAGCGTGCATCCGAAAAACCCGATTTGAATCACGGCGTGATGCCAGATATGATTGGCGCGTCGGTGATTTCGCTGATGCCGCGCGTGAACGCGTTGGAGCCGTTGATTGTGCGACACGAATCGAACGGCGGGCACGCGTCGGTGAACGAAAAGTGGATGGAGGAGGAATTTTCGATTTGAGGAAAAAGCCAACGCGGAATAACTAGACGCTTTTTGCTTTGGTGAGCTCGGGCATCTGATCCCAGGTACGTCCTTGCAGAAGACGACCATTGCGTTTCTTATTGAAGCCGCCCCATTGCTTGAAGAAAAAAGGTACACGCGCTTTTCGGCATTGATCCCGAATATCAATTACCCATTCCTCTTCAATGAGTCTTGCGTTTGGGCCAGATTCGCCACCGACGATCACCCAGTCCATTCCTTTCAGATTGAGTTTGGGCAGGGGCCCCAACAATGGCTCATGAGAGAGAAACTTGATATGTGCGTGTGTTTTTCGGAGGTCGTCAATACGAAACGCGTATCTTGCGTTTTCAACACTGACACCCATCCAAATGTTGGGAAGCCAATCAATCTTTTTATCCAATGCTAATAGCCGATCAGAGCGTTTAGTCAGAACTTGAAACGTGTGCCAAGAAGCTTGCTGCATAGTATCGAAAGTTTGTTGGATAAATTCGGATGGTACGTCTTTTTGGAAAAGATCGCTCATTGAGTTGACAAAGACAATTTGAGGTTTTCGCCAAGTCAGAGGTAAATCAAGGGCGCGTTTGTGCAGGGTCAGCCTAAAACCGTTTTTGTAGTTTGGCTGCCCCATCGCTTGCAGACGCAATGCCATGCGTTCTGCATAACAGCATTTGCACCCTGGACTTATTTTGCTGCATCCCGTGAGCGGATTCCAGGTTGATTCTGTCCACTCGATGCTTGAATGTGTTGCCATTTTTTTTGCTTCAACATTAGCACGGATGTTCGTTTTTGTAAACATTTACAATGATGGCAGGTGGGCTTGACCATGTACATCCCTGCGAGTAACTTCGTGCCAAAACTTTTGGCCAAGTGGGTGCTTACTTGCGAATAGAAGCCGATAGAGAGGTGCTTTAGTCTTGGCGTTGCGAATCAATGGCTCGGATCCCACTTCATCATCCCGCAAGACTTCCTTGTATCCCAAGTGTTGCAGTTTTTCCTTGTAATGATCCATGAGTCGTCTGTGTATGAACTGTTCTTCTTTATCGTGGTACCTTTTATGTGTCTTTCGCCAATCCCGATCTCCAAAGAAACGATCCACTAAGGTATCTTCCGCTGATTCGAAGAAAATGTAGCATATTCCGGTTTAAGCCCATCTGTGAGTAGTGGACAATCAAGTCTATGCGACCAGGTGTCGCGAGGGTAGCAACAGTTCTCCATTGTAGTTCAAGTCCAGCTGGATCAAGAAACGCCAAATTCAGTGACGACCATTGACCACGGAGAAATTTTTGATCTTCGCATTGGATTTGTTCAATAATCTCTTTTACAAGTACGTTTCCATCACCAACTTGGTATTGAATACGCTCGCGTAGTGGTGAGGTATCACATCGCCTTTTTAGTGTTTCAATGTTACTTGGATCTGAATCAACGAAAACGTAATCGGTAAAGGGGTACGTCGTTTTTAGAGAGATGAGTGGCGACCCAAGATGGATGGGACCCTGTTCAGACGAACGACATTTCCCCGATCCGGCGAAGAGATCGATGTAGAACCTTTTTCGCCAGGGTTTGTTGTGCATCGAGGTTTCAAAAATGTTGATGTAGCGCGTCAAATAGTCCAACTTCTCGACTACCCAGGGACCAAATGTGCGTGCAGGTAGTCCGTCGTCTTGAGGTAGAAGATAATCGTCCACGGTATTCCTCCCAGATGTTGCATATGATTCTCTAAGAACAAGGCGTTCTAGTGGAAACCGATCTTTTTCTGTGCCGCAATTATACCACAAGCCACATCGCGTTTCAATTTGACACCCCATTGCATTGCGAATATACTATCTGCAATTCATCGCGCGCCGCATTCGTCTAGTGGACCAGGACGCCGCCCTCTCAAGGCGGAGACCAAGGGTTCGAATCCCTTATGCGGCAAGACCTATTTTTCGATTTTCGGTTTATGATTTTCGATTTGTTGTGTGCCAGCAATCGAAAATCGGTAATCGAAAATCGAAAATTTTTTGGAGGGCATGAGGCAGAAACGCCCAAGTTCAACGCTGATTCTCTTCGCCAGTCTCTTCATCGTGATGCTCGGCTTTGGGATCGTCGTGCCGATTCTGCCGTTCTACGTAACGTACTTTGGCGCGAGCGGTCGCGAACTCGGGTTGATGATGGCGATCTATTCGCTGATGCAATTCGTCTGCGCGCCGATCTGGGGTCGTTGGTCAGATCGTGTCGGACGCAAGCCGATTTTGTTGATCGGGTTGGTGGGCTTTGCGCTTTCGTTTGGCTTGATGGGACTCGCGCAAAACGTGTGGCAGTTGATCGCCGCGCGTGCGCTGGCAGGCATTCTATCGTCGGCGACTCTGCCTGCGACGTTTGCGTACATTGGCGATTCGATGAGCAGCGAGAATCGGAGCGGCGGAATGGGCATCCTCGGCGCGGCGATGGGGCTGGGAATGATTTTCGGACCCTTGCTCGGTGGACCGCTCGGCAAAATCGCGCTGCCATTGCCGTTCTTCGCGGCGGTGGGATTCGCAATCATCGCCGCGTTTTTCGCGTTCATCATGTTGCCTGAATCGCTCACGGTGGATAAACGCGTCGCGCCTCACGGCGCATCACAGTCGCGCGCGCGTGAGTTGATCGGCGCGCTGCGCGGTCCGATGGCGTTTCTGTTCGTCACCGCGTTTTTTCTCGCGTTCGCACTCGCCAATTTCGAAGCAGTGCTGGGGCTGTTCGCGCTCGACCGATTTGGACTCGGTCCCGATCAAGTCGGATACCGCATGGGCGCATTCGGCTTTCTCGGTGCGATTCAGCAGGGCGTGATTATCGGTCCGTTGACGCGCAAGATGGGTGAAGTGCGCGTTCTGCAGAGTGGCTTGATTCTCAGCGTGATCGGGTTTGTCGGCACGGCGCTCTCGCGCGAGGTGTGGGTCTTTGTCGCTTTGTCGGCGCTCTTCAATTTCGGCAACGCGCTTTTGCGTCCCAGTGTCGCGTCGTTGATCTCGCAGCGCGCGACGATGGGGCAGGGGATCGCGATGGGATTGGAGAATTCGTTTATGAGTCTTGGTCGCGCGACGGGACCGTTATGGGCGGGCTATTCGTACGACATTCATCAGGAGTATCCGTTCTATAGTGGCGCGTTGTTTCAAGCGATTGCATTCGTTCTTTCGTTTTCGATGGTGCAAGGGATGCAGCCGAGCGACGCGGTGGAAGAGCCGGTTGGAAAATAGAGAGACTTGAAGTTTACGTTTTCGGTCGAAGTGCAGGCTTGACCATCACTTTTTGCGTCAGCCATACCGCGCCCAGCGCGATCAGTATATCACCGATGCTGAAAACATTGGATCGGGGAAATGCCTTGGGGATGGCAAAAATGTCGGTGAGGAAAAAGAGCTGAGTATTGGATCCCACGCCAATCGAATTATTCGAGATTTGCCCGGGCGCAAGGAGGGGAAACCCGGCGATTGTGAGCGCTTCAGGAGAAGCCGGCATATAGCCGCCATTCGCGATGATCGCGATAGAGTTTAGCGCGAGTCCGAATGTGAGTAGCGGCATACCGGGGATCCGATGATTGTATACCAGCGCAAGGAACAGCAGGACTAGCGACGCGACGTACGCGGACTGCGTCAGCGCTCTTGTATCCGGTCTGCTTTGCCAAAAACTCGAGAAAATCAAGACCTGAATCAGGAAACCGGTCAGGAGGACCCCGCGCCAACGGAGATTCAGGTCAGCAAAGCGACTGAGTTTGCCGCCGCGGATCAGCGCGATGATGACAGAAGCGACGAGAATGAATAAGATGAACATTCGTCTGTCACTCTGTCCCGGTTTCTGCTTGCTTTGGCACTGCCGCAGGAATCGGTGACTCGTCTTTTCTCTTGTTTTGCAGAACTTGGACGAATGTCTGCACAACTTTCGGGTCGAATTGGGTACCGCTTCCTTCGACGAGTCGCGCGATTGCATCCTCCTGCGTCAGCGCGCGGCGGTAGGGGCGGTCTTCAGTCATCGCCTGGTACGCGTCGGTGACAGAAATGATCCGAGACCCAAGCGGGATCATTTCACCGTTCAGCCCGTCGGGATAACCTCTGCCGTTGTAATGTTCGTGATGATGGCGCACCAAGGCAGCGCCTTTATCGAAGAGTGGGAATTTGGACAATAGCGTCGCACCGGTTTCTGCGTGATGCTCTGCCCTCAGTCGTTCATACGGATCCAGTTGTTTCGGGTTGAACAGAATATCATCTGCCATCCCAACTTTACCCAAATCGTGGAGCAATGCGGCTGACGCGATAACCTCAATCTCATCTTGTGCTAAATCGAGTGATTCTGCGACCATCCGCGCGTAATTGGAGACGCGCTCCGAGTGGTCGTGCGTATGGTGATCCCGTTCGTCAACTACCTGAACCAGACCACGGAGAGCGTCCTGGGTTTGGCGTCGCAGATGATTGACGGTCTTGTATGAATCGCGCACCACCAGTAACGGCACTCCAGCCAATACTACCGTCACGGGGTTAAAACGCCATAGCACAGCCAGAAATATGCCGAGGGTTTCAGTACTGAGCTCCTGCCAAATTGCAAGTCTAGAGTTTTGTATCCAGACGTAACGAAATGGCAACTGCGCGGCGAGGCTAATTACCAGAGAAACAAGAGTGCTATTGACGACGAAAGCAGTCAAACCGGATAGTATGAGAGCAAGGACATTTCCCAGTGAATCGAAATAATTCACCTTCGGATCATTCAAAACAAGGTAGACCCATGCAGCGAACGCCCACGTGAGCGTCATTTCCGCAGTGTTGAATATCTTTTTGAACCAAACTCGCTTGACAGGAATCTCGCCAGCAAGGGTTCCCAAGAAGGTGCTAACAATGACCAGCGGGACGGGGTATAGAAGCACAACGGCGAATTTGACGGCATTGGAAATTGTGACCTCAATCTTCTCTCCAAACCGGCTTATTGGGAAGGCATCAATAGTAGCAATCGTTGCGGCAACAACAAGGATGATGATCCACGAAATCGAATCTATTCCGAGCGCTCGGATGGACAAGAAAACCGCGCTCGCCGTGAGCGCGGTAAGGAGGATAATATAGCAGCGCGCTTTCCAAGAAAGGGATTTCATCTACGACATCACTTGTTGATAGAACCGGCGAACCTGCGGAGACACTTTCGAGGCTACTCCCACTTCCAATCGGCCAGAATGGACAGAAGCGTGGCCGCGATAGTCGCCAGGGTCAACAATGCTCCCACGAGGCGCCACTTCATCAGGATTCACATCCTTTCGTTGAGGAATTTGATCGCAGGGTTGCGATCAGGGTTCCCCTTCGCTCCGCTCTTTCTCGCGCAAGTTCGCCGGCTTCAATTGCTATTGTAACACATTTACGTCAACAATGCAAGGATTTTTGCACTCTCTTTCGGTCGGAATCCCGTCCTAATCATCCTGTTCGGTTTGGCGCGGTGCCTGGGACGTGAGATTGTAAATTCGACGATTCAGCGCATCCAAAGTTGCGCGTGCCGCAGACTCAGCCGGACGCGTTCCCGCGAGGCTTGCGCCAACCAACGTTTCCTCTCGATCCTCGAGCAATGATGTCAAGACGACCAGTACGACTTCGCGCACACCGAGCCGCAGAGCGGTGACATTGTCCAGGCGCACATCAATATGTTGACCAAGC
>Ga0315289_10014120_pt1 | contig 11167 bp, 10 predicted proteins | sample YL17G11_40_MG_FD_203452 | JGI IMG/M metagenome (GOLD analysis project Ga0315289, IMG submission 203452) | Sediment microbial communities from Yellowstone Lake, YNP, Wyoming, USA - YL17G11_40 | ecosystem: Environmental > Aquatic > Freshwater > Lake > Sediment | place: USA: Wyoming | collected... | reverse complement strand
ATAGAGCGCCGCGTTTTTCCGGCGCCCCTCGGTCCATGCGGGCAGATGCTTGAGCTTGACGCTCAGCACCGCGCCCTGGAAACCGTCCATCCGCGCATTCCAGCCGATGATCGAGTGGTAGTACTTTTTGGATTGGCCATGGTCGCGGAACATGCGCATGGTCCTGGCCAATTCCGCGTTGTTGGTTACCACGGCCCCGGCCTCGCCGTACGCGCCCAGGTTCTTGCCGGGATAGAAGCTGAAACAGCCCGCGTGGCCGATCGAGCCGGCCCGGCGGCCCTTGTATTCCGCGCCGTGCGCCTGAGACGCGTCCTCGATCACCAGCAGTTTGTGTTTCCTGGCGATTTCCATGATCGGATCCATGTCCGCCATCTGGCCATAGAGATGGACCGGGATGATCGCCTTGGTCCTTGGGGTGATGGCGGCCTCGATCAGATTGGGATTCATGTTGCAGGTCTTCTCGTCCACGTCCACGAACACCGGTTTGGCCCCGCAGAAGCTGATCGCCTCGGCTGTCGCGATGAACGTGTTGGCCGCGGTGATAACCTCGTTGCCCTGGCCGATGCCGAGTCCGAGCATGGCGGCCCAGAGGGCATCCGTGCCGTTTCCGACACCCACGGCGTGCTCGGTCCGGCAGAAGGGTGCGAACTCCTTCTCAAACTTCTCGACAAACGGGCCGCCTGCGAAGGCCGTTTTTTCGAGGACCTCCTGCAATGCCGCGGCGATTTCCGCGCGAATGGTTTCGTACTGCGCTTTGAGATCAAGAAAGGGAACCTTCATGGAAATACCTCCGGAGCTGGGGTGTCGCAAACGAAACAGCCTAACCGCTTATACTGAAAACGCTTGGGGATCGCCAGGAAAAAGGACCTCAAGGACGAAAAGGACAACAGGGACAAACCGACCGACCGACCGGCTGACTGGCAGAGCGGCCAACTGGCAGACTGGCCAACTGGCGAACTGGCGGACTGGCGAACTCTATTTTTTCTCTCCCACTTTCCTCAACACGCGCGCGGGGTTGCCCGCCACGATCGTGTCGGCCGGAACGTCCTTCGTCACCACGCTGCCCGCGCCCACGATGGCGTTTTCGCCCACCGTCACGCCGCACAGGAGCGTGGTGCTCGAGCCGACGGAAGCGCCCTTTTTGATCCGCGTGGGAACGCACACCCAGTCGGCCTCGGTCTGCAGGGCGCCATCCCGCGTCGTCGCGCGGGGGTAGGCGTCGTTGATGAAGGTGACATTGTGGCCGATGAAGACGTTGTCCTCAATGGTCACGCCCTCGCAGATGAACGTGTGGCTCGAGATCTTGCAGTTCGCCCCGATCTTCGCTCCCTTCTGGATTTCCACAAAGGCGCCGATCTTCGTGTGGTCGCCGATCTGGCACCCATACAGGTTCACAAACGCGTAAACCTTCACGCCCTCGCCCATTTTCACGTCCGGTGCGATCCGGCATGTTCCGCTTTGCTCGTTGCCCATGTTTCCACCCTCCTGAGATGAGATGACGCTTTCGGAAAACAGCCTGCCAACACGCGGGGGACTATCTCTTCTCTTCGGGCCGGGGCTGGGGTGGTGAAGATTCCAGACCCAGAAGGGACCTCACCAGGCCCACCAGCCGCGTCCGCTCGGATTCCCAGCGGTGCTTGAGGTAGATCTTCCTGCCGCGTTCGAGCACCTCGTGCCTCTTGACGGGGTCCGAGTAAACCAAGAGGATTGTCTCCCGCAGGCTCTGGGCGTTTCCGGGTTCAAAGAAAAAGAGCGAGTCCTCGTTGAAGTAATCCAGAATTCCCCGCGTCCGGGGCGCGATCACAGGCTTTTCCAGAGAAAGGTATTCGAAAATCCGCGTGGGCATGTTGATTTCGGTGAAGGGACTGCGTTTGTTCGGGATCAAGCCCAGATCTATGTCCGGGATGGCTTCTGATATCGTTTCCAGCGGGACGAATCCATGGTAGTGAACCACATCTTCCAGGCCTTTTTCTTTGACCAGGGAGAGGAACTTCTCCACAAAGTCCCCTTCGCCGAACACCTGGAACCGCAGGTTCGGCAGTATGTCCTTCAGATCGGTCAGCGCCTCGAGAGCAGTGTCCAACCCGTGCCTCTCGACGATCGTGCCGTGGAACATGATGGTAAAAGGCTTCGCCGTTTCCGCTGGTTCCACTGGCGGCTCTTTTCTCTCTCGCAGGAAAACGCTCTCTTGCGGGGAGTTCATGATAACGTGGATCTTGCCCGGCGGGCAGCCGCGTGACACGAATAAGTTGCGGAAGGTGATATTGGGCGTGAGCACCAGATGCGCGAAGCCAATGCTGAGTCTCTCGAGAAAGCGCAGCAGGCGAATGCCCCGGCTCGTTTCCGACATCCCGTACTTCGCCATGAATACCTCGGGCATGGGGTCGTGCAGATCCAGGATGACCTTCTTTCCCAGGAGTCGGGGAACCAAAGCGCTGAAGACCAGCACGTCCGGCATGTTATGGACGTGCACCGCCCTGTACCACTTCCGCAGATGGAGCACAGCCACCACAAGGCAACTCAGGAGCACAAACGAAGCGTACTCCCATAGGTAACGGATCTTGCCTCGGCGCCGCCGCTCGATCGGGAGGCGGCAGACTCCCACACCCCGCACCGTTTCGGTCCAGGGTTGGTCTTTCCCTTTCAGGCAGACGACGTCCACTGCCATTCCCGCTTCCACCAGCGCCTCGGCCTCGCGCCTGACGCGCGGATCAGCGGGGTAATAGGAGAAGACGACCATGCAGAGCCGGGGTTGTTTCCCGTTCTTCGGTTCCGAGGCGGCATGGCCAGGCGCGGGTTCCGTCATCTTGCGGGTTCCCCTGTTCCTCATCAGAGCGGTTTTCGTCCGTGGATGATGCGGTGCCATCCCCATCTTTCGCTGAGGAAGCGGCGAAGCGCCATCGGCATCATCCGGCCGATGAGGGGCCAATGGGTTTGGTCGAAGAATCGGATCTCGATGCTCAAGTCCAGGAAATCCTTTAACAGTTCCCGCGCCTCGCGGGCGTTGTAAACCGCGGCCAGCGGGCATTCCGGGCCGTCCGTGTTGTAGCTGATCCACTCCGCCTTGGTCAGCTTGCCCCGCTTGATCAGTAGGTTCCGGTGCCCCTCGAGTTTCCATAGCGGAAACCCGGTGAGGGTGGACATCAGCTTGGGCATGAACGCAGGATAGAGCATCAGGCGGAAAATCTTCCGCAGGAACATGATCTCGATGTAGTAGTTTATCGAAGAGCGGTTGTAGAGCATGACGCAGAACGTGCCGCCCGGGCGCAGCACCCGGTGGATTTGCCTCACAATCGCCCCGGGGTGCGGGGAGTGGTGGATCACGCCGAAACTGTAAACATGGTCGAAGCTCGCGTCGGGGAAGGGAAGCTCCTCGGCGTTCGCGCATTCAAACCGTCCCGGAACCCCGTAGAGTTGGAAGCGCTCGCGCGCCGTCTGGATGGCCGCGGGCGTCAGGTCCACGCCGGTGTACCGCGCGCCGCCCCGCGCAAACTGCAAACCGTCCGTGGAAATCCCGCAGCCGATCTCCAGCACGTCTTTGTCTTTGTAGGCGGCAAACCGCCCGATCTCCGGGACGTGGAACTCGTGCGCGTAGCGTTTGCGCTCGATCTCATCGAAGTACTTGCGCCGGTCCGCTTCCGTGGAAAGATCGCTCTGGCAGGGATTCGCGTCCCAGTGGCTTTTCACCTCTTCAATCCGAACCGTCATGCCCATCTCCTTTTGCCCTTGTCCCGCGCCGGACCGCTTCGCCCGGGGTCACTTCGACGTGAAGTGCCGCAGCCACTCCTCCAACACAACCAGGCTGAAGAGTATCTTGTGGTTGTCGCTTTCGCCGGCCTGGTGGCGGCGCACCAGGCCCCGGACCGCCTCGGGGCGCAAGTACCCATACATCAGAGAGGCGTCGTCCATCAACGTCTCCTGGATCTTGCCCGTGATCGAGTTCCGGAACCAATCATCCACCACGTTCACCGCGAAGCCCTTCTTCCGGCGCCGGACCACTTCACCCGGCAGGAAACGCCTGCATACCCTTCTATGCAGCCATTTGCTGGAACCGTAGCGGATCTTGAAGCCGGTCGAAAGCCGCTCGACGTACTCCACAATATCGTGGTCCAGATACGGCACGCGAAGCTCCAGGCTGTGCGCCATCGAGAGTTTGTCCGCGTATATGAGCAGTTCATCGGGCAATGACGAACGCACCTCGAGGTAGTTGAAGCCGCCCAACTCGTCCATGTTCCTTAGCAACGGCTCCAGGCCGTCCCAGCACTCCAGAATCCGGTCGCCGGCCCCCGCCGGAAGCAAGCCGTCCTTGAACAGCGAGTCAATCACATCCGCCGGCATGATTGAGAACACCTGCTGGTAGCGCCGCATGCGGTCGGGCACGTCCAGCGAATAGAGCCCCCGCTTGATCGAAGCGCTGCGCGGCAGAAGGCTCAGCCCCTCCTTCAGCACCGCCCTGAGCCAGGCCGGCAGCGTCCTCCACCACGCGCCGTAATGCACGCCCAGGTGCCGCTTGTAGCCGGCGAACATCTCGTCGGGACCCTGGCCCACCAAGGCCACGGTGACTTCCTCGCGCGCCTTTTGGCAAACGAAGTACATCGGAACCACGGAAGCCGAAGCCACCGGTTCCTCCAGGTAAGACATGATCTTGGGGAGCGTGCTCTCAAAGGTCGCCCGGTCAATCCGCACGGAATAGTTGCGCGCTCCCAGGGCCTTCGCCGTCGCCGCCGCTTCGCTCAGTTCATCGTCCGCGAAGCTCTCCCCATAGCCCACCGTGAACGTCTTGTGGTCCGTGCCCTCCAGGTTCATAAGCGCCAGCAGCAAACCGGAATCCAGGCCGCCGCTCAAGAGCAGGCCAAGCGGAACATCGCTGATCAGCTGGCGGCGGACCGCCTGCTTGTACAGATCCAGCAGCTCCGACTCCGCTTGCTCCACCGAGGGCATTGGCGAAAACGGCTCGGCCCGGTAGTTCCAGTAACGTTCCACCCGGCATTCCCCGTTCTCGATGACCAGACGTGTGCCGGGCGCCAGTTTGCGGATGCGCTTGAACAACGTGAGGGGAGAAGGAGTGTAACGATACCGCAGAAACAGGTTCAGCGACACCGGGTCCAGTTCCGCTTTCTCACCGGTGCCCGCCAGGATGGCCCGCACCTCCGATCCGAAGAAAAGCCGGTCCGATTCCAGTTTGTAGTAAAGCGGCTTGATCCCGGCGCGGTCGCGCGCCAGCACGAGCCGACGGGCTTTCTCATCCCACACGGCAAACCCGAACATCCCGTTGAGGTGGTCCAGAACGTCCAGGCCCCATTCCTCGTAGCCGTGAACGATGACTTCCGTGTCGGACCGGCTTTGGAAAACATAACCCCGGGCTTCCAGTTCCTTGCGCAGAACGGGGAAGTTGTAAATTTCTCCGTTGAAGACCACCCAGACCGTCTGATTCTGATTGGACATCGGCTGGTGGCCGCCTCCCAGGTCTATGATGGACAGGCGCCGGAAGCCGAACCCCAGCGGTCCCGACAGGTATTCGCCCTCGTCATCGGGCCCTCGGTGGACCATCGTCCGCGTCATAGCGCGGATCACTTCCGCGCGCACGGGATCGAGGTTCCTGTAGTTGAATTGTCCGCAGATTCCGCACATAAACCCGGTCCCGCCTGATCAGCAGGCAGTCTCCTTGCCCATCGTATCACACTCCTTCGCGCTCACAAGGAACAAACACAGGCTCCGGAACATCTCGGACTGTCCCCACCGGTGCATGGGAACGTTGTTCCAACCCGCCAGCATTTGGCGGGTGCGGAACGCGCCGGTGGGTCGCTGCCATCGGGCCAGGAGGTCCTCCAGCACACGCCGCAACGCGGCGTCGAACCGTGCGCCGCGATTCCTGGCCATCAGGAGAAGGTTGATGCATTCGGCGTAGTCATAGAGCTCGCGCTTGTAGATCGTCACCCGGGGCGCTTTCGCAAACGGCCTGGGCAGACCGTCCGGCCCGATCAGGTTTTCCAGGTAATAGGCCAGTCCCCGGTCAATCGCCTCTTGAAGTCCGGCATGGTCCCTGAACCGTTCGATCTTGAGCAGGCCCTTGAGGACGAAGCACGTGTGGAAATGGTCAATAAACCGTCCCTGCCGGTCGGGGTCCATGGCGTAGTACCAGGAGCCATCCGGCAGCTGGGATTGCAGGACGAAGTTCAAGTTTCGCTCCGCGGATTGCCAGTAGGGCTCGTGCGAGAACACCTGCGCCGCGTGCGTGAGCATGGCCGCGCGGTAAACGTTGGAGTTTACGACCCGCCTGGCGTCCAGCGGAGTATAGGAACTCGCCGCAGCGCCGGGGCCCGTCTCATTCTCGCGGAAATCGCTGAGGGCGTGGTCGGCCGCCGAACGCATGATTTCCAGCCACTGCTGTTTCCCATCAATCGCGTGCGCCTCCGCAAAAGCTTCGTAGCAGTAGGGAGTGGTGGTGATGATCGGAGTGCCGCTCGGGAAGGTGCCCCAGACGGTCTCCCAGTGAAAGGGGTAACCCCAACAGTAGTTCTTGACCCCGGGGCACCGGGTCCGGATCAACACTCGGAGGAAATGCACGGACTGGTCGTAGTATGCTTTCTCACCCGTGAGACGGTGAAGAAAAGCGAATCCCATCGCGTAGTGGGCGTCGGCGATGGGGAGGCGCTGCCTGCCCCAGAACAACGCGCGGGTGGAGGGAAGAAACGCTTCGAGGAAGACCAAAGGCGCCGCGAAGATCTTCCCTAGCGTGGGTTTCTCGTAGTAGAGACGTTTGGCCCACCGCCCGTAGGGGTTTACATAGAAATCCTGGTGGTCCTGCGAAGTCTCGCCGAACCTTTCCAGCCACTCAATCTGCCTGCGCAAGGCGGCATTGACCTGCGGCGTCAGGTTCCGCAGCCCCGCTAGCATGGGAAACACCGCAGCCCCCAGCCCTGCTCCCGAAGGATCTGTTCCCACCCGTGCATGCTCCTCTATTCAGAGATATCCCCGCCCTCAACAAGCGCCTAGTTCCGCCGTTTCCGGGAACGTGTACGCATCCCAAGAAATCCCAGGAGCCTGTCCATTTCCTCTTTTCGGTGAAAACGGAGCAATTCTTGAGGGATGGGGCGCTCCAAACGCCGCAGAGCCGCCCAAGTGTAGCCGGCCAAGATCAACAGTCCTCCTATAAGATAGGGTTTACGAGTTATCTGGAAGCCCGCGCGGAACACTTCCCATAAAGGGTGGTTGCCGAAGAGATAGTCCCGCCGTCCATAGTGAAACCGCGCCGAGAGAAGATTTCGGTCCCCCGTTCCCATCGGCCGGTGGTGGTGGAAAACCTTCTCCGGGAACGTCTGGGTCCGCCAACCCCTCAATCTTGCCATGCGGACCGCCGCCCAGTCCACGCCGCCCCCCTTAATGGGAATGTAGCCCCCGGTCGCCTCGAAACATTCCCGCCTGAAGATCTGGCACGCCCCGAACACGTCTTTCGGGTCAAACGCGCTATCCCTGAGCGGGTCATACGAATCCTCCTTCATGAGCGTGCCCGCCACCCCCAGGTCGGGAATCTGCTCGAATTTGGACACGAGCATCTGGAAGTGGTCGGGGTCGAACGAAATGTCCGCATCCAGGTTCCCTATCAGATCGTATTCCCGGACCCTCAGGTTCTGCATGCCCGCCTTGAAGCAGTCCACTTTGGCCGCAAAGCTGCGCGGGCGGTTCTCCGGCATGCGCACCAGTTGGATCCACGGGTGCTCCGAAGTGTATCTGCGGACGATGTCGTCCGTGCCGTCCGTGGAGCCATCGCTCACGATAATCCACTCCTTGGGAGGAATCACCTGGGCTACCATGGACTTGAGGGTCTTCTCGATATTTGCGGCTTCGTTTTTGGCGGGACTGATCAGAACGTAGGATAGTGTTGTCATTGCGAAACCTTGTCTTTCCACGACTAACGCGCGCATTTCAGGCAGCGCTCCGGCATGGGAAGATATCTGTCTCTTATGGCTGGAGAGAGTGCTCTTGTCGAAACACCTGGGATCGGAAGAAACACCTGCACCCTATAGTGTTCTCCCGACATGTTCTTTCTTACTCCTTGCGGTCCCCATGCGGCATAAGCGGGTGTGGTCGTACCTGATGTTCGTCGGTCCGGATTCCGAGAAAGAGTCAGTCTCCCTTTGCGTCGGCCTGTTCAGTGGGACGATTCTTGCGCGCCATGCGCTCACGAAGACTCCGGTAGGCCAAGCGCAGGGTATCGGCGAGCCGGACCGCCGTGTTGTCCAGGACTCCCACGTACGCATCGTACTGACCCAGCGGCTGGATGTCGAGACCGTTTTTCCCGTCCTTGCCCAGGACTCCGGTCTTGAACTGGAAGCGCCCCGGGTTCCCGACGGGGTTAATACCAGCGAGATCGTGCCACTGGAAGCCGTGGTCTTTCAGCCACATCAGCTCCCTCCACTTGAGATAGTAGGCTGTGCCCAGTTCCCTGCCCTCCGCATTCGTCGCAATGAGTATCTCCAGAGATGTGTTCCCGATACCGGACCAGACGACGCCGGCGACCGGTCTGTTGTCATATTTACAGACCATGATTCCCATTTTCTGCCGGGAAGGAAGAGCCTCCTGTATCTTGCGGTATTCGTCGGGATTCGCGTATTGCACAAAGTGCTTTAGTCCCATCATCTCGTCGTCTAGTTTCCGGTATATGTCGTAGAGATCGAGGCTGTCCCCTTCCATGGTCTCGATGGTGTTTCTCTCGGCTAGCGCGAGCCTCCTGCGCCAGTTCTTACTAAGGCCTTTGTGGATTTCCTCTGAAGACCGCGTGAGGTCAATGAGGATGGTCCGTTGTGTCGGATTGCCCTTATTTCGGAGAAAGCCCTCCTCTTCCAGGATGGTCTGAACGATCCCGTCTGGTTCCTCTCTGTCATGCCGGGCGAGCCGCAACAGCAATCGCCGCCGCTGGACGCATTCATCTTTCAGGCCGCGGAGGGCCTGGCGGAAATCCTCCGGGTCCGGCTTTTCCTCGCGGAGCTGCCAGACCGGCCCCCATCATACGCAGGCAATGCCGCGGCCTATCAAGGGTATCCTGAGAAGCCGCACGCGAGCGGCCGCCGCGATCTCCTGTCCCTTGCGCAGGAGAAAGGAACTCATGTTTCGGTCTCCCCAGCGCACGGCCCCGTACGGCCAGGTCTGATAGAGAGATGCGCCGTTGAACCGGGCAATAACGCCGGCCCAACTGTCGGCTGTCGCCGTATCGACATCGGTGTGGTAATTCCGCCCAAGGGCTCCTTTGGTGGTCATCTCTCTCGCTTCGGTCCTTGTCAGGATTTGGGTCCGGCTTGGCTCAGGAAACTCTTTCGCCACGCTCTGGCGGCTCTCTTGAGGTTGGCCACGATCTCCATCCAGCGATAGGCTCCCAGCAGTTTCAAGCGAAACTCGAGGGTCCAGTCCCTGGGAGACGCGTCCACCCTCCCCCTCAGGAATGTGCTCTTGTCTTCAGGATGAAGGGAAGGTATCACTGAGAAAACGTTTTGGTATCCCACCTCCCTTGCCCACTCCAGTGTCCCGTCGTTGTACGCCCCGTGCGGAAGGGCGAAGAGCTTCACTTCGCGTCCGGTCAGGTCTTCCAGTTCCTTCTTCGAGCCGCGGAGTTCGGAGAGCGTCTGCTCGTCCGAGGCGTTGGCAAGATTCAGGTGCAGGAGGCCGTGTGAGCCGATCGTGACGCCTTTCCTGTGGGTCTCGAGCAACTCTGCTCGGGTCATCACATCCTCACCAAACCCGTGATAAAGTGGGTCGCGAATCCATCCTGCCTTCTTCCCAATGTAGCCGGCCGGCACGAAAATGGTGGAAGGGATGCCGCGCTTCTCCAGCTCCGGGAGCGCATGGAGGAAAGCGCTCCGAAAGGCGTCATCGAAAGTGGTGGCAACGTAGTGTTTGTTCGGCTCCAAAGGCGCCACGAAATCAAGGTCCACGGGCACGGCGGTCTTGCGCAGGATATCCATCTGTTTCGCAAACCGTTTGCGGTCTTCCGCTGGGATGCCGTGGTAAATGAGTATGGTATGTGTGCCGCACCGCGGTCTCCCGGCCACAAGACGGGCCATATCCACGAGTTTCCAGAGACAAAGAAACCAGAGGCTGATCGCCAGTTTTGCCAATCGTTTTGCCATCGGTGCGCCATCCCGTTTTCTCAATTGCCCGGGTGCGAGAAGGGGGGGCCCAGATAGTGATGTTGCGGCCAAAGAGTCCTGCCTCGCTAACGGTCGCCGGTAAGACGATGGAGGTAGGCGAACCACATGGCGTAGTGAGCGTCGGATATGGGAAGACGTCGTTTGGGGGAGAACAACGACCGGGCCGAGGGAAGAAAGGCGCCCGGAAAGACAAACGGGGCGACCAGGAACTTCCCCGCGAGGGGGTGATCATAGTACTGGCGTTTGGCCCAGCGTCCGGCCTTGTTCACATAGAAGTCCTCGTGGTCCTGGGAGGTTTCCCAGAACGCTTCCAGCCATGCGATCTGCCTCTGCACAGAGGCCTTGACCGACGGGACAAATGCCCCGGCCAGACCGGAACTGTCCGCCGCCGTCTTCTTCATCTCACCCATGTACAACCTCCCGGGAGCAGGTATGGCATCCCGATACTCGGGTTTACCTTCACTTGTGGGGCCGCGCGCCCGGCAGAAACTTCCGGAAGATCCCGGCCAGCCGCTGCATCTGCTCTTCTCGATGGAAACTACGAGTTCTTCTGGGATCGGCCGTTTCGCCCGGGTAACCATGCCCCAGAAGTATCCGAGGAGTATCAAGAGTCCCCCAGAAGAAGAAGCTTCTTTGTGATCTGAAAGCCTGTCCGGAGAATCTCCCACAAGGGGTGATTGCCCAGATAGTAGTCCTTCATACCATAGTTGAAACGCGCGCGCCAGACGTTGCCACGCGCTGTGCCAATCGGCCGGTGGTGAAAAAATGTCTTCTCCGGAAAAGTCTGGGTTTTCCACCCCTTCATTCGCGCCGTCGTCACCGCGGCCCAATCTATGCCTCCTCCGCGGATTTTCCTGTAGCCTCCTATGTCCGCAAAACACTCCCGTCGGAAGATCTGGCACGCGCCGGGTGTTCTTTTCTGCATTTCGATCTTTTTCTTTTCTCTTGTATTTTTTTTCTTTTGGTACAACCACTTGGCCGTACCTCCCACTCTTTGTAGTATCCGCGCTGCCACAGGGCAC
>Ga0315289_10014119_pt1 | contig 11168 bp, 16 predicted proteins | sample YL17G11_40_MG_FD_203452 | JGI IMG/M metagenome (GOLD analysis project Ga0315289, IMG submission 203452) | Sediment microbial communities from Yellowstone Lake, YNP, Wyoming, USA - YL17G11_40 | ecosystem: Environmental > Aquatic > Freshwater > Lake > Sediment | place: USA: Wyoming | collected... | reverse complement strand
CCGTCTGTGTTATTCACTTTGAGTGTTACAATATAACCAAGTGAGTTGTTACTAACTATTTCATACTCTCCACTGCTATATGCAATAGCAACAAACGGAACGTTATTGTAGGTAAATGGATACGCTTCCCAACGGTCGAAGTTGGACATATTATTGTTTAACCCAACACTTGTTACACTTCCCCAAGTTTCGAGGTCGGACGAAGATATGTAATACATCGTGTACGTATCTATGGTAAGGTTACAGAAGAATTGGAAGTACCAATTTCCTGCTTTGCCAAATTTTCTGATATTTCCTTGATTACCTGCAACACCGTGATTTTGTGTATCGACGGTTGGTATCGCTTTGTATATTGGGTAGGTTGATATATAGGATTTTAATGCCCAATTGTCGCTTGTATCATTGGCATAGAATACGCATTGCAAATATTGCACATAATCAAAGTAGTCAAAGTTTGGTATTAACATGTAGTTATACGCCGTTAGTGATAACACATCACCAGCTGACTGCCAAGTTTCATTATTCCATGACGACCCATCAAACCAACTAAAAATGTATCCACTTACGCCAACGTTATCAGTTATTGTTGCTGTAACGTTTGACCATGTGTTTCCTATATTGCTTGTTATCGATACGCTAGCACCGAACGTCGGTGCTGACAAATCTGCCCCCGCAGCAAATGTAACATTAACATAGTCCATCTTCCCTCCTTTGTACCAACCACCGTACGCATATTCTTCTATGTAAATATGCACGTAACAAGAATCAGAATACGATATGGAAGAAAGGTCAAATGAATCATTTCCCCAATCTCCAGTTGTCGGAATAGGTGCCGTTTCCGAATATATCAAATCTATGCCAGAGTTATTGTAAACTTGCACACCTATTCTTGCATCGGATGGAGATGGATAATTGTCTGGCAAACCCCAAAAGAATATGCTATCGACAACACCAGAGAAATCAAAATTCTTCACACTATGTGGAGCAGAATCGAAACCAAAATCAACACCTATAACATACGTTCCACCCATCGGACTACTAGAATCATACACTCTAGTGTTATCCTCTGACCAACCATCATATCCACTTTCGAAATCTGAAATGTCCGAGCCTGCACTAACTGGTTTGATGTGTAGCGGTATTATCGCAAGCATCGATAATATTATGAATACTATTAATAGAAGAGACGAAATCTGTTTCATTTTTTGTTCACCTTTATGATTGGAATTACCCATAATGTTGCTGCTGCTGTGACAAGTGCCTTGCTGAGCACGTTGAAAAAGTGTACAGCATCATTAGGTACACACCTGGGAGTGCCATCTATTATCCCATTTTTGTAGAATGCATAGACAGTTTGCGGCCAAAATGAACCCTTAACCTGCTCGAAGTAAGGCCAAACCATCCATATGGCAAATATTGTGACTGAAGCTATTGCCAGAACAAAAACATAATCTCTTCTTGGTGACATCGTGTATTTGTTTCTTAGCTCTGGCAAATTTGGATTTTGTGTGGCGTCCATCATCACTGCATGAGCAAATACCACAAAGAATAACGCAAATGTGTTCCTGATTAATACAGTTGGTGTACCAAAAACAAGTGAGAGTACAACAAGCATAGTTGCAGCAACTCCACCAGCTAATATTCCAAAAGACATGACAAGCCTTCTCTCAAGGTATCGATCAGCAAAAAGCACCCCAAGATAAAACACTGATGTTGGGATTAAGGCAATTCCAAGTATCAACATACCAACATCTATCGTGCCAAGACCATACGCTGTTATTGCCAAATATCCTTCCACGGCTGAATTGTGGAACATGTCCGTGAAAATAACCCACGGCCATTCAAAGACAAACATGGCAAATATCGGGACAAATATGCTTATTATGATATTGTGAAAACCAACTATCTCTTTTTTGGAGAGATAGAAACTGATCAGGAAGATTATGAGCGCATAGTTGAGTATGGTGCTTATGTGAGTGCCAGCAGTCATCTCTAGAATTATAGGCTTGCCAACTATCCTGGCTACAACCATCTGAAGCGTGCTATCAAACCCAAAAATTGGCCAGAGTATGACACACAAAACACAGATAGAAACAGTAGCCACCTGGAGCAAGCGTGGCAGCACGTCCACTCCAAAAGCTAACTTGATCATGCGCCTGTTAATTTCGTGTAATCCTCTATTGAAACTTGCCATTTCCGAACATCTCGCGCCTTACAACTGCACGCTCTTTTTGGGAGAGACCAAGACCTTTGAAAGTGATGTCATAATGAATGTCAAATTTCTTTTCCAGGTAATGGGCAGCATTGCAGACACGGCAAGTGATTTCAAGATCGTCTGTTTTTCGCTTGCCAGAAATTATCGCGTCGTAAAGGAGTCTACCCCTAAGATTCTCTTTACGCCCACCAAGGTTCTTGTGGTTAATCTCGAGTGCCCTTGAGTCCTTGCAACCACAACGGCAGCATTCTGGCACTTTCTGGTTCGATACTATCTGCATGGCAAGAAAATGCTTTTTCTTGTTTCTGGCAACACAATATTGTTTGCCATTCCTTACCCACCAAAGCTTCCTGTGATTTTTGTGCTTCTCTGTCAAATCATAAGCCATTAGTTTTTCTCTGTTTTTAATGCGATATTCCTTTTGGTATAGCCTGACTTGCTCTTTGTTGCTCTCACGCCATTTCGTGGCTTTTTCTTTCATCTTCTCACGATGTTGTTGATAATATAATTTGTTATCTCTCATCTTCATCACTTTAAAGAAAAGGGGGAATTTGGGATGTTAATTGGCCAATCGCTGGGTAGATTACCTACCAGCGAACCTTCAGCCCGCAACACGCAAAGTTGATGCGGAAAGCTGCAAGGCCAAAGAACATAACCAAAAGTCCAATCGCCAGCCCGATGCCGTATATGGGCGAGAATGAGGCCAGCGTGTTCGACATTGATGTCAAACCCGTTGATGCTGATCCTGAGCCGACCATCCCTGCGAAGATCGGAATGACGACATTCATGGACAGAATATTGTTGCTGTCTAACATGATCGCCAAAGCGAGCAACGCGAAAAGGGGCACAATTATCAACACAAGGTTTACAGGTGAGAGACCGCAAAGTGCCTCCCAATTCCTGGACCGCTCCACCTGCCATTTTGTATTTTTGACTCCTTTTCTAGTAGGCAGAAGGTGTAGAGATATTGGAATGTAGACAACGCCAAAACCTCTTAACAGAATGAGCGTTGAGGAGTGAGATCCCTAACACCTTCTCCGAATGCACCTACCTACACAGAACTATATAAGTCTTACTCCACCTTAAAACCTCTCTAAAACCTCCTATGGGACCTCCAGAAAGAAGCAGACCTCCATAAAAGAATTTCCTATAATAGTACTTTAAATATAGAGGTTATAAACATTTATATATTTCAAACGATACCCAGTACATTACAGAATAACGAAATCAAGAGAGTATATTCCTAGAGGTATATCATATGCTCAAAGAGACATTGTCGCCAGCGAAAGTCCAGAACACATATGCTACTTATTTTGAATCATGGCTAACAGAGACCAAAACAAGGACTGTTAAAAGGAACGACAGAAAGGCAAAGGCTTTTGTCATTTTTATTCCACAAGAAATATTAGACTTCATGAACCTCCAGGAAAAAGAGAAAATACAGGTGGCTATTAGAAGATGGCCACAAAAGCCTATATTATATCACGGAGACGGTGATGTCTCTTCCAAGTTACAGCCACATGTTGGCGTAACCACATCAGACCAAACAAAGCCTGCGTCGGTGTCTCAAAAGGAGACTAGTCATGCAACTAGCCGCGGCACCACGGCACTAACGAGACGGTCAGGGAGTCGCATAGGATGCATCGATAAATTCCCATCGCAGGCCAACATACCCCATGCCATGAATGGAAATTCAGCAGGGAAACAGGCAAAGCCCACCGAGAAGAGTATTTCTTCTCAATTAGTTTTTCCTGCTATGTATAATACACTGGGGATCTGGGGACAAGGGGGTTCCCCACATCACCCAAGACATCCTTCACCCCCGCCCATGAATGAAAAGGAGTTTTCTTCATATGTAAACACCCTGGGGACAAGGGATCCTCATTCTTCTACCAGTAGTCCCCAGTCAGATCTTCAGGAAGTGAATTCATAGGTATAAAGTATAACAGAAAAACATATTGGAATAAGGAGGAGTGAGAATAATGGAAGGTAGACTATGTACATTCTTCCCACATCTCATCAGAGATGTGGTGAAATTACATATGGAGGAAGAGTGAGAAGATGGAGGGCAGAATATGCAATTTCTTCTCCAACATAGTGTGTAAGTTGAGGAAATGTACAATAGATGACTGTGCCAAGTGCCCCATAAGAAAGATGTCTTTCAGGACGATTACACCTCTTGTCTTGGCAATGAAGCTGAGACAGGAGGCTGCGCAAAGGATGATGAAAAATGTTTAAAATAAATCTAAGGGAAAAGAGAGAAGCACTGCAACATTTGGTAGCTGTCAACACCGAGCTGATCTTCGCCAATGGAACAATATGCGCACTGCATAAAGAATTGTTCTGTTTTGCGATGATGGAAATACCAGAGATTGAACTCAGTGAGCCATCTATCAACGATTGTTCGGTCCTCGTAAACATCTTGAGAAGCAAGACTGCCAAAGCGATAAACTTTGACCTGGAAAAACAAAAACTTGAAGAGGCAGGGAGGCTGCGGTTTGAGCCAACAATAAAAGCTCTTGGGGATACTGGTTCGGTTGAAGAGGCCCTTAAGCGGTATGACATAATCAACACCATCAAAACTGGGGAGCATGAAGTTTACACGGATACAAGGGGTATCGAACATACAATATGTTCCTTTTCTTTGCAGAACGAAGTAATACTGGACATGCTTCGGCACATGGGCCAAACGGAAGCTCTCCAGATATTTGTCGGAAAAGACGGACATCTATGGATGAAAAACCACACGACTGACCACGTAATATCGGATCCTCTGTCAAAGATTTCGGGCGAGGCTTCTATCATACTGAACGACAAAACTGTTCCTCTGTTCAAATCCTCGCTGCTGCAGACCAACGAAGAGGAGGAAGCCAAAGGCACATCAACGGTTTTCCTTGTCGATGGTGCGTATGCCGTGATCACCAACAAAATATCCACATTGATACAGACAAGGGTTTGAGGGTGAAATCTTGAAAGCAATACAAATTGAAGAAGTTGAAAGTGGCGACAAAAGCGGCAAAGCTATCATCATATGCACATTCAAAGACTACATCAAAAATGTTGAGCAAGTGACTGCAAATACAGTAAGATGCTCCGCATCTATGTGTCCTGCGGGCACAAGAATAGAGTTTGAATGAGGTTGGCAAAGCTTTTGGAGAACCAGCTAAATGAAGAAAAAGCGAAGGATTCCAACTATTATGATAATACTTCTCGCCCCATTTCTTTTCCTGGTGATGTGTGCGGGAGCTTTTCTGTACTGTATAGGTATGACAACAGAAACAGCTGCGCACAATAAAGAAAGATCTAAATCAAGGAGTGATGATGATGCCAATGTGCAGGCTGACGCCTCTTCACTCTGTTCAGAGGAACGATGTACAGATGAACAAGAGAAAAATGAAGACAAGGAAAGATAATCATGATAACAAGAATAACTCAACGTATTTACCTGGGCGAGTTCGCGGATGTTGTTGACAGAGCACCAAGTCCTACGGACTCGGGAAATGGTGGCCATATGCGCATAAGGTCTGAGGCTCTAGACAGTTTTGGTATAACTCGCATCCTCAATATCATGGAGGATGGTATCGAAGTCACGGTTGAAGGACAGTTAATGATCAACCAATTAAAGTACAGCTATTTATGGAGTCCTGTACCTGTTGATTGCGCTGGTTGCGAAAGCTATGCAAGTAGTAGCTGTAATGATTGCTATAAGAAGCCTGGCCTGAAAAACAGCAAGTTCATAAAGGGACTTGACATTGCATCCAAGAAACTTTTCATCATACTCCACCGTGACAAAAAGAATATTGAAAGAGTGCTTGTGCATTGTACTGCGGGCATTGACAGGAGCCCTTTCGTAGTAGCAAAATACCTGAGCGATAACGTCAAGATAATTCCAAAGGCCAGCAATGACCCAACAAAAGCCATAGACTTCCACGATGTCGGCAGTATGGAAAGTGCCTATGCTTTCATAAAGTTGTCGCGCCCATCCATATGCGAGCATCCAGAGTGGGTTTGGTGGGAAAATGAGTAAAGTAAAACAAAGTAAAATGATAAAAAAAGCTAAATATTCGGGGCATTACATGCCTAAGAGCAAGTTCCCGTTCACGCTGGAGAATTTTCCGAAATTCAAAGATTTTCTTAATGCCTCGGAGTACACATATGCCGTTGAAAAGTGGGTAACAGGAATGAAAGAACAGATACTGCAGAAGGTAAGAAAAGACAAAAAGAGACTTGGTGCAGATCTGGCATATTACATGGACGTGAGGGATATATTGGGAGTGGACTATGCATGAGTAACAAAAAGCCACGCAACAAGAGACTGATGGCCATAGCACTTGTGTTTATTGCTTCCGCGGTTGTGATGGGATTGTCGACATTGACACCTATGAACCGTGATGACGCGGAGGTCATATTTAGCCAGCTTAATCAGACGGTTACCTCAATGAAGGAAAGTGGTTCGGTGGTGCAGGGCATTTTCGGGAACAATCTCATGATTACTGTCATGATGTTCATACCGTTCATAGGGCCAATCTTGGGATTCTACGTGTTCTATAACACGGGTGTGGTAATCGGAGCTGCAGGCATACATCACGGATTCCATCCGCTGATTGTTTTTACAAGCTTGTGGTTCACGCCGATTGCATGGCTAGAGTTCGCGGCGTATTCAACGGCGATAGCTGCAAGTCTTTGGTTGACGTGGAGACTGTTCCACGGTAACTTCAGGCATGAGATTATCAACACAAGCAAGTTCCTATCGCTGTGCACGACCATACTGTTGATTGGTGCAATAATAGAAGCACTCATGATTTGATGGTGTGATAGTATGCGGTTTGAAAATGTGATAACACCAGGTAAGCATATATGCCCAAAATGCGGTCAATCTGTGGGTTGGCACGGTCCTCCTTTTAAAGGCCGCATGACAAAGCTTTACGTTCTCGCATTTCATATCAGGCGTCATACGTTATTCACGAAGGACTCCAGGAAATATCCGTTTCTCAGGTGCAACTGCTGCTATTATGTCGTGACCTTTGAGGAATGGACGAATTTAAGAATAGAGAACAAAGAATACGATACAATTCACGCTAACTCGTACATGATACCTGTCAAAGCTGTCAATCAAGATGCTCACGCATCTAGAGTCCTTCGGACTCAAGACGTTGGCAAATTCATGAAACATGGTCGTCAATCTTCTTGGTACAGAAAGACCGTCAAGGCAAAAGTGAATCCTGAAGAAGGGGATTAGCGGAGTGGAATGTAAATGAGCGAAAGTAGGATGAGAAAACACGGTCTGATAAGAGACATCAGAACAGAACTTGAATGTATCAATAAAAGAATGGCGAGAGAACTCCTGATCTCTGATGAGATCAGGGAAAAGCTTCAAAGAGGTGAAAATATTGGAGAAAGTAAAACATAAAAATAGTCTTTCAGATGTTCTTTTGAAGATTGATCGCATAATTGAGCTACTCGATAGGATAATCAAAAATCAGGCAGGATATTCTATCGATACACCACCACAATTACTTGATTCATCAGCATTGTTGGCATTGCCAGATCACCTGCGCAAGACTGCTAATGTTGCCTTAAGAATGGGAAGAGTTACGGCCCAAGATATCGCAGACGTGACAAAGAGAGAAAGGGCTGTCGAGAGTGCATACCTTAACCAATTATGCACGATGGGGTATTTGAAAAAGGAGCGTGATGGGAGAAAGGTATTCTTCTGGATAGAGTATGGCACATCCAGCAATACATGCGTACTTGAATCGCATGGTGTACCTCTGACATAAAACGCGTGAATAATACACTGCTGTGAGAATCTGAGAACTTGGAAAAGGCGAAAATCAAGTGGTTATTTGATTTGGTGCTCTCAAGAGTGGAAGAAGAATCGTCAAGCTTTTCTGAAAGGAAAATATTGCGCCTGGCATGGCTATCCAGTTAAGGCTGAAGTTCCACACCATCCACAAAGGCGGGGTTCTCTCTCCATTGAAGACTATGTCAGTTTGAAGGGTTGTATTCCACTTTGCAAGCGCTGTCATTTTGCCGCACGTAAACACCTGAAACTTTGTCCTCTATGCAGAAAGAGATATTACAAACCCAAAAAATGGCATGGTCGCATGTGTTGGGAATGCTTCATCAAGACTCCTTTCGGGAAGGCTGTTGCCTTCTCGCTGTGTAAGAGGTATAATAACGTATAAATAATACAATGCATACCCTATATTCCTTTTTCGCGGTTATAACAATAACAGCGTTTAACGAGTTGTTAATGATGATCGATTTCACAGATGAAGACCTCCTGCAGATACCTAACACAATATCGATAACGCGACAAATAGGAACGACACACTTTGGCCTTGGCTCACGGGTAGCTTTCCTCAAAGTTGCAGATATTGCAAACATGGGTCTGATGCAAGTTGGAATATCGGGTGTGGGTAAGACCGCATCCCTTCTTGCACTTGAGAGGTCTGGGTTGAAGCACAGACAGGTGTTCACGCGCAAGTTTACTCTTGCGGGAGTGAAGCAGAAGTTCAATGACTATTTCAGCCATAACGAGACAACTTGGATAAATTACGAGCTTACGGACATGTCCGAACTCACGATGGAGAACATGCTCAAAGTTGTCTGCGACATCCTCACCGACCACTGTTGTCAGATAATAACCAAGCAATATTCGATGGACATAACTGACGCAAATATATCATGGATAGCTGCCGCGAACTATGAGATTTACAACAAACTATGGAACATTGCGGCATGGCGCGGAAATTTCAAAGACCGCATCTTGAGATATTTCACCTTTGCTTTCCAGAGGAAGCGGGTCAACTCCAACATCCCCCGAGCCACGATAACTATGAACTTCCCGAAAGATGAAGAAATAGACATAGATACGGACATGTTTGAGGATGTTGTGCTGATGCTTGAGAGCCAGTTCACTTCCGAACGGGCTTACATATATGCCGAAAGATTGCTCAGAGCTTCGGCGGCGTTGAACCACAGGTCTTTTGCCTCTGATGCGGACGCAAAGTTTATACTTCTCCATGGAGCAAACATCAAAGCGGAAAGGTGGGCGAGCCAGAGAGAAACTCTCACTGGACCGCTTCAGGTGGATACCGACGCCCTATTTCTTTTTTCCGAGTCGCTAAAAAGGTTCGGTGTTGACATTGAATGGGTTGCAAAACAAAATTCACTAAAGGTTAACGGCAGGGGCAAGATCATCAGCGCGATCTTTAAGAACCCGACACTTTTTGAGAGAGATGAGGACCAAGTCTTTCCGAGCCAGGATATAATGGCTGAGAGTATATTGCCGCAGGTCAATTTTGAGCGGATGTGCGTTATGCACGGCGACAGGTATTATCTAAAATGAGTGTGAAGATATGCAGGAAGAGTACAAAAGATTTGAAGATGTGTGGAAGAAAAGGCTTATATCAATTATCGTGTTAATTGTTATTGCTATTATAGTTTCAGCCAACTACGTACAATACCAGTCAATGAATAATGCGTATGCTGAATATGTCAGCATAATCAGTGCTTCACAGAAATATGACGACACGAACACTGACATCCCATGGACTTTTCATTTGACAGTCCAATTTACCGCAGACTTTAACGAAACGCTCACATATATAGAGGTAAAAGACAATTGGAACAGATCAACTATCCAGATCGTTGGGTTCCGTACAAACATTACCTTGTGCAAGTATGAGTTTTTGTACATAGACGCAAGTTTTCCGAACAGGGTTTTGGAGGGTGATGTGGTGGAGCTCATAATGAAGTTTGATACCTTCACTACATGTGTTAACTTTACATTTCCATTTACCATCGAGGTGACATCTAACGGCTAGCTACATCACTTTTGACGTTGACAAAGCCTTTTCCTTCCTTGTCAGGAACAGTCACGTATTCACGGCGAGGAAGCACAGAAGGATAGCATCAAGAGATAGTGGCATTAATGTGATAAGGCACGGAGATAAGGTTGGCACGGCGGATGTCCAGGTGATTGGACAGTTTGATGGAGTAGATCCGCTCAGAAAGTTTGTTGACTCTTCTGGTTTTAATACAGAATGGGAGTGGGCGAGGATGATAACTCAGACTTCTCCATACGGCAAACTTTGTTATTACATATACCACGTGTCTAACTTCAAAACAAATATGGAGGTTGGTGGGATACATTGAGTGACCCTTGCAAAAAATGTGTCGGTCCAACATGCGATGGAGTAAATCTCTGCATTCCAAAACAAAAATATATCAGAGAGTCCAAGACGAACAAACAAAGGTTTGTGAAGCGCAGATAATACATGAGAATTTTGGAGGTGATTAAATATGAAATTGGAATATCAGGCAATACTGTGGGTGTTTGTGCTGCTTGCACCTATAATAGCTTTTGTTAGCTATGTTATCATCTATAATATACCTACTCCTACATTTTGGGGGGTGACTTTAAGTAGCAAGACAGAGCATGATCATCTAGGACCGAATAACGCACTTACGTTTGGCCTTTTTATATTTGAAGGATTATGGATTGCTGGGATTGCATGTATAATGTTCTGGGATGAACCACGGGAAGAAAATAAAACACAAAAAAGGGTATAAGCAAATGAGGATATGTTACCTGGCCAATATAGTGAGCGTGCACGCGAAAAAGTGGGTTTCGTACTTTGTTAACAAAGGGTACGATGTCCACGTCATTTCGTTTGAAAAAGGTACGATATACGGTGCTAAGGTGCACATAATACGAATGCCATTTCTATCACGCAACAGAACATTCGGGTTAAAGATGATGTACCTTGGGAAAATCAGGAAGCTCATAGATAAAATCAAGCCAGATTTAATACATGCTTTCTATGTTACCAATTACGGTTACTTTGCGTCTAAAATGGATTTTCATCCGCTTATCGTTACGGCTGAGGGCTCTGATATTCTTGAGTTAAAGACTGAGAGCAGGATCATGAGGTACGCAAAGAGA
>Ga0315289_10014118_pt1 | contig 11168 bp, 6 predicted proteins | sample YL17G11_40_MG_FD_203452 | JGI IMG/M metagenome (GOLD analysis project Ga0315289, IMG submission 203452) | Sediment microbial communities from Yellowstone Lake, YNP, Wyoming, USA - YL17G11_40 | ecosystem: Environmental > Aquatic > Freshwater > Lake > Sediment | place: USA: Wyoming | collected... | reverse complement strand
TCTCCGAACTCATCCCCGAAATCGGCCCCCAGGATTGCGCCGTATTCCTGCCTCAGCTGGAGGATGACAAAGTTCAGGAAATCGTCGGTGGGCACGCCGAAGCCCGTGTACCCGGCGTTGACGTAGGTGATGGTGTATTGCTGGTTGGGGATCTTGTCGGCCGCCAGATCTGCCGGGGGATACCAGAGGATGGCCGGCTGGCCCGGGTCCGTCCCCGCCGAGAGGACGGAGCCGTGATAATGGGCGCCGTTCACGTTCAGGGCGTCGAGGAGGGCGACCCCGTCATGGTCGCCGACCTTCGGCCAGCGCTTGCGGCTCGACATCATCCAGTCGGGGACGGGCACGAGGATCCAGCTGAAGTCGACGACCCCGACGAGGTTGTAGCCCTGGCTGAAGAGATCGAGGATGGCACCCGGGAACCAGTCCGCGGCGGCCCCGTTCAGGGTATTGCCGACGACGATCGAATTCTGGAGCCAGACGGTCTCCACGGTGTGGGCGTTGCCGGTGGTGGCACATCCGCCGCCGCCGGCCGAGCTCGGCTTGCCGCTGAAGTACGCAAGCTCACCCGTGACCGCGTTTTCCGCGATGGTACAGCCGGACATCCAGAGCGATCCGCCGCCCATGTAGATGCCGCCGCCGCGATTGAACCACTGTCCAACATTAGGGAAGTCCGGGTGGTCCTGGACGAGGTTCCGGGCGATGGTGCAGTTCGTCAGGAACATCGTCGCCAGGTTGTTCGGCCCGCCGGACAAAGTGAAGATGCCGCCGCCGTAGGCGTGCTGGGCGGTGACTCGGTTGCCGCTGACCGTACACCCCCTCAGGGACGCGTCGTTCCCGCGGTGGCCCGTGTTGTCGCCGCCGCCGACCGAATAGATGCCGCCACCTCCGGCCCCGTAGGCGATGGCCGAATTGCCGCTGATGACGCAGTCGTTGAGGTCGAGACCGTTGGCATAAATGCCGCCGCCGTAGGTGCCGCGGTCCCGGGCGGACCCGGATTCGCCGAAGCAGGTGTTGCCGGCGACCGTGCAGTCGGTGAGCCGCGCCGTCCCCCAGACCGCGAGACCGCCTCCCCTGGCCAGGGTGTAGGGCTGGGCCCCGCCCACGATCGCCTCGGCGATGGAATAGCCGGAAGAGATGGTCACGTTCATCATGGTCAGGTCGCCGTACACGGCTAGGACCCGGGCATGGCTCGCGCCGCCGCCGTTCCATTTGACGGTGATCCCGTTCGGCAGGTCCGAGGCGTCGATGGTCAGGTTATTGTTCGCGTAGAGGGCCGATTTGCCGTAGTCCCGCTCTTGATAACTCGAAAACACATTGTTGACGTAGACTTCGCCCTTGAGCGTTGAGTGCTCCGCGCCTACGATGGTCAGCAGGATCGTCTCGCCGTCGAGCGACTCGTCGAAGGTGATCGTGTCGCCCGCACCGGCCGCCTCGATGGCCGACCTGAGGGTCACCGTGCCGGTCGGCGGAGCGGCGTTGTCCTCCAGGGAATTGACGATGAGATCCGGGTTCGGCGTATTATCGTTCGTGGCACAGCCGCCGGCCAGAAGGATTAAGGCCAGCGGAAGGATCCAAAACGTCAGGCGATTGCGTTTCATGGCGGAGCCTCCTTTAAACCTACGACTCTAGTATAGCCCCGCCCCCCCGTCTTTTCAAATTGACCGGCACCCCGGACCGGTGATATCCTTCACTCAAGAGCCAGGAGGGCGACGAGTGGCCGAAAAGTTCCCTTTGTTCACCGAGACGCTGGAAACCCCGCCCGAAGAGCTCGCCGCCGGCTCCACCTTCGCCGGCCGCTACCACATCGTCGAAGAGCTCGGGAAAGGGGGGATGGGCCGGGTCTACCGGGCCATCGACAGGAAGCTCAACGAGGAAGTCGCCCTCAAGCTCATCCGGCCCGAGATCGCCCGCGACGAGCGCACCCTGGAGCGCTTCCAGAACGAGCTCAAGATCGCCCGCAAGATCAGCCACCGGCACGTCGGCCGGATGTACGAGCTCATGGAGGAGAAGGGCGTCCACTTCATCACCATGGAATACGTGGCCGGCCAGGACCTGCGCGGCCTCATCCGGCAGACCGGACAGCTGACCGCCCGCAAGGCCATCGCCATCGCGACACAGGTCCTCGGGGGCCTCGCCGAGGCCCACCGCCTCGGGGTCGTCCACCGCGACCTCAAGCCTTCGAACATCATCGTCGACCGGGAGGGGAGCGCCCGGATCATCGACTTCGGCATCGCCCGGGCCGCCGCGACCAAGGGCATGACGGGGGCGGGGGCGGTCATCGGCACGCCCGAATACATGGCCCCGGAGCAGGTCGAAGGGAAACCGGCGGACCAGAGGGCGGACCTCTATGCCCTGGGCGTCATCCTCTTCGAGATGGTCACCGGCCGCCCGCCTTTCGAAGGCGAGACGCCGCTCGCTATCGCCGTCATGCACAAGACGGACCCGCCGCCCGATCCGCGCGCGCTCGCGCCCCAGATCCCAGTTGAGCTCGGCCGCGTCATCCTCCGTGCCCTCGAAAAAGACCGCGACAAGCGCTACCAGACGAGCAAGGAGTTCCTGGCCGCGCTCGCCGCCATCGACGAGGCCCTGCCGACGACCGAGCGTACCGCTCCCGCGCGCAAACCTGCGACCTCGAAGAAGATCACCGTCGAGTTCACACCGAAAAAGCTCGTCATCCCGGCGATCGCGCTCGCAGCGCTCGTCCTCGCCGCGATCTTCCTCTGGCATCCGTGGACTGCGCCAAAAACCGCCGCGATGGTCCCCAAGGTCGAGAACTCCATCGCCGTCATTTCGTTCGAGAACCTGACCGGGGACCCCAAGCACGACGGCCTGATCAAAGCCGTCCCCAACCTGATGATCACCAAGTTCGAGGCCATGGGCATCCCTTATGTCGCTTCCTGGGAGCGACTCCGCGACCTCCTCAAACAGATGGGCAGGGACCCTGATGCCCCCATCGACAAGGAAGCCGGGTTCGAGGTCTGCCGGCGCGAGGGGATCGCCGTCCTGGTCACCGGCGAAGTGACCAAGGCGGGCAACGTCTTCGTCACCAACATCAAGGCCCTCGACGCCGGCACGAAACGCTCGCTCGCCAGCGCCTCGTCCCAGGGCCAGGGCGAAGAGAGCATCTTCGCTCAGATCGACGACCTCGCCGGCCGCGTCTATCAGAAACTCGACTGGACCCTGGCCAAGGGCGGGGCCGCGCCGCCGGTCGCGGAGTTCACGACGGCGTCGATGGAGGCCTACAACGATTTTCTCAAGGGCCGCGAGCTCTACGATAAAAACTATTTCGAGGATGCCCGCCAGGACCTCCAGAAGGCGATAGAGAAAGACCCCGGATTCGCCTCCGCCCATCTTTACATGGCCTATGTCTACGGCGGCCTGAGATTCGTGAAGCTGCAGGAAGAAACGTACAAGAAGGCCAAAGCCCTATCCGACAAGGCCACCGAAAAAGAGCGGCTCTATATCGAGGCCGCCTACGCCAACGCCGTCGAAAAGGACCCCGAAAAAAGATTCAGGATCCTCCAGGAGCTGACGGCGAAATACCCCAGAGAAAAGCGTGCGCACCTTTCGCTGGCCGCCTATTACAGGGGCAGAAAGGCGTTTCCCGATGCGATCGGCGAGCTCGGCAAGGCCTTGGAGCTCGCCCCGGATTATGGCGGGGCCATGGAGCTCTTCGCTTATCTTTACATGGACATGGGGGAGATGGAGAAGGCGACCGAATACCTGAAAAAGTATACGGCGGTCAATCCTGGAGACGCGGACCCCTATGTCGCCATGGGAAACTTCTATTTTCGCACGGGTCGGCTCGACCAAGCCATCGCAAGCTATCGGGAAGCGCTGAGGATCAAGCCCAATTTCGGAGCGGACGAGTGGATAGCTTATATCCAGGCCGTCAAAGGGGAATATGGCGAGGCCCTGCGCACGATCGATGATTTTATCGGCAAGGCTCCCGGGGCGGGGATCCGGATGCGGGGGCAGTGGTGGAGGGCCTTCTACAACCACGTCACCGGCAGGCGGAATTTAGCTATGAACGAGGCGGACCGGGCGATCGAAGGCTGGAAATCCGTCAATCCCTACGGCGCCACCGTGATCAAGATGGTCGAGGCTTGGTTCTGTTATGACCGAGGAGAATACGACAAGGGGCGGCGGCTCATTCAGGAATACTTCGATTTCAATAAAAGCTTTGACCCGGCCGCGATCCGGATCAATGCGTCCTGGCTCGAGCACTATCTGGCTTTACTGGACGTCAAACAAGGGCGGATCGGATTGGCTAAATAAAGGATAAAAAAAGCGACTCTTCTCTTGGCCCAAGAGCCCATCGAGCGACCGAGTTGGACGGCCCAATCACAGCGACTCAACAAGATCATTCAGGCCGAGATTTCGCTCGCCGAAGGGAAGGCCGGGGAAGTCATCGCTTCTTTCGAAAAAGGATCGGCCTTGGCGGTCCCCGTCATGAGTCCTCCCGAACTCTTGCAGCACAACATGCCCCTCGAGCAGGACGTTCTTGCTCGCGCCTATCAAAAAGTCGGGAACCCGGACAAAGCGATCGAAGTGTATCGGCAGCTCCTCACGTTCGACCCGGCGAGCCAGGACCGCCGCGTCCGCATCCCCGTCTATCACTACCGGTTGGGCCGGCTCTACGAGGAGAAGGGGCTCAAGAACGAGGCCGCCGAGCAGTACCGTCTCTTCCTCGACCTGTGGAAAGACGCCGACCCGAACCTGCCCGAGCCCGCCGACGCAAAGAAACGCCTGGCCGGGCTCCCCTAAGTACAATGGAGGTAGAAAAATGCTTAGCGATGGGAGAAGAGGCGTGTCTATCTTGCCGGTTCTCTTTTTATTGATCTTTCATGGTATCTCTTTTGCGCAGGATCCAGATGTTCAGAAGAACAACTGGCTGCTTGGCGTCATATTCAAGCTCGAAAGAATGAGAGAAGCGGCAATAGAAGATATTCAGAAATACGAAGGCGAAATCCAGAAATGCGATAACACCATAAGTAAATCTGAAAACATTGTGAGACTTGCCCAGCAAAAAGGCAATGTGAAGGCGGAAGAGATTGCCCGTGAGGCCTCAATCAAGGCACAGGAAGCAAGGATAAAGAATAGAGAGAAGAAAAATTCAGCAGAGCTTAATAAAAAAAGGGCGGAAATTGCCCTTGCCTACGTGAAAACGGGAGGCAAAGATCTTGAGTCTACGCTGGAGCAGGTCGAGTTTGAGAATACGAACGCCGCCTGGATGGAATTCCAGTGGAAACTTATCCGGCAGCGGCTCGAAGAGCCAAACAAATGGTGCAGCGCGATCTACGCATCTCTGAAGACGAAAGAACCGCCGCTGCCCCACAAGAAGTTTGATGAACTACAGCCCGGTGATGTGCTGCTCATTGAGGGGAGGGTGATCGCCGCAGGAGACAACCTTATCTCCTCCGGGGACAATGCATCGAGCGCATCGCATACGGTTAGCTATCTCAAGGAGGTTAACGGCAAGAAACTCTTCCTAGATAATCAACCCCGTCAAGGTCCGCGCATTATTTCTGAAGATGAGTTCCTAAAGTTGTATAGCAACCGCGGGGCTGAAGTGGCCAAACTAGCACAGCCGCTGAACGAAAAGGAAGCGAAGCAGCTTTTCGCAACGGCCGTGGAGATGGCACAAAAGAACCGCAAGGAAATAGCCAATAACTGGTTCGGCACCCCCTTGTTAGGCACCAACTACGGTGCGTGGGGCAAAGAGAATCTGGTCTGCTCGGAAGCCGACTGGGCACTACTCAATGCTGCCGGTCGGAAGATTCCGAAGTCTGGTGACGGGATAAAGGTGGGCTTAGGTATTGATTTTAGCCCCGCAGACTATCAGAATTCGCAATACTTCCTCGTTACCCCCTTGGATATGCCCAAATACTCCACTGAAGAAAAGTGAACTATTCTAACCCGAAAAAAATGATATATCTAATCTTGATAAGCGGAGGGAGAAATGATGAGAAAATTGAGGATTCTGTTAATGTTTCTTTTTGTGTTTTTCATTACAGGCATTGCCTTCGCTCAGTCGACCCGCCGAGGCAGTGTGTCAGGCCCCGCCGTTAAGACCGCCGGCAGCGAGGCCAACCTTGCCTTGGTTGAAGCGACCCGCAAGGTTATCCACAAGCCCTCCGATTCGCTGAGTGAGCGCCTCGCCGAGATCAACACCCTGAAATACGCTTTCATTGATCCGAATACCGGACGCGTCAGCTTCATCGGCACCTATGACCCGGTTTACGCCTCCGGACCCATCCCCTACGCCGATCTGCTGGCCGAGGCACTGGACAACCCCTATCCCACCTTCTCCTTGGACGAAGGATCATCAAAGCCTGCCGAGCAAGCGATCAACCTGTTGTTCGACAAGGAGATGGGCCGTATCGCTACGGATCTGGAGTATGGCACCAAGTGGATGCAAAACACCCTCGGAGCCATCTTGCAGTCCAAGGAACCCATTCCGGAGAAGCTGGTCCTAGATCAGCGCTTAAAGCAGTTGGGCATCGAGCCCCAGGGGCTTGCGGCCTATCTCGACTTAAAGAAATCCAATGCTAATTTCACGAGCGAGGAGCAGTACCGGCTGGTGAGCAATTTCATGGGCAAGCTTTTTGCCGGCATTGGCATTGAGGAGCGTTACGGCAAGGCGCTTATTACCCTGTCGATGATCGGGCAGATGATAAAGAGGGGCGAGCAGGTGAATTACGAACTGACAGTGGAACTGAGCGATCTTCTGGGTGTATCCGAGGAGATGCAGAGCATCCGCAGCGATCTTAGTTCGAACCGTATCAATGAGCAGATCGCCGGTCGGCGGCTTTTTGGCCTGTTCTACGGCAGACTCCTTAAGGGTATGGGTGTGCCGACCAGCCAGGTGGACGCCATGGTCGAGCGTGCGTATCTCCGTAATCCTGATTTCAATCCTCGTGGTCCTAGTTGGGACGAGGAACTGACTGCCTCCGTGGATGCGCACTCTGTAACCTTGGCAAAAGAGGCTTTTCAGCGGAACATATTAAAAAGTTTTGTACTTACACAGGCCTTCCTGAAGCGCATGTATTCGCTGCCCACGGTGTATTCCGGGGTAAGGCTATACGGCATGCGCGCCGACTCGCCATTGACGCGTGTCATGTTCGATGCCGACTACGCCTTGAAGTATGTCACGACTCTCAATCCGGACACCGCCGGCTTGTCGGGGTATCTGTCCACCACCGAATTCCTCAGCGCGGCGGCTGAACGTTTAGGGCGTTCTGACGAACTCAAAGAGGGTTGCGTCCGCTATTGGATCCGCCCCGGCGAGGTGAGGCTAGAACCCCTCACCGATGGTAGCGGCGTGCATTTCGCCTCGGCCACTCTGCGTATTGGCGCGGAGCCTCTGGATGACGCCTCAAAGAAAAAGGCATGGCTGGGGCAGGTGATGAGCGAGTATGAAAGCATACTCAACGAACGATATGACGACTATGCGCGCCTTTACCCCTCCCTGCATGTGATGCGCGAGACGGAAAAGGTCATCGCCCTAGCGCGTTGGATTAAACAGAATAGCCTCCAGGTCGATGTACCCAAGGCCCGCCCGGTGACCAATCCGGTGCCCGATCGGGTAGAAGGCTTCATTGACATCATCTACGTGAGAAAAGCCACCGGCGCCACCGACGATCTTTTCGTGGGTCTAAAAGGCGGCGTCGTTTTCGATCAGAATGAAGGTGACGGTTGGGTAAAGACCCAACCGAGTATCACCACCACCCGCGATGTGTTGCAACAACTGGCCGCGAGCACGGCATTGGCCGAAAAGGCGGCTATCGCCGCTGTCGGGGGTGATTTTGAATCCGCCCGCGAACTCGCCGAGAACAGTGCTCAGGCCATGACCGGACAGATCGACACCACCCAGCTACCCGACTTGGTGCTTGGGCCCGAGCCCACCCGCGTGGATGCTACAGTTCCCGCGGCGACCCAGGCCGCCGTTTCACAGGAGTCCATCGGCGCTCTGGATCGCAACCTCAAGGCGCTGGCTAAAGCTCGCAGCCGGGCAGAAATCCCCGATATATCTTTGCGATCCACCTCACCGGAGGAGTATCAGCGAGCGGTCGCCGCCTCCAATAACCTCGAAAAACGCTCCGAGGACAATCTCAAACGCTTGCAGTACTTTCTTATCTTGTACCGCATCAAGCCCGCGCAATTGCCATTGCCAACCATGATGATGGACCTGCGCAGCCTTGACCCCTCGAAACCAATAGCGGCGAGCGTGGAAATGAATGTAGGGATTAAAGACCTTTTGGATATTGAAGATAAACTTATGGAGATACGAAAGAATAAAAAGATAGCAGAGTTAAAAAAAGAAGATGCTAAATTTGAATTAAGTCGCATTCAGGCCCGTGCTATAACTGCAAAGCCCGAGGAAAAACAAGAGGTAGAAAAGCTCATTGCAGAAGCACTGGCAGCCCTCCAAAGCGCAGAGGACGAACTGGCAAAAGCAAAACAGTCTGAAAATGATCTGACCAATGAAGAAAAAGAAAAGGTCGAAAATGAGTTAAAGAAAATAAAGTAAAATACAAACTGGAGGTGAATGATTATCTTTTTTCCGCTTTAAATGCCTTCCCGCAATACGGGCAGAAGTTAATCTCCCCATCAGGAGTTGTTCTGTCTTCTGTGCTTGCCATGGCTTTTATTTCTTCCCCGGTCACTTCTTCGATATCTACTATTGAACGTCTCTTCTTAGCAAAGGTATTTATTACATAGAATGCAGTGATTACAATGGCGACGATGACAAACATCACCCCGAAGATCAGAAGGAATACGACTCCAGGTTCAAATGCATTATCCCTTGGACGTGATAAGGACAAAACCATGCCGATCCACGCAATTCCAAATACAGCGACCATAATGCCCATTATTATTCCGATCGCGGATACCGACCGTCCTGGCTTGATCTCCAGTTTCTTCATCTAGTACCTCTTTCTTAAGTATGTCAATGAGGGCAATAAGCCATTTTCCGCGGCCAGGTCCGCAGATGATATTTTAGTCCGTGATGCGCTGGTACGAAACTTCGATGTTCCTCGGCGCGGCCCTGGCCGCCTTCTTCATCGCGGCGGCCGTCATCAGCGTCTAGACGTACCGGGCCGCGACCGCCAACCCCGCCGGTTCGATGCTCTACGAGTAGGACGGCGGCTTCTCCGCTAAGCCAAACCCTGGGCCTACTTCTTGAATAGCTCCGAGGACACGGAGAACCCGATGCTGAAATGCATGAAATGCCCGCCCTCGAAATTGGTACAGATCCCGATCTCCGGGCGGATGGCCCATTTGCTGACGTCGGTACTGATGGCCGTTCCCAAATTGAATGCATAAAGGGTATCCATCTCGCCTCCCCTGAGCGGGATCATGACCTTCGCGGACGGATTGATCTCAAAGGACTTGCCGAGCGCCCAAGTTGCCAGCAGGGTGGGATGAACCTGCCAGGTATCGGCGACTTCGATCTCATTTCCGAAAGCGAACCCGATGGGGACATATAAGGCCAACCAGTTCTTTGCCAAACGGAACTTGGGGCCGAATCCGAAAACATTCACCCCGAAGCTTTCCTCTTCGTCGATATCTCCGGTGATCCTTTCGTACCGCATGCGCAGGTCCATGAACTTGAGTACGCCGTAGCCGACCTGAACTCCGACGTGGTTCTGAACGTGTCCCGTTTCTCCCTCGGATGACACCGATACGGAAGAGTAGCTCGGCGTCACTTCGAAGTTCCCGTTTCCGAGGAGCTTGGCGCTCTGGATGTCGGAAAACGGCGCCACGCAGCTTGTGAGAAACGCGAGTGTGCACGCCAGCGTGAGGAGGATCGTCAAGTTGCTCACCGAAAAGACCTTCCCTTTTTGCCGCATGTTCATGCCTCCTTGAAGATTTGAATGAAGCGGTGAATTCCCGATCCGGACGATAGGTCTTCCCCGTCCATCCATGCTGAAAGTGTATAGCCGGCCGCAGGACGATGTCAATGGTCACGAAGAGCCATGAAGTCCGGATATCCTGAAACGGGCCAACGTCACGGATCGGACCGCCCCTGTCAAAATTTCCGGAATCGTCTATGATAGAGGGGTGAATAACCAGCGCAGAATCCTTCTCATCGCCCTTTCGGTCTTCCTTGCGGTCGCCCCGCTCGCCGCCCAGGCCGACAAGTATCCCCTCGACCAAAAGATCCCCGTCGACCTCAAGATCACGGTCGGCGAGCTCGCAAACGGCCTCCGGTATTACATCCGCGAGAACCGGGAGCCGGCGAACCGGGCCGAACTGCGCCTGGTCGTCAACGCCGGCTCGGTCCTCGAGGACGAGGACCAGCTGGGCCTGGCCCACGTGGTCGAGCACATGGCCTTCAACGGGTCCAAGCACTTCCCCAAGCAGAAGCTCGTCGATTTCATGGAATCGATCGGCATGCGCTTCGGGCCCGACCTCAACGCCTTCACCGGCTTCGACGAAACGATGTACATGCTCAAAATCCCCACGGATTCCCCCGAAATCCTTGAGACCTCCTTCCTGATCCTCGAGGATTGGGCCAACGGCCTGACCTTCGACGCCAAGGCGATCGACAAGGAGCGGGGCATCATCGTCGAGGAGTGGCGCCTGGGCCAGGGTGCCGACGCGCGCATGCGCGACAGGCAGTTCCCTGTCCTTTTCCGGGGCTCGCGCTACGCCGAGCGCATGCCCATCGGAAAAAAAGAGGTCATCGAAAGCTTCAAGTATGAAACCCTGAAGCGATACTACAGGACCTGGTACCGCCCGGAACTGATGGCGGTCATCGCCGTGGGCGATTTCGACCGGACCCGCATGGTGGAGCTGATCAAACGGCATTTCGAAGCTATCCCCCGGGCCGTCGGCGCGCCGCGGCCGTCCTATCCCGTCCCCGACCACGACGAGACGCTGTTCGCTATCGCCACGGACAAGGAAACCTCCGAGAGCGTCGTGGCCGTCTACCACAAGCTGCCCCTCAGGGACCAGAGCACGGTCGGCTCCTACCGTCAGATGCTCGTCGAGCGGCTTTTCAACGGCATGCTCAACGAGCGTCTCGTCGAGATCACCCAGAAACCCGGCGCGCCGTTCCTGGGAGCCGTCTCGAGCCAGGGCCGCTTCATCGGGTCGAAAGAGGTCTACGTCCTGTCGGCGCTCGTCGAAGGGGGAGGCATCGCCGGGGGGCTCCGGGC
>Ga0315289_10014117_pt1 | contig 11168 bp, 16 predicted proteins | sample YL17G11_40_MG_FD_203452 | JGI IMG/M metagenome (GOLD analysis project Ga0315289, IMG submission 203452) | Sediment microbial communities from Yellowstone Lake, YNP, Wyoming, USA - YL17G11_40 | ecosystem: Environmental > Aquatic > Freshwater > Lake > Sediment | place: USA: Wyoming | collected... | reverse complement strand
GCCTCGAGGCTCACCCCGGAGGACCGGGTGGTGATGGAGTCGACTGGAAGCGTCTGGTCTACCCTGTACAACCTCCTCGACGAGAAACACGTTCCCGTGGTGCTTGCGAACCCGTTGAAGACCCGGGCGATAGCCTCGGCCCGGATCAAGACCGACAAGGTCGACGCGAGGATCCTGACCCACCTGCTGAGGAGCAACTTGGTGGCCGAGTGCTACGTCCCGCCGAGGAGCCTCAGGGAGCTCCGGGCGCTAGTTAGACACCGCGCCTCCCTGGTCAGGGTGAGGACCACGGTGAAGAACAGGGTCCACGCCCTCCTAGACGGGCGCGGCATCCGGTGCGAGTACTCGGACCTGTTCGGGAAGCGTGGCTCAGAGTGGCTCAGGAAGCTGGATCTCGGAGCCCTGGACGGGCTGATGCTGAATAACCACTTGGAGCACCTGGAGAGCCTGAACCGGCAGGTCGATGAGACGGATGAGATGATCCGCGGGAGGGCGTCTGTGGACGAGGATGTCCGGCTTCTGCTCAGCTTGACGGGCGTGGACGTCTACACGGCTCTTCTCATCAGGTCCGAGATCGGGAACATCAGCCGGTTCCCGGACTATAAGAGGCTCGTCTCCTGGGCGGGGCTGGCTCCCTCTCTCCACCAGTCGGGTTCCGTGGAGTACAGCGGGAGGATTACTAAGCAGGGTTCCAAGATGCTGAGGTGGGCGATGGTGGAGTCGGCTCAGACCGCTGTTAGGCATGACCCTAGGCTCGGAGGCATGTTTGAGCGGCTTTCGAGGCGGAGGGGCGCTGGGTGCGCGGTGGTGGCTGTGGCCCACGAGATGGCCCGGATCATGTACTTCATGCTGGTGAGAGAGGAGCCTTACAGGGGCGAGAACAGGGGGTTGACGGAGAGAAAACTTAAGAACATGGGTAAGAGAGCGTTAGATGGCCTGCGGAACTAACTGGGATGCTGCCCTGACACCGGAGCTCCTGAAAACGTTCTCATAGGAGCGCGCGCACAACGTTACACATGTAAAAAACGGGGTGCTAATCGATCTATCCTAGGAGCCAGGGAAAGCCCTCATTAACCATAAACAAGCAAAGAGAATCAACATGGTCGTCGTCACCTCCGGGATCATCGAGAGAGACGGTAAACTACTCATCGCACAGAGGAAGAAGGGCTCCTGCGCGCGCAATCGGGGGAATCGTCATTTAGTTGGGGAGATTAGCACAATTTTCGCATATCCAGCCTCTGAGACCGGTCTTCTCGTTAACCTCTCCTCGTTTGGATTTGCCGACGATGAGGTCCCCGCACTTCGCGCAATATCTCTTCGGTCGTCTTTTCTTTCTTTCCCTGACTGATTCATCGTTGAATATCTCATCTCTATGAACAGTTATGTAAGCTCTGACTTGGTTAGTCTTAATACCTTGCTCTCTGAACTTCTGGATTGCTTTTCTGACGGCTATGAAGAGATCGTCCTCAACGACGTCGATCTGATACCTCTTTCCATCTTCCATCACGGCGCATATCCTCAAGTCTCAACCTCTCCATGCAGTGATCCGTCTCCTATCCTCATCGTGGCCTCGCCTTCAGGTAGAAAAGGACTTGCATTGATCTTTAAAATCCTCATATTTGATTCCTTTGCTTACAGGCTCGAACACAGCCGAACCGGACAGCGTCTATTCGAGGAAGGTCATGGATGCGGGGTTCGAGGTAGCCTACGACGGGATGACCGTCAACCTATAATTAGTTAAAAATTCGTATGTATTTAGCTCGTGTTTATCAATAACTTAGAAACAGGCTTAAAACGTGAAAAGGAGACCTTTTAGGGCTTGGACCAAGGGATGTGGAGAAAAGGATGAATTTGATTCATCCAGTTTACCAGCAGGTCTCCGTCGTCGCCTGGGAGGTAATCGGTTAAAAAAACTAACTCTAAACAATACTGAAAAACTGGATCTCCATAATCACCTTAGGAAAAAGGTTCAGCCTAAAATCGACCCCAACATGAAGTTGGGAAAACCCATAGAAATCTCTCCATAGAGGAGTACGGGGGCGGTTCAAGCCCATGGTTAATTATTTCTGAGGCGTTACGTTTTTATTTTTCTAGGCTCGATTTAATTACCTACTTAATTCTTTAATATAAAGAGGAAATGAAAAAATGGTAAAAAAAGGAAAAAAGGAAAAGCGTAAGTCAAAAACTAAAAAGAAACTTACGGAAATGCCTGACTGGAAAAAGAAGCAGCGGTCTGGAATTAAAAAATTCCTTAAGGAGAAATGAAAATGAAGACACGTTCAATGAGGATAGGAGAAGCTCCAGGATTCAAGCTTATTTCACTGAAAGAGCACCAAATATGGGAGAACCAATTTCATGAGCTAAATACACACATTTAAGGTTATTTATAAAGAGCTAAATACATACCATGTCTGCTTTTTAAGGCGGGCATATGAAAATCCGGCGTTACGTGGAGCTACGAGAGCGTATCAGGGAGGAGCTTTAGAGGAGAGCTGAGGAATGAGCGAAACAAGCCCTTACGATGTGAAGATACAGAACGTCGTCGCCTCGGCGACCCTCGACCAGAAGATAAACCTCCTCGACATCATCAAGGTCTTTAGGAACGTGGAGTACAGGCCGAAGCAATTCCCCGGGCTCGTCTTCAGGCTGAAGAGGCCGAAGACGGCGACCCTGATCTTCAGCTCAGGCAAGATGGTCTGCACGGGGGCGAAGTCGGAGAAGCAGGCGAGGAGCGCCGTGAAGAAGGTGGTCAGGGAGCTTAAGACGAACGGGATCATCATCCTCGGTAAGCCGAAGATAGTGATCCAGAACATGGTCGCCTCCGCGAACCTCCACGGCAAGGTCGACTTGGAGACGATGTCCGACATCTTGGAGAATGTTATGTATGAGCCTGAGCAGTTCCCTGGAGCGATCTACAGGATGAATGAGCCCAAGGTGGTCCTGCTGATATTCGCCTCGGGGAAGCTCGTGATCACCGGGGCCAAGAGGGAGGAGCAGGTCTATGAGGCCGTCGACAAGATCAGAGCCATCCTCATCGATCATGAACTGCTTTACCAAGGAGAAGATCTCTAGCCCTAACTCGAGCTTTCGACTTCAGCCCTCCTACCTCCTCTTCAGCTCAGGAAAGGTCATCATATCCGGAGTAAAAACAGAGGAGGAGATTAACGTATGAATTTACTAGATAGGCCTCGTTTTCGTTTGGTTGGCGCCGTTTACGTTGGGCATCGTGCTCGGCCGGGTTGGAGTGGTTCGCTGCCGTTCTACCGGTTCAGGTGCTCGGCTCACGGATTGGTAGAGGATTATCCTCATGGTTTCGAGGGGCGTCTAGAGTGTCCGAGTTATGTGGAGGAGTGGGCGAGAAAACGGGAGAGGAGAGTTTGATGCGGATCCCTTGGGGAAAGAGGATCGAGGGCAAGGTATATGTCAAGTGCAAGAAGTGCGGCCACGAGTGGTGGTACACTCTCGAGGAGGGTGGTGAGGTGATCTGTGAGGTCATAGGACTGAATTGCCCGTTCTGTGGGCGTGTAACCGGTAACCATGTACTAGAGTGGGATCAATTTATAGTGATCTGAGAAAGTGGTTTATGTTTAGAATACCAAGGTCGGGTATCGGTGCAGCGTCTGCGGCAACAAATGGAAGAGGGATCGTTCGAGGAGGGAGTATATATTCCAAGGGGAACGTCGAGGAGGCGAATGGGAATGGGGGTTGAGCACTACGGGCTGGGGAGGGCCAGGGTGGTGATATCCTACGACACCCCCGACCTGGAGGGAGAGCCCGTCATCTTGGCGTCGAACCGTGCCCACTGGGAGGAGAGGAGGGAGGTCCAATGCTACCTGCTGCGGTTCCGCGTAGACAACTTCTACCGGGATGTGAAGCAGAACCTGGGGTTGGGAGAGGCCCTTCCTAGGCATGCCGAACGCCGTTGACGGAGACTTCGTCCACAGAAACCAGGGAGAGCTGATCGTTCACCTCGGCTTCTTCGACATAAACGAGCTCATCGACATTAGGCCGAACCAGGGTAGCGTCTACATCCAATCGACCTCGGAGCCCCACAACGAGGAGCAGCGTATAGACGAGGAGAGGCTGGACAACTGGCTCAGACGCTTCGTGCCCAGGCTCCACGCCCACGCCTCGGGCCACGCAAACTATCTAGATCTGATGAGAATATGGGAGACATTAAACCTAAAAAGTTGATACCAATACACACCGAACATCCGAAACTCTTCAAGCTAATACATGAGAACGTTGAATACCCACAATTACACTCAAGCTAGAACCTTACGCATCTATGCTCCGATGCACGGTGCTAGGTAGTAGACCAGCTTCCCCTTCGGAAGCTCGAAGGCCATCTTCAGGGGCATATCCGTGGAGAGCTCCAGGGCGGTCACCTCGCTCGACACGACGGCTGCGTCGACTATCTCCTTCAGATAGCTCAGGGTGAAGGTGGCGCCGCCGTCCTCCCCGGCCTTGAGTTCCAAGAGCTCGTCGCTCCCCCTCTCCCAGTCGCTGAAAACGCTCCCAATGTCCCCTACCGCGCTCATCTTAAGCACGTCTCCGGCGACCTCGATCTTCACGCTCTCACCGACGAGGTCGGCGTCCCTGATCGCCTCCCTGAGACTCTGAGTGAGGATCCGGGCCGAGGACTTGAAGAGTATCTTCGGCTGGGGAACCTCCTCGTCGAGGGGCTCGAGGACGGGCATCGTGAACCTACGGGTGTGACCCTCCCGGCTGCACTGGATGACGAGGCAAGCCCGCTCCTCGTCCAGGCTTATCTTCACCCTCTCATCTTTTTCAACCCGGTCCAGGAACTTTAGGAACTCGCCGATACGAATGAAGAGCCTGGGCGCCCCTTCGCACCTGTAGCCGTCGAAGAACTCCCTGGGCAGCTCGAAGTCCACCATGGCGACGTGGCTCGAGTCCATGGCTAGGAGCTCAATCTTCTCCCCGTCGATGTCGAAGCACCCCTCGTCGACGACGGCGGCGAGGGCTCTCACCAGGTTCCGGAACGGCTCTATGCCTGAGATCTCAACCTCGAACAACTGTAATCCGCGCCGTGAATCTATCACAGGTTTTCTACTTAACTTCTTTGAATACATAAAATTTAAGCTATCATCCTTATCATTCAATTCTGAGCTTTAGTTGGGTTTAAATAATAAGGTTGGACTGAAAGAAATACAGTGTCCCGAATGAGGAACAAAAAAGTTTCATTATACGGTTTGTCTGGTATTACCATCATCTTCTTCAGGAACTGCGGGGCAGAAATCCACCTGGTCCTTGACAGGATATTATTAGATATAGAATTGAAGCGAAACAAGTCGATGCCAAAAATAATGGATTTAAAATCCATAAAAATTAAATAAAAATTGAGCCTCATTTCAAAGTAAAGGTATCCAGATATGGAAGGAATCACAGTCTCCGAGGTCCATTATATATGTTAGCTTCAACTCAAGATATAGGAGTAGCTATGAGGCTGGACGCGGGGTTAAAATAATGGTAAAATTTCTTCATACGTCTGATTGGCAAATCGGAATGAAGGGTGGAGGGCTAGGCTCCGCCGGGGATTTAGTTAGAAAGGCAAGGATTGAGTCGATAAAAAACGTCTTCTCCACTGCGAAAGAAAACAGCGTTGATTTTGTACTGATAAGTGGCGATGTATTCGAGCATAACATGGTAGGAAGCGAAGAAGTGTCATCAGTAATATCAATTTTCAACCAATTCCAAGATATACCTATTTATCTTCTTCCAGGCAATCATGACTATCTCGGTCCAGGCAGTGTATACAAACGGGATATCTTCTCCCGCGTGGAACACTTGACCATACTTGACTCCAGGAATCCAATCGAATTGGATAGAGTGACAATTCATCCTGACCCAGTTTTTTCAATTTTCACTGGCAGGGGTGAAGGAGACAGGTTTAGGTGCGTAATCGACGAGCCTGGCGTCCATATTGGAGTGGCTCACGGGAGCTTAATAGGGGGGTTCGGAGTGACGGACGATATCGATCTTCCGATTGACCCTTCATGCGTCGAGAAGAGTGGATTGGACTACCTGGCCCTAGGACATTGGCACAGCCACCATGTCTTCAATGATTCTCATGGTGTACCTAGAATAGCCTACTCTGGCACACATGAGCAGACAAAATATGAAGAGAATGAAGCTGGTTATTGTCTTCTGGTTGAGATCAAAGGCAAGGGTGCCGCGCCAACGATCACTCCTGTAAAGTGTGGGGGACTTTCATGGAATTCAATCGAGTTTACTGTTAGGGACAGATCTTCGCTTAATGAGCTTGAAGAGTTATTGGACAGCTATAGAGAGGTTGATATGCTACGTCTTGAGCTGATGGGTGAACTTGACCTCCAGTATCAGAGTGACTTGGTGAGGATCCTAGATTATCACAACACATTGCATCAAGACTTTAGAATCATCCAGGATTCAATGCAGTATACAGTTCCGGTTAATGTGGACTCTATACGAGATTTTGGGGATCCAACTCTGAATAAGGTGGACGCAGAACTAAGGAAGAGGCTTAGTATAGAGTCTGCTCCTATTTCATGTGCCACGCTTATTGAGGCGTTATCGCTTCTTCACAGGCTTTCAGAGGAGGAGCACTTATGAAGCTACATTTTGTAGAGTTGGAGAACTGGCGGAAGTATGTAAACAAACTCATAGAGTTTGATGATAGAGCAACCGTGATTTATGGTCCGAACGAGACAGGCAAATCAACTATCCTTGAGGCACTCCACAGGGGCCTTTTCGACCGCCACAGCTCTAGTGCTCAAGAAATCAGGAGAATCACACCATTAACTGCTTTAGGAGATATAGGCTCCACCGTTCGTATTGAATATATAGTGGCTAGCGAAACGTATCGAGTTGAAAAGACTTTTAATTATAACCCCAGTACCAGGCTTCATCGTTTAACAGAGAAAGGCCCAGTACTTGTCGCACAGAACGATCATGCGGACAAGTTAATACTGGATATGCTTGAATCTGAAATGCAAACCAAAAGGGCGAGTAGTCCTTCTAATTGGGGGGCATTCTATTGGCTTTGGGCTCTTCAGGATAAAAGGGAACTACCTAGAGATGGGGACGTCAGTGCTCTTAAGCTGGACCAAGCCGGAGGTAAGGTCTTAATGACGCCAAAATTAGAAGCAGTGCGTCAAGGTTTTGATAGTATATTCTCGGAGTATTATACCCCCACAGGACGACACATTTCTCGCTCACCTTTGACAGAAACAAAAGAAAAGTTAGATGCCCAAGAAATTGAAAAAATGGGTCTGAATCTTAAGATCAACACCGTTGAGGGTTACCAAAGAGACCTAGAATCTAAACTCGGGGAACTTCCGAAGATGGAAGAAGCCTTAGAGAAATCAAGAGAAAAACTCGGAGAGACTATAGAGGAATCACGTGACTACGTAAAGATCGAGTCTAACCTTAGAGCGAGTGAAGCAATAATTAACGAGATAAAGGGCAAGATAAACGAAGCAAGAGACGCTCTCGAAAGGCTAAGGGCTATAGCGAGGAAGCTGGAGGGTCTCCGATCGAATGAGACCGAGCTAAGGGACCTTTTGATACAGGTAGAAGCACAAGTTCAGAGATATGAGATACAATTAAATGACCTTGTGGAAAAAATAGATAAGAAAACTGTTGAGGTGGGTGAGATCGATGATCTTCTCGGCGATGCGAGAGCGCAATACACAATTAAAGCAAACCAAGATAATATCGAAGCATTTGAAACGAAAATTACTCAGATCGAGAAACTTGAGGGAAGAATCAGAGATCTAAGGCTCAAAGAGAAACAATTATTCGTTACTGATGAGGAGTTACTCGACCTTGAACAAGCCTCAGTTACTTTTGAGTTAAACAAACAGAGGCTTCAGGAAAGTGGTTTACGTCTTGAACGTACTCCGGGACCAACCGGTACACTATCTGTGAAGTTGGATGGTGAAGACCTCGATGCCTCTACCCACTCAGGTAACGCCATCAATGAGATCAAGGTGTATTATGAAGGTCTGGGTGAGGCATACATTCGAGCTGATATTGAGAAGGTCCAGGATATCAAACAGGACATCGAGATTCTGAGTAATCGGATCCGTGATGCACTGAAGAAGAACAATGTCGAATCGGTACGCGAACTTAGGAGAATATTCAGTGAGAACCAAAGATTACTCAGCGAGATAGAGAGCCTTTCTGCAATGCGGAAGGGTGTTGATGACAGGTCTAAGGACGCTCTCCAAGCTGAACTCGATTTATTTCTGGATAAGGTAAGAGGTTACGAGTCTGTCGGGCGTAGCGTAAATGCATTAGAGAAAAATCCTATCGAAGGTGACCTCAGTGCCCTTGTGACGCAACGGGAAGAGGAAAGAAAAAAAGCCGATAAAGATTTGGCTCTACTTCGCAGCCAGAGAGATGTACAAAAAGAAAGTTATGATGATAAAAGAAATGAAAGAGCCGAGTTAAACATTAAACGTAATGCCATAAATGATCAAATTAAAGAAGCATTGGAGGAGCAGCAAGAATTAATCCGAAGATATGGTTCTGAGAAGATTCAAGAGGAAAGATTTAATGCTGATGAAGTAAAGCTGAAAGAAGAGCAAGAAAAGAAAAAAGAGCTAGAGCGGCAATACAACGAATACCGGGAAGGTCCCTTGACGACCATAAAAAGACTTGAGATCACGATAAAGAACCAGGAACAAATGCTACAGGACCGCCGCGCTTCGGTTGAGCAACTACGGGGAAAGATAATCGAAAATAGTCTAGACGGGGCCTACTCACGGCTATCGCGCGTCGAGTCCAAGATAGAGGAGTTGCACGAGAGAATAACGCGAGAGCAGGTAAAAGCTGACTCGATCATGCTGCTGAAGGAGATCCTAGAAGAGCAATACAACAAGAACATTGAGGCAGTCACAGAGCCAATTAGAAGGGATGTCGTGTCCTTCCTCGCATACGTGACAAGTAACCTCCATGAGGAAGTGGAACTCGATGACAACCTTTTCCCAATAAGGTTAGGCGAACGTGGGGTTAAGGAGCTGGCACTTGACTACGAAGACGGGTCCTCTGGTCTCAAGGAGGTTCTAGGATTATGCGTCAGACTGGCCTTGGCCAAGCGCCTCTGTGCACTTGAGCCCCAGTGCTTTGTTCTTGACGATCCTTTCGTGCACGTAAGCACGGACCGATCCGAGAAGATGATTGAGTTAATAAATCGTGTTATAGAGGAGACTAGGTTACAGGTGATAATACTGACTCACCGTCCAATTGAGTTCGCGGGATTCAGCGGAATGATGGTGGATATACAGAGTTAACCCTCCAGTTTCACTCATCTCTGTGCTCTAATTAGCTGCGTATGTCTTTAATACTGAGATGAATGTTTTTGACTCGACCTGTGATGACGAGCTACGAGAATGGAGCTTATGAAGCTCTTCAATGGGCTTGGATGATGCTTAAAAAATACCAAGAAGATCCTAACTCAGTCGAGAATGCAAGACTTGAAATCTGTGAGAAACTAACTCATCTAGGGGAAGGTCAAAAAATCAATTTTCGCGAACAAGTTAATTTATAACTATATTTTATCATCCGATTCGATAATAGGTATGTTTATGTACGCCACTTTTCAAAATAATTTTTAATAGAAAGTAATATTTTGTTATATAGAAACATTTAATGTCCGTATCACACGGATCAAGAATCTGATGTGAGCACCATTTCATTATTTCTAGTGACTTGAAATGATGCTGCAAGTAATGTTGTTATTATCTGGTGATGTTTTTTTATCACCCACATCATATCAAATAAGTAAATCATCAGGTAAAGATGTTTTACTCCTCCCTGTATTGGCCCACTATGTAACCGATTATGCTACCCAGAAAAAAGTCAAAGGTGAATCCTATGAATAACACTCTTAAAAACTCTCATGATCACTTTTCAGCCTCCAGCTATTTCTCGAAGCTGTAAATGTCCTGGTTTTTCTCCCTTAACACGGTCAGTATGCTTGTTGCCTCGCGTTGGCTCTTCCAGAATGCGTCCCGAGCGCAGGCGCAGAGATATCCAAACATCAGGCAGATTAGTGATGCTCCAATTATCGCTAACATAAAAGTGAATTAATGCTGCTGTGATGAAAATTTTAGGATTCAGGTGCGAGGTCAATTAATCTATCTGCGCGCGCGCTCAGCTCTATATATCCATTGGAGCCATGGACACGTGAAAGGAGGAGTGGGTTGGGAAGCTTTGAGACGGGCGTACGTTTTGATAATCTCAATTGTTGGCTCAGAAGAAGAGGCCCTCGAGAAGGTCAGGGGGATCCCAGAGGTGAAGGAGGCCCACATGATCTACGGCGTCTACGACATCATAGCCCGTGTCGAGGCCGAGACGGTGCAAGGGCTCAAAGACATCGTCGCCTCCAAGATCAGGAGCATCGACAAGGTCCACTCGACCCTGACCCTGGTTTGCACCTAGCCCGGAGGCGGAGAGCCGAACGGATGGAACGTTTAGAAGAGATCAGCGACGAAAACCTTGTTTTGTTCTACCGCGAGGAGCTTGAGATGATAGATCGGGGTGCGAAGATAAAGCCTCTGATTCCGAAGCCAGTCAAGAGGAGACTGATCCAGCTGGGCGTGCTTGAACACAGGAAGAGCCTTGACAGGACTACGGGTATTGCCCTAAGCCCGAGGGGCAGGGAGATGCTGGACGGTTACAAGGCGGAGATTTGAAGTGAAGTTGAATTCGAGGGTCTTGGTCCACAACATAGCTTCGTTATCCTTCGGGGTTTTATGTCTGCTTTTTCCGGAGAGCATAGGAAAAATCCGGCGTTACGTGGAGCTGCGAGAGTATCTCGGTGGGAAGCTTTAGAGGAGGGCTGAGGAATGAGCGAAACAAGCCCTTGCGATGTTAAGATACAGAACGTGGTCGCCGTAGCGACCCTCGGCCAGAAGATCGACCTCCTGGCTATCATGAAGGTTTTCAGGAACGTCGAGCACCGTCCCAAGAAGTTCCCCGGGCTCGTCTTCAGGCTGAGGAAGCCGAAGATGACTACTCTGATCTTCTCCACGGGGAAGATGGTGTGCCCGGGGGCGAAGTCGGAGAAGGAGGCCTTCGGCGCGGTGATGAGGGTTGTGCGGGAGCTGAGGAAGGAAGGCTTCATAATAAGTAGGAGTCCGAAGATCGATGTCGTGAAC
>Ga0315289_10014115_pt1 | contig 11169 bp, 8 predicted proteins | sample YL17G11_40_MG_FD_203452 | JGI IMG/M metagenome (GOLD analysis project Ga0315289, IMG submission 203452) | Sediment microbial communities from Yellowstone Lake, YNP, Wyoming, USA - YL17G11_40 | ecosystem: Environmental > Aquatic > Freshwater > Lake > Sediment | place: USA: Wyoming | collected... | reverse complement strand
AGAAAAAGATTTACATTTCATTGAAATTGGTTATAGGCAGAGATAATATTTGCACCGCACGGGGAAGTTTAATGCAGAAATAATATTTGTGCCTCGCAAAATGATTGAAAAAAGGTAGTGCCATGCAATTATTATTCTTGTCTCAGGTGCAGGTTTCTATAAGTGCTTGGCGCCAGACCGTGAAATCGCTTAAAAACACGAGAAAAATGGTAAGGGTCATTGAATCCCAGCGAATATCCAATTTCATTAACAGAAAGGCCGGAGGTAAGCAGCATGGTCGAGGCTTTGTTGAGCTTGAGACGCATTATATATTCGTGCGGAGTAATTCTGCCGTATTGTCGAAATAGTCTTGCCATATAACGAATATTAACCGCACAGGCGTCAGCGGCATCAGCAGGTGAGAAAATTATGGTAAAATTATCATCAATGTGTTTTTTGCATCGCCGATAAGTTTCAACGGATTGCGAGAAACTTGTTTCGGACAGATTAACGCCTGCGGTCTGCCTCAACAGTAATATTCGCAGATAACTGCAGCATATCTGCTGCGAAAACGGCGTTTTTTCAAGGCCTGTTTTCATAATTGCTTTTAAAAGATAAAGAGTTTCGCTCGGATTAGCGACTTCAAAGGCGTTTTTTGAAGCAATTGTGCTTTGTTTGAGGAGTTGATTGGCCTCGGTGCCGGTGAAAATGATAAAAATATGTTCTAGCGGACTGTTAAAATTGCTATGGTAACTGTGAGCGTCACGAGGGCTAAAGCCTGAGAGTATACCGCTTTTCAGTTGATGCGTTTTAGAATGTATTGTAAATGTTCCTTTGCCGCTTATGGTGTATTTTATCACATAGTATGGATAGCTGTTTCGGTTAATTTGATAATCGGGGGCGCATTTTTCATAGCCGCCGCATACAATGGCCAGTTCTTTTTTATAGTTTGGCTCGATCTCATAGTAGAAATACTCCGCCTTGAGAATATGACCGGGACGGCCCCGGACATACTTGCTTTTTATCACATTACGGTCATTTATTTTTTTGGTCATAATCGCGGCTAAAGTTCCTTTTGTCCATCATTTTGTTACTTCTGGCTATGGATGTCAACAACAAATTGCGCTAATATTCATTTAGGTTAAAAAACCTATTGAAGGGATTAGGCATGAAGATATGTGCAAGTTATTGGATGTTTGAAGGTGGTCTTGAAGGTAAAAGGCCTATTATAGATGTAATGAGAGAAGCTAAAAAGCTCGGATTTGATGCGATAGAGCTTTGCATTGCAAGTCAAGGTGTCTTGACCGACAAAACCACAAAAGAAGAATGTAAAGCCATTGCTGGTGAGGCCAAAAGAATCGGAATTGAAATTTCAAGCGTTGCCAGTGGTGAAAGCTGGGGCAAATCTCCGACTTCCAATGACGCCAAAGTTCGCAAGGCAATTGTTGAGTTTACCAAAAAGGCCCTGCAGATAACAAAATGGCTTGGTACGGATGCGTATTTGTTTGTACCGGGGGCGGTGGATGTGTTTTTTCTGCCTGATGCCGAGGTGATATCTTATGATACTTGTTATAAGAGAGCGACTGAAGCTGTTGCCAAACTTGTACCAACGGCTGAAAAACTTGACGTTACTATTGCTGTCGAAAACGTATGGAACAAATTTCTCTTAAGCCCGCTTGAGATGCGAGGTTTCATCGACAGCTTCCAGTCAAAACGAGTCAGTGCATATTTTGATGTGGGTAATGTTCTTTTGACAGGTTTTCCTGAGCAGTGGATTAAAATTCTTGGCAAACGTATTAAACGTATTCACATAAAGGATTTCAAAAAATCAGTTGGTACGGTTGAGGGATTTGTGGATTTGCTTGAAGGCGATGTAGATTTTACGGCGGTTAAAAAGGCGCTTGCCGCTATTGGATATAAGGGCTATGTAACTGCGGAAATGATACCGTATTCGCCTGGCAGACCGGAAAAAACCGCAAAAGCAATGAAAAAGATTTTCAAATAAAGGAGTGAAAAATGGTTAATGTAAGTATAGTCGGATTGGGTTTTATGGGCAAGATGCACTTTCGGTGCTACAAGGCTCTAAAGAATGTCAAGATAGCAGCGATATGCGATATAGACGAAAAGAAATTTACCGATATTGGCGGTACAGCAGGCAATATCGGTGGGGCAGAAAAACCGCTGGATTTGGCTGGTATAAGTTTATATACCGATTTTGACAAAATGCTCGCCGAAGCAAAACTTGATGCTGTTTCAATCACGCTGCCGACATATCTGCATTGCGAATATACACTAAAGACTCTGAACGCAGGACTGCACACATTCTGCGAAAAGCCGATGGCTATGACTGTCGATGATTGCAAAAAGATGGCTGATGCGGCTAAGGCAGATAAAAGAATATTACAAGTTGGTCACTGTATCAGGTTTTGGCCGGAATATGCAAAGCTCAAGGAAATTATTGATTCAGGTAAATACGGGAAGGTCCTAGCGGCAACGTTTCAGCGATTAAGTCTTACACCCACATGGTCCTGGAAGAACTGGCTTATGGATGCAGAAAAGTCCGGGGGAGCGGCTCTTGACCTGCATATTCACGATAGCGATTATGTTCAATATCTTTTCGGTATGCCAAAGGAAGTTTTTGCTCGCGGCGTAAAGGGTCCGAGCGGTGATTATGATCATATTGTTGCCAATTATATATATAATGACGGCAAGGTAGTAACGGCTGAAGGCGGCTGGGTAATGAAGCCGGGATTTGGCTTTGAAATGAGCTTTAATGTAATGCTTGAAAGAGCGACAATATCTTATGACTGCACGCGCAGTCCGACTTTTAAAATAGCCCCAGCCAAAGGTGAAGTAATCGTTCCTAAGGTATCCGGCGGGGACGGTTATTCATGTGAACTTGAATATTTTATTAAAGCCATAAGCGGAAAATCTGTTCCCAAAGTAATTACTCCGCAGGACTCGCTTAATTCGGTAAAGATTGTACTTGCCGAGAAAAAATCCTGTACAACAGATAAAAAGGTAGCTTTAAAATGAAATTATGCGGCAATTGGCCGATAGGTGTATGCAGCTGGTCGCTTGGCAATAACCTGAAGATTCTCAATAAACTTAAGGCACAATCCGGTATTGAGCACATTCATCTTGCACTGAAACCTGCAATGAATGATGAGGATTATCTTAAAAAGATTATTTCATCCGGCTGGACGATTTCAGCGACTATGATAGATTTTCCACAGGAAGATTATTCCACTCTCGATTCGATACGGCGAACGGGTGGTATTATCCCTGATTATTGCTGGGAGTCGAACAGAGAATCAGTACAGTGGGCGGTTGAAGCCACTTCTCAATTGGAAGTAAAATACCTGGAGTTTCATTTTGGTTTTATAGATTTATGTGAAAAGGATTACGCCTACAAGTTGCTGGACAGAGCGAAAGAAGTTGGGGATATTGCCGGCGAAAATGGTGTAAAGATATTATTTGAAACAGGACAGGAGACTGCCGGAACATTGTGTAAATTTCTGGAGATACTTAACCATCCGGCTTTAGCAGTTAATTTCGACCCTGCCAATATGATACTTTACGGCAAAGGTAATCCGGTCGAAGCGGTGGATTTGCTTGGCCCATGGATAAAACATGTGCATATTAAGGATGCTATATCTTCGTCTGCTAAAGATAACTGGGGCAGCGAGGTGGTATGGGGCATCGGAGAGGTGAGGCAGGATGCATTTTTAAATGCACTGAAGAGAAATGGTTTTAGAGGAACATTTTCGATAGAGCGGGAGGCCGGAAAAAATCGTGTCGAAGATATTAAAACGGTCGTTAATCAATTGATCAGATGACTATGAATGGGCAAAAATTAAACCTGATCCCAGGTGATATTTGCGAAATCAAAATAGCGATTGCCGGTATGGGCAAGATGGGTTCATATCACTTAAACGCTTTACAGCAGCTCACAGCCGGGGCTTATGAGGATTACTACAAGGGCAATATTAATGAGCAATTGCGTAAAATACGTATTTGCGGTATCTGCGATATTATGCCGTCGCGGTTGATTTCTTTTGGAACGATTAGGACTTTCGACAATGCGGAGAATATGCTTGAGCAGACCAATCCTGACATCCTGATTGTCACAACCCCGACAAACACACATAAAGATATAGCATTGGCAGGTTTAAATCGCAGCATACACACGTTTGTTGAAAAGCCGATAGTTACGAGTGTCGCACAGCTTAATGAGTTGCTGTCTGTTGCACAGGATAGTGGCTGCAGATTGTTAGCCGGACACATTGAACGTTACAACCCGGTCAGCGTTAAAATTGTTTCATTGCTTAAAAATACCAAGCCGCTTATCGAAAGCTATTCATTTATCCGGACACAGAAACGTGATATCAGAGTTACTGACGATATTATCACTGATAAAGTTATACATGATTTAGATTTGGCATTATGCTTTTTTGGTACGATAAAGAGAATCAAAATAGATGATTTCAAATTAGTTGATGGACAAGCGTATGAAGTCAAGCTATCTCTTGAACACCAAGATGGAATTAAAGGCAGCATATTTGTCTCGTGGCTTAGCGGTCTACAAATAAAGAAAAGACAAGTAGAAATTATGCAAGGTGGGCATAAATGGAAAGGCGATTTTGTTTTAAAACAACTCTGGGTGGACGGCGCAGAGATTAAATGCCAAGTCGAAGGTATGATAAAGCCATCAAATAATCAGATAAAGGATGAATTGGTAGATTTCATAGCATCCTGTATTGATAGTGCTCCTTTGCAGAAAATCGTTCCGTTGTTGTCAATAGATGAAATAATAGAATCGACAAAATGGCTTGAGGATATAAGTGAAGCTCCACGGCTTTACAGCCGTGGCTTTCTGCGAAGGCGGGTAAACAGGTTCAGGTGAGGTAAATAATGAATAATAACAAAACAGCATTAAGCATATTGGCGCATCCTGATGATGCGGAGTTTATGTGTGCAGGAACATTGGCGTTGTTGCATCAAAAGTATTGGCAACATTGAGTATGAATGATCGCATTAAGTCGATAAATAGAACAGATAAATGAGCCGTGGGGAAATAAAAGTTATTGACAACTCAAAAACTTACCCGTAGTTTTTATGCTTTTAAACTTTTATGACTTTTTAGGGACAGGAAAATGAAACAGGAAATCGAGCTTGTTCGTCTTGTTGGAGATGAACGAAGAGTAGGTCCAACTCTTGAAAGTGTTTCACGGCACTGGCAGGGCAAGAAGGAGCGTTTTTTATTTATAAGCCCTCATGATGATGATGTGGTACTTGGAGGGGGGCTTTTGCTGCAGCTTGCCCGCATGGAAGATGTGCCGGTGCATATTATAATTGTTACTGATGGAGCTATGGGCTATTGCAGCATAGAGGAAAAAGATGCGATAGCTGATATCCGCAGGCAGGAGGCGATTGCATGTTATCAATTATTAGGTGTTTCAAAAGAAAATATAACTTTTGTAGGTTTTCCTGACTGTCAGCTTGGGGCGTATCGTGGTCATCGTCTTGCTGCGGCCGATCTCGAATTGCAACCATCTGAAGTGTACTCATAATTTCCAAAAAATTGTTATTGTTTTTTATTTTTTTCTTCTCAACATCACCGCACCGAGGCCGAGCAGTAAAAGTGTAGTCGGTTCGGGAATACCTACTTATTAATCAAGTTAAACAGTTTGTTTGCCTGTTCAACGTCCAAAGTTTTCAATATCTTGTATTCATCCAACGCAGAACTCTTATCGCCAATTATTAAATAGGCAAGGCCAAGACTATAGTGTGCCGTGGCTAAATCAGGCTTGATTCTGATGGCCTGCTTAAAGGCTTCTGCCGCATCCTGATAGCGGCCAAGTGTGCCGTAAGCAAAGCCAAGATTATTGTGCGCTTCGGCATAATCCGGCTTGATTCTGATGGCCTGCTTATAGGCTTCTATAGCATCCTGATAGCGGCCAAGTTCGTCGTAGGTAACGCCAAGATTATAGTGTGCCTCGGCAAAATCCGGCTTGATTCTAATAGCCTGCTTATAGGCTTCTACCGCATCCTGATAGCGGCCAAGTGTGCCGTAGGTACCACCAAGATTACAGTGCGCATCGGCATAATCCGGCTTGATTCTGATGGCCTGCTTATAGGCTTCTACCGCATCCTGATAGCGGCCAAGTGTGCCGTAGGTCTTGCCAAGATCATAGTGCGCAATATAATTGTTTTGTGTTACCTCAATCGCATGTGTAAAAAGAGTGGAACTATTCTTCCAATAGCCTACCTGCCGGTAAGTCCCTATTCCCATAGCCGTAAGCACCATTGCCGCCGCTATACCGAGGGCAATTTTTCGATACAGCCATTTCGAAAGAAGTTCCGGCAGGCCCCATGCAATTATTATGAAAAGACCTATATATGGGATGTAGGTATAGCGGTCGGCCAAGGACTGCGAACCGCTTTGAACCAGGCCTATCACAGGTATGAGTGCTACAACAAACCAGAGCCAGCCGACAAAAAGATACTTTTGTTTTCGCCCGAATCGAATGGCTAAAACGGATACAACAATCATCAGCAAAGCACAAAGCACCACCTGCCAGGACTGAATGGTGCGGGCATCAAAAGGATAAAATACCGCAAGGTCTTGAGGCCAGAACATTTCGCCGATGTATTTTGCATAGGACAGGAAAGCGTTGGCAACTCTGCTGTGCAGAGGAAGGATGTTGAAATCTGGCACGGCACCGCTGCTCCGCTGAACAAAAAACGTAACTACGCTCGAAACAGCGGAAAGCACAAAAAACGGGATTTTTTCGATTATAATTCGATACAAAATCCGTCGCCTGTCGGGAATGGCGGCAGGTTTGCGGAGCTGGCGGCCAGAGGTCTTTGCAGACTGGGAATCAAAACGATCCAGCGGCCAATAGTCTAACAGCAGGAGCAGGAATGGCAAAGTAACGAGCATTGGTTTTGCAAGAAGGCCTGATGCGAACAGCAACACTGTCAGCAGATAGCGAACCAGGCCGCGGCGTCTGACATAGCTCACATAAGCGGCCAATGTAAGCAGCAGGAACAATGTGCTCAGCACATCCTTGCGTTCCGTAATCCACGCGACTGATTCGACATGCATCGGGTGGAGGGCGAAAGCGGCAGCAACAAATGCACTCGGCCAGAGCGAACCGGTTATCCTTTTCAGAACCGCAAAAAGCAGCAAGGTATTTGCAAGGTGCAAAAGGACATTTATAAGATGAATCGGGCCGGGATTGGGGCCGAATAACTGGCAATCGAGCATAAGCGAAAGCCAGGTCAAAGGGTGCCAGTTCCCAACGTGTGGGGTTGTAAAAGCCCAGATGATGCTATCCTGAGTCAGGCCGTTCAAAACGTGCTGGTTTTCAGATACATAGTAATTATCGTCGTAATTGGCAAAATCGAAATTGCGAACCTGCCAGAAAACCAGCAAAGTACTCAATGTCAAAACAGAGTAAACGGAAATGACGAGAAATTTCTTCACAAATTTGAAATCTGTGGACACAATACCTATTTCCTAGATTGCTACTCGTAAATCAGATTAAAAAGTTTGTTTGCCAGTTTGGTGTCCAAGGTTTTTAAGATTTTATATTCTTCAAGGGCTGAACCTTTGTCGCCAGTTCCTAAATAGGTAACGCCAAGATTACAGTGTGCCTCGGCATAATCCGGTTTGATTCTGATGGCCTGCTTATAGGCTTCTATCGCATCCTGCCAGCGGCCAAGTTCGCCGTAGGCAACGCCAAGATTACAGTGTGCCTCGGCATAATCCGGCTTGATTCTGATGGCCTGCTTATAGGCTTCTACCGCATCCTGCCAGCGGCCAAGTGTGCCGTAAGCAACGCCAAGATTATAGTGTGCCTCGGCAAAATCCGGCTTGATTCTGATGGCCTGCTTATAGGCTTCTATCACATCCTGCCAGCGGCCAAGTTCGCCGTAGGCAACGCCAAGATTACAGTGTGCCTCGGCAAAATCCGGCTTGATTCTGATGGCCTGCTTATAGGCTTCTATCGACTCCTGATAGCGGCCAAGTTTGTCGTAGGTACCACCAAGATTATAGTGTGCCTCGGCAAAATCCGGCTTGATTCTGATGGCCTGCTTATAGGCTTCTATCGACTCCTGATAGCGGCCAAGTTTGCCATAGGCATTGCCAAGATTACAGTGTGCCTCGGCTAAATCCGGCTTGATTCTGATGGTCTGCTTATGGGCTTCTACCGCATCCTGATAGCGGCCAAGTTTGCCGTAAGCAAAGCCAAGATTATTGTGCGCTTCGGCATAATCCAGCTTGATTCTGATGGCCTGCTTAAAGGATTCTATGGCATCCTGATAGCGGCCAAGGTCGTCATACTCAGCGCCAAGATTATTGTACGCAAGCCAATTGTTAGGCGTTACCTCAACCGCATGTGTAAAAAGAGTAAAACTATTCTTCCAATAGCTTACCTGCCGGTAAGTCCCTATTCCCATAGCCGTAAGCACCATTGCCGCCGCTATGCCGAGAACGATTTTTCGCTGCGGCCATTTCGAAAGAAGTTCCGGCAGGCCCCATGCAATTATTATGAAAAGACCTATATACGGGATGTAGGTATAGCGGTCGGCATATGCTTGGCCGCCAACCTGAACAAGGCCTATGACGGGTATAAGTGTTCCCACAAACCAGAACCAGCCGAGGAGCAAGTACCTTTGATTGCGTCCAAGACGAACCATAAAAAAAGATATGCCAAACAGCAGCAGCGCACACATCGCAACCTGCCAGAATGGAATGCTTCCGGCGGCGCTAAAAGGGTAAAATACCGCGAGATTTTGCGGACAGACCATTTTACCTATATATTCTGCGTACGATAAGAAGACGTTGGCGATTCTATCGTTCAAAGAAACGATATCGATATTGCTTACCGCGCCGCCGCTTCGCTGAACTAAAAAGGTGACCACGCTTGAGATGACCGAAAGAGCGAAGAAAGGAACCTTTTCGATTATAATGCGGTAAAGAGTCGGGTTTTTATCGGCGGCGGGAACAGATTTGCGCCGCTGGCGGCCGGAGGCCGCAACAGTCTGCGGCATAAGACGGTTCAGCGGCCAATAGTCAAGAAGCAGGAGTACAAACGGAAGCGTAACGAGCATCGGCTTGGCCATAAGACCCAGCGCAAAGGCCGCAAGGGCTGCAATATATCGGAATACAGACGGACGGCTGACATAGCCAGCATAAGCGGCCAAAGTGAGCAGCAGGAAAAAGGTGCTTAAAACGTCCTTGCGTTCGGCAATCCACGCGACCGATTCGACATGCATCGGATGAATCGCAAAGGCCGCTGCGACAAATGCACTCGGCCATAGTGCGCCGGTCATTTTCTTGAGCACCGCAAAAATCAGCAAGGTATTTGCAAGGTGCAAAAGGACATTTATAAGATGTATCCAGCCGGGGTTTGTACCGAACAATTGACAATCGAGCATAAGCGAAAGCCAGGTCAAAGGGTGCCAGTTGGCCGAGCGGTTGGTGGTAAAAGCCCAGATGACACCATCCTCGGTCAGGCCGTTCAAAACGTGTGGATTTTCGTATACGTAGACATGATCATCGTATTTGACAAAATCGAAATTGCGGACCTGCCAGAAAACCAGCAAGGTACTCACTGCTAAGGCAAAATAAATCGAAAGGACAAGAGATTTTTTTGCTTGTTCTGGCATAGGCAACAATATATTTACCTGACATTTTCCATATTAAACGATTAGCTACGCAACCAGGCCTTCTGATTCCGCAATAATATTAAAATCTTCCTCGAATTGCAACCATCTGAAGTGTACTCATAATTTCCAAAAAATTGTTATTGTTTTTTATTTTTTTCTTCTCAACATCACCGCACCGAGGCCGAGCAGTAAAAGTGTAGTCGGTTCGGGAATACCTACTTATTAATCAAGTTAAACAGTTTGTTTGCCTGTTCAGCGTCCAGGGTTTTTAAGATTTTGTATTCTTCAAGGGCTGAACCTTTGTCGTCAGTCATGAAATAAGTAACGCCAAGATTATAGTGTGCATCGGCAAAATCAGGCTTGATTCTGATGGCCTGCTTAAAGGCTTCTGCCGCATCCTGATAGCGGCCACGTTTGCCGTAAATATTGCCAAGATTATCGTGTGCCTCGGCAAAATCCGGATTGATTCTGATGGCCTGCTTATAGGCTTCTGCCGCATCCTGCCAGCGGCCAAGTTTGCCGTAGGCAACGCCAAGATTATAGTGTGCATCGGCATAGTCCGGCTTGATTCTAATGGCCTGCTTATAGGCTTCTATCGCATCCTGCCAGCGACCAAGTTTGCCGTAGGCAACCCCGAAATCATTGTGCGCAATATAATTGTTTTGTGTTACCTCAACCGCATGTGTAAAAAGAGTGGAATTATTCTTCCAATAGCCTACCTGCCGGCAAGTCCCTATTCCCATAGCCGTAAGCACCATTGCCGCCGCTATACCGAGGGCAATTTTTCGATACAGCCATTTCGAAAGAAGTTCCGGCAGACCCCATGCAATCATTATAAACAAGCCTATATAGGAGATATAGGTATAACGGTCGGCCCACCCCTGACCGCCACTTTGAATCAAACCTATAACAGGGACGAGTATTCCGATAAACCAGAACCAGCCAACGATCAAATATCTTCGTTTTCCTCCAAAGTAAATCACAAGAATAGATATGACCAGCAGCAGCAAAGCACACAAGACAACCTGCCAGAATGGGAATCCGCCGATGTCGAACGGATAAAATGCAGCGAGGTTCTGCGGCCAAAACATTTTACCTATATAGCGTACATAAGATAAAAAGACATTGGCCACTCTGCTTTCCAAAGGGAGGCGAGTAACATCAGGTGCGATGCCGAGGCTTCGCTGTATCCAAAATGTGAGTACGCTTATGACAGCAGAAAGAACAAAGAATGGGATTTTTTCGATTATTATTTGATACCACACCGAGCGTTTATAGGCACCAGAGGCATTTTGGGGGGCTTGGCGCATCTGCACCTTTGCGGGTTGCCGCTCAAAACGATTCAGCGGCCAATAATCGAGCAGTAAAAGCATAAACGGCAACGTAACGAGCATCGGCTTGGCCATAAGACCCAGCGCAAAGGCCGCAAGGGCTGCAATATATCGGAATACAGACGGACGGCTGACATAGCCAGCATAAGCGGCCAAAGTGAGCAGCAGGAAAAAGGTG
>Ga0315289_10014114_pt1 | contig 11169 bp, 8 predicted proteins | sample YL17G11_40_MG_FD_203452 | JGI IMG/M metagenome (GOLD analysis project Ga0315289, IMG submission 203452) | Sediment microbial communities from Yellowstone Lake, YNP, Wyoming, USA - YL17G11_40 | ecosystem: Environmental > Aquatic > Freshwater > Lake > Sediment | place: USA: Wyoming | collected... | reverse complement strand
CAGATCGTGAACCTTCAAGATGCGATAGACGCTCGACTCCGAGATGTAGTACCCGAAATTGTCGGTGATATGGCAGGCCAGTTCTCTGGGCGTCAACTCCGGAAGGTCCAGAGCCTTCTCCACCACCCGCTCCCGCTCGCAATCGGGGATCTGGTTCCAGAACTGCTGGGGACGGTCGGCGAGCCGATCAACCCCGAGGCCTGGATCTGGTATCACAAAATCATCGGCAACGAGAAATGCCCGATTGTCGACACCTAGTGGCAAACCGAAACAGGCGGCATATTGATAACGCCCCTTCCCGGTGTTACAACCACCAAGCCTGGGAGGCTACGTTGCCCTTCTTCGGTATCGATGCCGCCGTGCTGACTGAGGACGGCAATGAGACAGACGCCGGATTCCTGGCCATACGCAAACCCTGGCCGGGGATGCTTCGCGGTATCTACGGCGACCCCGACCGCTACGTCCAGACCTACTATTCGAAATGGCCCGGTATCTATTTCCCCGGCGATGGCGCCAAGCGCGACAAGGACGGCTACTTCTGGATCCTGGGGCGTGTCGATGACGTTGTCAACGTGGCCGGGCACCGTATCGGGACTGCCGAGCTGGAGAGCGTTTTCGTGGAGCACCAGGCGGTGGCGGAATCGGCGGTCATCGGAGTCAATCATCGTCTCAAGGGACAAGGCTTGGTGGCCTTCATCAACCTTCGCGAGGGTTACGAGACCAGCCAGGAGCTCGAGCTCGAGCTGACTCAATGGATCGGCAAGAAGATCGGCAAGTTCGCCATGCCGGAACGGGTTATCTTCTCCGGCGACCTTCCCAAGACTCGCTCGGGCAAAATCATGCGGCGGCTGTTGCGCGATATCGCCGAGGGTAAAGTGCTGGGAAATGTTACGACCCTGGCCGACCCCAGCGTGGTGGATGCGCTGAAAGACAAGTATGATGAGGCGTAGGAAGTGGCAACTGGTCGGCATGCTAAGGGCCACCCTGGAAGGCTGCCAAGCCTATTTCAGGAGGATCATTTTTTTCGATGCTATATTGTCGCCGGTGGATAGTTTGGCGAAATAAACCCCGGAGGCCACCTCGTCGCCGGATTCATTTTGGCTGTTCCAGTTGACGCTGTATCTTCCCGGCATGCGGTACTCGTTTACCAGCGTCCTGACCTTCTGGCCAAGGATATTGAATATCTCGAGCTTGACCCAACCGGGGTCGGCGAGCGAAAACTCCAACGTTGTCGTCGGATTGAAGGGGTTGGGGTAGTTCTGCTCGAGCGAAAAAACGAGAGGAATAGGCTTATCGTCTTCGGATTGGGGTTTGCCGAACGTGCGGCCGGCGCTGAAAGAGACGATTCCGGTGGTCGGGCCAATCTCCTCGAAAACCAATAATCGCCCTGGAAGCGGAATTAGCTTCTGAGGTCTGAATACGAGCCGCCTATCGAGTTCCTCGAGAGGAATTTCTCTTATTATTCCGGATAAGTCATTGGCCAAATGATAGACATGGGGTCCGTTCGATTCCAGCACCCAAAGGCCAATTCCGGGATGAAAGATGATATTTGCCAACTCACATTCGGATATCTCGCCCAAGGTTATCTCATTTTGATATTGCACGCCGTTTTGTGCAGTGTAAGCAAAACGCCTTATGGTGCAGAAAGCTCTGTCGACAAGGTAAAGCCAAACGGAATTGGGCGGGTCCAGCTTATACGTAAATGATGAGTAAATATGCCATGCCGAGTCAGCCGGGTCATGGAGATCGAAAATATGCTGCAGATTGCCGGAATTTGAGAAAACCGCCAATCTTTCGGAGCCATCATCAATTGCGGCAATTCTATTGAGGTTTATGTTATTGTGGCTGAGAACGATGTATTCCAAATCCTCGGGAAAAAAAAGCGAATCGATATATGTCGATGATTCCCAGGTGAAATAGTCGTTTTCGGGCAATTCCTGATCGAAATGAAAATACATCTTCGCCAGCCTGTGGTTCATTCTGTCGGCGACAAATATGCGGTCGGTCTGCTCATTATAAAAGGGGCCTACCGATGCCACCGCCAGTGCCGACGGGCCGAGCATACGCGCCGAGTTCGGACCAGGGCCGTCGAATTTCATGATATACTGAATCTGGTTTTGTTCCCCTTGCCTCCGCATGCGCAGGCAGCGAATTTGCGCGGTCATGCGGTCGAGAATGAGGACGATCTCGGTCGTATCCTGGTCGCCGGCAAAAACTAACGAAGCGGCATCAGATGGCACCCCCAGGAGCCCCGTATTCGGAGCGCCCATATATTGAAAATCAGCCTCGTCCCCCCAATGAGACACCCCTATATCAAGCCCGAAAATCTGCTCCGGGTAAAAGCGGTGCTGCGCCAGGACTACACCCGGCAGCATCAATATTAGCAGAAAAGTTTTCATCTTCACCTCATTGTTTGCTCCATCTAAAATTCAACCATTGTTTTCAATTTTACTTCTGTTCGGTGGAGTCGCTATGAGTGTCTACATCTACCCAGGCTCGATATGGCCCAAGCTCGGGGTCAGCTAACCGGCCGGTGCGCTCAGTTTGGTTATCGCGACCACCCCATCGGAGATAAATCACATTCTTGACAGGGGTGCCAAGAGGAAATCCCTCGATTCCTTTAAAGCCACATCCACCTGGCTGCAAATTCTCTTTGTAGATCAATTCCCTTTGCGCATTCATGACACTTAGTATAACATCGGACCCCGAGTCGACACCGGTCGACGGGCTATAAATGAAGCGAAAGGCCATACCTTCATTTTTCGAGGGTATGAAAGCCGCAGTTGAATCATTGAGACGGTCCAGGATCACCCCATCCGCCGCGTAAAAGAGTCCGCCGGTGCCCCTTTGAATTGGATTTAAAGATGTCTGGACACTACAAGCGACTGCAAGAAATCTGGTATGCCATTCAGCCGGCGTAAATCCCCATAAATCGAGCGGTCTAATCGCAATATTGGTTTTGTAGGCATATAGGCCCTGGGCGGATCCATTTTGGCATAACCCGTCGCCGTCGGCCCAACGCATGAATACAATCGGCATCGGCTCTGTGGCCTGAAGATAGAGTTCGCCGAATACAGAATCCGGAAGCGGATTTTGGGCGCCAAGTATTCTGGCATAGACGACCAATTCATAAGATCTATCGAAAGCGATTGCCCCTCCAGAGAATATCCCCTGTTTAGTTTCGCTATCGAGACAATAGATATTGGTCATTCTCAGCGAATTGGGGCATGAATGATGTACGGATACTTCCCTTTTGGAGACCAATTTCATGGCGGAAGTTTCATCAGTCGAGTATTGAGTTGCAATGCTCGCGTCCTTTCCAGACGAGGCTTTGCTCCAGTTATATTCCATTGCGTACAGCTTCATCACATAATCACCGGGGCACAGAGGTCCTATTTCTATTTCGAAAAAATTCAAACCAGGGTCGAACCGCCCCTGGTCGGCGGCAGTATTGGTCCTGGAATCCATGCGCGTGATTCTACCTTCTCCCCACGCGATTTGCTGCTCGGAGTCGATGCCAGGATCGAAAATTCCCCAGAAGGCCAGACTACTGCATTGGACATCCTTATTATCTTCGATTTGCCATAAACCCACGCAAAAACCTGGCGGAGGAGGTGGAAGATTCTTCGGGAATTTGGTATCACTGAAAGCGTATTCGTATTTCACAAATGCCGTGACGCATCCAGCCCGAATGCCATCGTAACTCCTCACATTTTCCACTGGCAGATTTACGAATCCGAATTTATACGAGAATTTACTGACACAGGCCATGGCTGACACAACCACGATGGCAGAAGCAAAACAACAAACTCTTGTTACGACCTCTTTTTTCACTCCTTGCTCCATCTTATCACATGCAGGCCATCATCCAGGCAGCGGAACTCGTAGACTGTGCCATCCGGGCTTATATACGGGTATAAATCCATGTGATATTTCTCAGATTCATAAGGAAATGATATTTGATCTACAATAGCGAATTGTTGACTGATTTCTACCAAACTAGAGAGGGGAACTCCAGGATGTGTCAAATAAACAAATAGATGGAGGGCATCTGAAACGGCCAGGAGATGGGCCGTATAAGTTGACTCACTTAGCGCTATGGAATAATATGACTTTGAGACCAAGGAATCGCCGACTGACGCTTGCCCCCTGATTACTTTTAGCGTTTCCCGGCCTTCCATGTATGCCCCATAGTAGTAGCCATCAATCGCGCGCCACCAATAATCACAGGCCACCGTACTGAAGTTACCGCCGGCAAACGTGAAGAATCCGCTGTCCAGGCAGCCGATGGTCAAGACATCATCAGAATTGGAGTAGAGGTTTGTGATTAGAACGCCCGATTGCGCGCCGAACGGGTTCAGCCGGTCCAGCAGGTTTCCATCGGTGTCGGCGACCGCCACGTATGGCGGGCGGTCGACGTCGAGGGGATCGGGGGCCCCCAGGAAATACATGCGGTCGAGGGAATCGACGTGGAATTTATGTACATATTTATGATAGAACTGATTTTCCGAGCCGATGGCCGAGGGCGATAGATCGAGCATGAGCCCGCCATCGGGCCGGAACACCTTGAAGTAGGAAAGGGTAGCCGAATTGATGAAGACGTTGCCCGAGGCGTCGACGAAACCCTGGTGCGGCCCCATGCCTGGGAATTGGGCCTTTATCCAGCCTTGGGTATCCGTCGGGACGTCCTCGGTATAAGATTCCAACGCCTCCAGCTGGTTGGGTCCGGTTCCCCACGGGATAACCAGGATTTCGGTGGATGCGTATTCGGCACCAGAACTTGAAGCCATGAGGAGGGAACAAGCTATAAAGCCTAAGAATCTCACTCCTTGCTCCATCTTATTACATGCAGGCCGTCGTCCAGGCAGCGGAACTCATAGATGTTGCCATCGCTGGGGCGCATGAAGGGGCGCATCTCCCAGTGGTACCTGTTTAGCTGGAGCGGAAACTCCACTTGGTCGACTTGCTCTAACTGTTCATCAAAGATGAATACCTTTCTTGCGTCTGGGCCGTACTGGTCCACAAAGTGATATAACTGTGATTCGTCGTCAACCCCAAGAAATTCAGAATACCATATAAAGGCGCCAGTGATCTCGAGAGTGCTCTTGGATTCTAATGATGCGTTGCCATTCAGGTCGGGGTTTTTCAGTTTTATGATTACTATGGCGGTTGAATCTCTCTGGTAACCCGTGTAGTAGAACCCGTCCCTTGCCATCCAACTTGTTGCACCATTGGGTTGGAATATGCCATGTGAAAAACTATAAAAAGTATTATCCTCCAAGTAAAATGATAGGATATCATCCGAGTTCCGATAGATGTTTATCACCATAATGCCCGAACCTTGCCCATGAGGGCTTAATCGCGCCAGAAGGTGACCGGATGTATCCAGCATTGCCACATAATCATGCCGGTCCGCGTGCGCAACATAAAGGTGGCACATGGTATCCACGAAGATTTGCCTTACTCCAGCCTCGAATATTTCCGAATCGTAACCTACTGCCCCTTTAGAATAATCGAATATCAGATGCCCATCCTTGCCGAATGACTTAAGCTGCTTCAAACGGAATGAGGAAACATAGATATTTTCATTCTTGTCAACAAAATTCCGATTCGGCCCAGCTAATTCTACCCAATCGTCAGAGCTATCTTCAGGAGTATTAAAAACGTCTTCATAATAAGGCATATTGATCTTTAGTTGGTTTGTCGCATCGCCCCAGGGAATGACCAACAACTCGGCGCTGGAATATTGGGACGCCAAAATCGCTCGATACCAAACAAAGGGCAAAGATAGGCCATATAGGCAAATCAGCAACCGCTTATTCATGGTACCTCCTTAATTCGTAAAATGCAGAAATTTGAATCGCCACTGTTGTGGATCGAATTCATCTAAGAAATCATCGTACCTTACTCGCGAGTAATCTATAGCATGGTCATTACCAATCCATCCGCGCGCATTAATGATATGGCAGGATCGTAACCGCCTGCCATTTGGGTCAACTGGGTCCAGTTCTTCATAGATGGCATCTTTCACAATAGCGATATGAGTAATTGAAGTGCTTCCCCGAACTCTAAAAGTTATCAGGGACCTCCTGCTAACTTGCTCCAGATTTCCAAAGCTCTCCACCTCAAGGCTCAAGTTCTCCCATCGGAATTCATAATATCCCTGGTCATACTCATTTGCCTCTATATGACCGATGCGATAGTTATGATCTTGCCTGGGCCATATCTCCTGAATTCTGGTGGCCGTTACGAGCCCCGAGCATTCGATTCTCCTGTAAGGATTTTTTTCAAGGCCGCTGTGCGATTGATAAGCCACTCCTATATGAGAGATTGCCCAGTCGACGATATCTAATCCTTCCGGGCCCGTGTCTTCGATGAAAATTACTTTATGGGCGAATTGATCTTTGGCGAAGATGTTGTCTTGAACATGATATACATTGCGGTTGTTAATAATCTCGGCCGCCGTCAGGAGACGCATATAGGGAATCTGGTCGGGATAGGCCCAATTCTGGGGTGCGCCAAGAGTCACTTTCCAGTCGTGTCCCCATGTCCCCGAAGTGTCGACCTTGTGATACAGCACTTGATTTTCTCCATACTGACGATACCTATAGTCATGATAAACGTACCAGTTGTAAGTAAGGGGCCCCCATAGATATTCATTCCACTCCCTCAAGTCTAATGTCCGTGTGTTATTATTCTCATAATAATACTGTTGCCAGTGTTCGTCTGGCTCTTCGGGCGGCCCAGTCGGCAGGTCGTGGAAATGATAACTGTGGTCTCCCCCATCCCATACGCCGAGGATGTCGGGTGCAAAAATATCAGGCGCGTGATAATATCTATAATTATTCTCGGGTAAAAAGGCATCATCGTCGACCTTTCCGCGAATAATTGCATAGAGGTTAGTTGTTTCGCCAGCCCCGGGCGGCGGATAGCTGGGGGTGTGGGTGAGGAGGATGGAATCGATCGAGGGCACGACGAAGAAGTCCTCGAAATTAGTGGCATAGGTTGTGAGCGACGGGCCGACATTGGCCTCTACCCAGGCGTGGTATGGCCCGTTGTCGGGGTCGGCCAGGTGGCCGGCGTTAAACCAATTATTCCTGCCATCCCATCTCAGATAAACCCCATAAATGCTTGGGCTGCCTGGCCCGGGCCAGTTCACGACCCCCACCGGCTGGCTGTATACAAGGTGGTCATAGTTATCTTTAATGAAGAACGTTACTTCCGAAGTCATATCGATGCCGGTGGACGTGCAATAATAGAATTTAAAATCGATGCACTCCTCTTTGGCAGGCACGAAGCAAACGGTGGTGTCATTAAGACAATCCAGGGCAACGTCGGCGACGACGTAGAATCTCTCCTCCAGCGAGTTATCGGTTCCGTTGTCGTATTTTGAGTTTTGTAGGTCGAAACCCCCGCGGTTTCGACTCTTTCTATTCATTCCTTTGTCCATCTTATCACATGCAGGCCGTCATCGAGGCAGCGGAATTCGTAAATGTTGCCATCCGACGGCCGCATGAAGGGGCGCATAGACCACTTGTATTTATTCACTTGAATCGGCAAATCAAGGGCCCCTGCGGGATTCAAGTTGCTGTCAATAATCAACACTTTGTTGGCATCGGGATTGTATTCATCCATGTAAAGAAATAATTGCATCTCGTCGTCAACGCCTAAGAATTCGGTGTACCAGACAAGGGCTCCTGATATTTCGATCGTGTTCTCCGAGAGCACTACATCCATGCCGCTTGTGTCCGCATTTTGCAGCCTCCTCAGTACAATAGCCGTGGAATCCCTCTGGAAGCCAGTATAATAATAGCCGTCGTTGGCCCTCCAGCCCATTGAGCCGCGCGCCTCGAAACTGCCATTGGAATAGGTGTAATAACCTCTGCCCATGAGGTAAAATGCGAGCACGTCTCGAGAATTCGGGTGCATACTAGCCACCGTGATGCCCGAGCCGGGACCAAAAGGGGTTAGCTTCTGCAACAAGTGCCCCATGGTGTCAATCACAGCAGCATAATCATACGCCATGCCATCTACAACGTATATGCGGCAAAGGGAATCGACATAGATACTCTCGATGCCTCCGCTGAAGAATTCGGCATCATAGCCGGGTCCGCCCTCGGAATAGTCAAATATCAGCCCACCGTTCTTATCGAACCCCTTAAGTTGTACATACCTGTTTGAAGCAATGTATGTGTTTTCATGGGCATCCACAAAACCGATGTTTGGCCCATTATACTCCACCCAATCGTCAGAGCTGTCGGCTGGAGTGTTGTAAACGTCTTCATGAAAGGGTAAATCAATCTTGAGTTGGTTTGGGGAATCTCCCCACCCAATTAGAATCATTTGCGTTGGAGCGTATTCGCCGGCTATAGAAATAGAAAAGCATACCATGGTAAATAGCTTCGCCCCAATCATAAGAGTGCGGAAATTACTCACCAGTCCTCCCTAGTTTGTGAACCTCAAGAACTTAAGCAAATAATCATTTGGCTCAAAGTCACGCATGAGGTCATCATACCGTACCCGCCCAAATCTAATGTTAGGCTGGTTTCGCAGCCATCCGCGTGCGTTCAGAATATGACAGTAATCGAACCGATGGTACCGCTCATTGTAAAGAGCGTCTTTTACTATAGCCACGTGCGTTGCAACAGTTGCCCCGGGTTCCTTAAATGTTATGAGGCAACGTCTGCCGACTTGGGAAAGATTCCCAAAGCTTTCCAGCTCAAGGCTTAAATTCTGGCCTCGGAAACTATACTGCCCGCGGTCGTAGTCTTTGGCCAAAATCCAACCTATGCGATAGTTATGGTCTTGCCGTGGCCAAATCTCCTGAACCCTGGTGGCGGTTACCAGGCCGGAGCATTCAATCCTTCGATAGGGATTCTTCTCAAGGCCGCTCCACGATTCATAAGCCACTCCCACATGAGAGATTGCCCAATCTACGATATCTAATCCTTCTGGGCCGGTGTCTTCAATGAAAATTACTTTATGGGCGAAGTGATCTTTAGCGAACATATTGTCTTGAACATGATACAGATTGCGGTTATTGATAATGTCGGCCGCGGTCAGGAGACGCATATAAGGAATCTGCTGGGCATAGGCCCAATTCCGGGGTGCGCCAAGAGTCACTTTCCAGCCGTGCCCCCATGTCCCCGAAGTGTCGATCTTCTGATAAAGCACCTGTTCTTGACCATACTGGCGATACCTATAGTCATGATAGACGAACCAGTTGTAAGTGAGGGGCCCCCATAGATATTGATTCCACTCCCTTAATTCCAAAATTCGTGTGTTATTGTTCTCAAAGTAATACTGCTGCCTTTCGGGGTCGGGCGGGCCGGTGGGTAAATCGTGGAAATGATAACTATGGTCTCCGCCATCCCATACGCTGAGGATATCGGGCGCAAAAATATCAGGCGCATGGTAATATCTATAATTATTCTCAGGTATTAAGGCATCATCGTCCACCTTTCCGCGAATGATTGCATAGAGGTTAGTCGTTTCGCCCGCGCCCGGCGGCGGGTAGCTGGGGGCATGGGTGAGCAATATTGAGTCTATAGATGGAACTACAAAAAAATCTTCGATACTAGTGAGGTACGTGGTCAATACCGGGCCCACATTAGCCTCGACCCAGGCGTGGTACGGTCCGTTGTCAGGGTCGGCCAGGTGGCCCTCGCTAAACAGGTTGTTTCTTCCATCCCATCTGAGATATACCGAATAAATACTTGGGGAACCCGGGCCAGGCCAGTTCACAACCCCCACTGGTTGGCTGTATAAAAGGTGGTCATAATTATCCTTAACGTAAAACGTTACCTCGGAAGTCATATCGATGCCGGTGGATGTGCAATAATAGAATATAAAATCGATGCACTCCTCTTTGGCAGGCACGAAACAAACGGTGGTGTCATTCAGGCAATCCAACGCCACGTCGGACACGACGTAGAATCTCTCCTCCAGCGAGTTATCGGTTCCGTTGTCGTATTTTGAGAAGTTGCAGTCGAGGGGTCTGAAAACGCCAGCCCATTCCCGTGGGGTTAGGTCCCAGAGGTCAAAGGGGATGTGTTTTTCCTGTGTCCGGTAAGCGTAATCTTTCATAGGCGAGCCCTCGCAGAATCTCCCGTCCCCTTCCGGCCACCTGAATAAGGTGATTGGTAGGTCGTCACGCGCGCCGTCACCCCCAGGTCTAAGCTCGCCAACCAGGAAGTTGGGGAGCATTCCCTCATGCACGTCCGTCCTGAGGTTGACAGCCAACCAGTACTTGTGATTGACTGTCAGGGCCTGTTCGGCATAAACTGTATCCCAGTCTCCCTCCGGATCGAAACTGCCGTCATCTATGCCTATCAAGTCATGCAGCCTAAGGGGGTTAATGCATGCCTGGGGCACATAAATTCGCTTCTCGGCCACTTTAACGTAGGACATCGACTCCCAATACCAGTCGGGGTCTTTCATGTATTCACATCCTGCCATCTCCTCGTAGCTTAATGGCCATTGATAAGTGTAAAGACGCATGACGTAATACCCCGGACAAAGAGGCCCCGCTTCGACATCAAAATAACTCCAGCCGCTCTGAAAGTAGTTGTACAGCCCACCAAGCCAATAGGACCATTCACAAGATCCGTGGTGGCGTTTACGTATTGTACCCTCACCCCACACCAGCTTCTTATCCCAGAAGCCACAACGCCACCAGGCCTGCTGTATCCACACATACGCGGAGCCGCCAAGAATCATAGCTTCGAAGATAGGCACTTCGCAGGGAGGGTATATTCGAGGATCAACCCAATGCAGGTCGACTTCAAATCCCGGCTCGGGATAATAACACCATCCCGGATAATCATTGGGACAGGTTAACTGGCCGAATTTCAATGTAGCTGTGATTTTGCCGGCAGGCTTGCCATCATACCACCCAGTGTGGGCAGAAGGCCCGCTGAGGAATTGGAGATCATATTTGAATTGAGCCTGGCACGGGCCTGGAAAAACAAGCAGTAGTGCGGGAATCCCGATGTAAGAAACAATTAAAACGCGAAACATCAAAGTTCTCATAATTCACTCCCAATCCTTCGCGCGTAGTCAGCGTTCTTTAATTACTACTTTAAGAGAGCGGTGTCAAGCTATTTTTTCGTCTTTTTTCGGGAAATTATTTTGTCGCTTGAATCAATATAAATGGCATGCTCTGGCGAA
>Ga0315289_10014112_pt1 | contig 11170 bp, 6 predicted proteins | sample YL17G11_40_MG_FD_203452 | JGI IMG/M metagenome (GOLD analysis project Ga0315289, IMG submission 203452) | Sediment microbial communities from Yellowstone Lake, YNP, Wyoming, USA - YL17G11_40 | ecosystem: Environmental > Aquatic > Freshwater > Lake > Sediment | place: USA: Wyoming | collected... | reverse complement strand
CTTTGTCTTCGCCTGCCGCTTTCTTCAACTGGTCTTCCGGTCCGTACAATGTCACCGTCCAGTACAATCCGGCGTGGCTGACATTGCCGCTGTCGGCTTCGTTGAACTTAAAAGCCTTGACCTTGACTCCCGGCGCGCTCTTGAGTACGCCGTCCATCATGCTCTTTACCGCCGTGCGTACTTTAGATGACTCCTCTTTCCCATAAAACCAGTCGAAAAAATCTACATCCTTTATCCCAATGTCCATCGCCAATTCTTGAGCGGGCATAGAAAATTCAGTATTGATCACCTTCTCTAATTTCGATTCCATCAGCTTGCTGATCTCGTAGCGGTGTTTCTCCGGACCGTTGTCCTTAAACAGCACGTCAACGATGTACTTGCGCGCCGCGGCAGGGTTGCCAAAGGCTATTATGGTGTTATCGTCTTTGTACAGGTAGTCGCCGGTCATGCCTTTCTTGTGGTCGTATATGCCGTACGTGGATTCGTTCGTATCTTGTGCCGCTTCATCGTCCAGCTGATCAAGGTCGATGCCGCGCTTATCCAGTTCCTGACTGATCAGATCCGCGCGGGACACGTCGTACGCTCCGATCGAACCATGCTCGCGCTGTACCTGATAGCTGATGTACTCTTTCTTCAGGGCGTCTGTGGACAGCCCCGCGATTTCCTTACGCAGCTGTTCGACAGATGCCTCGCTTAGCCTCAGCTTGCGTACGCTTTCCAGCACGCCAGCGTTCTTCAGGTGTTCGCGGCTGTAGCGTTCGATCTCCTGATCGCCTTTGTACAGTATCAACTCATCGCCGTTCCATTCGTGGCGGTCGTACAGTTCTTTAGGCAGGAGGACTTTGGCGGCTTGGTCGATGATCTTTTTCTCTTGATCCAACACAGCGTAGTCCTCTTTGATCTTGGTTTCACCCAGCCCGTACACTTTTCTACCGTGCTGATCGACTACAAGATTCAGCGCCCCGCCCGTCTTACTATTTAACACGCCAAGCATTTCTTCAACCCATTCACTGGGCACACCGGCACGCGGGAAATCATCATCGTATATCATCACGAACTGCTTGCCGTCCAGTTCGCCTACGCGCCCGCGCACCCATCCGGTACGGCTGTGACGGTAGTATTCGTACTTATCGAAATTGCCATGGTCGGCAATCTCTTTCGAGATATCCAACTCATGCGTAAAGACGTTATACCAAAAAACGCTCTTGGTCACGCTGTCGACATAATGCATCTGGTAGCTTAAGTCGGTAGGCAGCGCACCTTCGCGGTCCTGTCTGCCTATCTTGGGCAGGGAGTCAACGTGCTTGCTTATATCATTATCCAATCCTTCGCGTTCGTCCTCCAGCAGCTTTAGCTTAGCCGGGTCTTTTTCTTTGGCGACCAGTTCCTCTATTACGCAGATACGCCGCACGGCTGTACCTGCCGCGGACGTTTCTTTACAAACGCATACGCCGTTCAGCACCATGTTGCATCCGCTGGGGCATTTGCCGTCGCATTTGTCGATCCGTTCGCGGACTACGCGCGCTTCTGGTACTTGTAACGCTTCCAGTATCGCCCGTCCGGCCGCCTTGCTCATCTTGCCTTCGCCCACGCCCCGCTTAACGATGTCGCTTACGCCGCGCTGAATGTCTATTGGGTACGCGCCGTATGTGGACGGGTCGGCGGTAAAGTCTATGGTAATAAACTTGTACGCTTCAGGCACTACGCGAAAGTAGCTTTTGCCGTTGTTGGATTCCTTGACCTCTTCCAGCTCGCCTTCTGCCCGGGTGCTGACGCCGATGCCGCATCCCGCGCGCAGCAGCGTGTCTACGATCCTGCCCATTGGCGTATCCAGTACATCCATACTGGAGTACACGGTATTATCGCTTTCGTCAATATCTATGCCGGTGACTACGCCCGCGATGTTGCCGGTCTTGGTCTGGTTGCCGGTGACTGGATGCTCTTCCTGCATGAACAGTGTACGGTGTTCCAGCTTCTCTATGAACTCTTCGTCCAGCAGTACGCGGTCAAACACGGACTTCTCGTACATGCGGTTGTTGCGGTTTAACGCGCCGATCTGGCAAATAGGGTAGCGCACTGAACAGAGGATGCCCTCGCGCAGTTTGGACTTATCACTTTCAAGTATAGTCGCTTTGGTGGTAAATCTTTCTATAATGGGCTTACGCATCCTCTGCCTCCTTTTCATCACAAAGAATTTAAGTGTTCAATAAACTTCATGGCTTCTTCGCCGTACTTCTGTTTAATGTAATCCTTGGTCGATGTACCTTCCGGCGTACGCAGCCAGTGATCAAATTTTATTATGTCGAACGAATAAACCCCGACCATGTTCAACAGAGGATCGCGGACATAGGGCGCGATGTCGATCTTGAAAAAAGACTTAAATTTAGCCGCGGTGTCAGGGCTGAGCAATTCGTCTTTTTTCTTACTCGCCTTGATCGTGTCCTCCAACGCCTTCCGGTATCCCGCTTCACCTTTTTGTTTCAATACCCGCAACGCCTTGCTCTGAGCTTCCTGCGGGCTGGTGGCTGCGGCTACAAAAATCTTTGCGAAATCTTCGCCTTCGGGGTACGCGCGCCACTCGTCTTCGTACTTGCGTACGACAAACTTATGTCCGTTCCAATCGAACTGCGTTTCCTTGGCTTCGTTGGCTTTGGTTAGTTTATCCAGCAGGTCTTTCATGTCTATCCTTATGGCGCTTTGGGGGAGGAAATTACACCGAGGTGTAATTTACGCTCCCCCTGTTATTAGTTGTTTGCGGCATCACATTTAAGTTAAAGCCGCTTTTATTAAAAAGCGCCTATTTTTTTCTTGCGGCCTTTTTACCGGCTTTGACACTCTCGTCTAGCCACAGCTCAAAGGTCTGGTACTCAGGACTATCCTCGATGGTTTCGACTTCGTCCGGTGCTAGGGCAACCCAGTCCTCGTCCTCGCCATACTCTTTGCACATGATGATATCGTTCACGCCTGCCTTAAGCAGGTCCATGGCTTCTTCCTTACTAACCCTCACGTTGAAGTTAGTCGCCGGTTCGCCTGTCTTCTGCAGCACTTCCATCTGTTCCGGCGTGGCTCTTTTGGCTTTGGCTACAGCAAGCAGCACTGCCTTGCGATCAGCTAAGCTGTCTTCGCGCACCATGTACTCTTGGCCGCCTTCGCGCTGCAGGAGCAGCATGCGCCCTTTAGGTGTTTGCACGATATCCTCGACGATGTACGCCCCCGCCTTAAGCTGCACTGCACGGCCGCCTGTCGGACCGGACACTTCCACTTCTTCGATGTTCACACCGGTAAAGGCTTCCACAGCTTTAGCCAGCTGTACGGTCTTGCCGATCGCTAACGACTCTTGTGCTTTGTCTGCCTGCATAGGACATTGCTCACCGGCGAGCCGTCTGCGCCCTCTGCCGCCTACCTGCATCGCGGAACCGCTGCATGGTCCGGTGCCGTCGCGCACGCCGCGCTGGTCTTTGCCTTCGTTGGATTCTTGTATTAATGAACTGTCTATGATCTCAATGCCGGAGTTTTCAAATGTGTCTAAAAACTCGTCCCACTCCTTGGCGACTTGTTCCGTGGTCATCTCGCCTAAAGCGGACAGCTCGACAACAGCTTTAAACTCTTTGTACGAAGGACCGTCTTCCTTTAGCCCGTGCTTCTCCAGCAGGTCCTTGATCAACTTGTCTTGGTCGGCAGTTAGTACGTTGGCAGGTATTTTGGATTCGTTTCCCCGCGCCGCGTCGTCGATCGCCGTTTTCATCACGTCGACCATCGCTTCGGACATGGCGAATTCGATGCCTTTGATCGCCATGCGCATCTCATCGTTGGTCAGTTCTCTTCCGATCCTTTCTTTAGCGTACAGCTGCACCGCCTCAACAGTCACGGAGAATATAACAGCGTTTGGTTTGTACGCTTCGCGGACCTTCCGGCTTTCGTTGTGATCAGCACCGATCTTATAACCCCAATCACCGGGCAGCTCTTTTTTCAAAAAGGCTATGACTTTTTCAAATTTGGCTTTACACGCTTCCAACTCAGTATCATTGACATAGTGTGTATAAACATCCTGACCTTCAAGCGTCATGATGCATTCAACCCTTTTGCTTTCACCGGTCGCTTTTTTTGATAGCATGCGTATGTAATCTTCCATTGCGTCCTGCTGACTACCACCCATCTTAGATATGGGCTTGTTGACTTCCTCTTCGTCTGAAAACGATCCCGTGGCCTTAAGCGCAGCTACTTTTTCTTTCCTAGACATCCTGCTCCAGAACGCGTCGATCTCTTTCAGACCGGACGCCTCGCGCAGCTTACGCACCCTGCGCGCTTCACTGACCTTCCTGCTTTCGATCGGCGCTTCGGTGTCGTCCTCTTCTGTGCCTGCCGCTTCCCCGGGTTCCTTGGGCGCTGGCTGCGCTTCCGGTTCGGCCGGTGCTTCATCTTCGGGCTTGGGCTCTTCCGGCTTAGGCTCTTCGGGCTTCTCCTCTTCTTTCTGTTTGATGATCCCCAGTTCGGTCAGGAGCTTGAAGCTTACCGTATCAAGGTTTATCGCGTGTACGATGTCCACCAGCATGCCTATGTTGTCGACGTTGCGTTCGTTGGCGATCTCTTTGATCTTGTCGCCTACCGCGTCGTATAAGGCCGCGGCGGTGATCACACCGTTATCATCTTTCTGAAACACGGCGTAGAACACGTTCTGACCGCTGGCGCCTAAGTACTGCTTGTTCGGCTGCGGCACGAGATTAGCCGGATCGTCTGCCATCTCGGTCAGCTTTTTTATGACGGTTTCGGGGCTGTCCTTCTCGATGTCGGGCAGCTTGGACTCATAGCTTTGTTTTATCGTTACTTCTTTTCCCTGCGGATCAAGCAGACGCCATTTATGGGAGTATGCCAGCCCGTCACCCACTGCAATCTCTTTGCTGTTATGGATACCGATGTACATGCTGTCCGCGGGCAACTCCTGCGCCAGCTGTATGAACTTCTCATCCGCACCGGCTATGGCAAACTTCTCGCCGGTGGGAATGTACTCCAACTTATGACCGGTCAGGTTAGGTGTGTCGTCAAAACCAAGGTCGATCCATGTAGTACGTTCATTTATCCCGTTCTTTTCCAGTAAGTCTTTGAGCAGCTTGTCCTGTTCGGCTTGGAGGATGTCAGAGGGTATCTTGGACTCGTACTTCTTATCGCAGGCGGCGCATACGCCGCTGTTGTCTTCGCTGGGGTGTCCGCAGTAACGACATTTTACAACTTCCTCGGACTCGTACTTCTTATCGCAGGCGGCGCATACGCCGCTGTTGTCTTCGCTGGGGTGTCCGCAGTAACGACATTTTACAACTTCCTTGGATTCGTCGTTTGCCGGTCCGTTGTACGTGATCGCGATATCATACTCGGCTAACAGCTGGTTGACTACGGCGTACATGTTTACGCCTTCGGTCTGTTGCCCGCGTTCTTTGGCGTAGTCGGCAAGATGATCATGCAGTATGTGGTATCTTTGCTCTTTGGGCAGGTCTTTGGACGCGGTCACTTCGCGCTTGAAAAACTCGCCGTGTTCGGGCTGGCGGTAGAAAGCTACGAGATTATCTACGCCCAGTTCGCCGCTCTCTTTTACCGCGGATTCAAACTGTTTCTTTTGCTGCGTTATATAATAGTCGCTATCTATTTCACGCAGAACGTTTCTACCTTCGCTGTCAGAGTATTCCCACTCTTCCCCTCTCTTGAATCTTGCCAGCCAAGTCTTGGCGTACGCTATGTCGTACTTCGGTCCACCACCGGGCCAATTACGAGTCTTCATGTATTTTACAAATCGCGCAGCCTGTTCCGGAGGCAGACTTTTAGCTAACGCGGTGTAGTCTACTTCGTTCGTAGATTCTTTTACGTTTGGTTTCTTTTCTTTGCCGTCAGCGGGCTTGACCTTGCCGCCGTCGATCGGTTCGGTGGTCTCTTCTTTCTCTTCGCCTTTAAACAGTTCGGTTTCCTTGGGCAGCTTATCGCGGTTGGACATGTCTTTATTGGTCGCTACATCTTCTTCCGTCAGCTTGAACGCCTCGGACATTATATCTAAAACTTCTTTGCGCGGTTCGGCCGCCGCTTTATCCTTGACGAGCTGCGTGCCTTCCAATAAGGCTAGATTCTTTTTTAAGTCACTGTACATACGTCCTCCTTACTTTGTTGCTGACAACAGTTGAGCGAGGAGGCTGTCCGCTTCTTTACCGGCTTCCTCCTTAAAATCCCTGTTAGTATTTTCCCGCGCCGCCGGTCGTCCGGAGGGCAGTATTAGTCCACTGGCTTTATCCGACCGTATGTTGCCTTTCACACCGGCAGCAAATTCATTGAGCGCCGCGTTGCGGTCTATGCCGCTGTTGACCGGCGCCGCTTCGTGTACCGGTTCCGCGCACGCCTGCGGCTTGGCTGCGCCATGCTTAAGATCGTTGCACGCTTCAGCCACAAAGGCTTGGAACAACGGGTCGTTGTTTTTATCAAGTAGATCAGCCATTAAGCACCTCGCCTATTACGGTATGAAGATCGGTTAACAGTTCAGCGTACTCCGCCCGGCCGTGTTCGCACTCGATCGCGATGTGCGTAAATAAAGAGCTTAAGCCTTTCAGCTCGGTCCACTTGCTGAGAGGCTTACCGGCGTACATCGCGGCAAGGGTCTTTTCGACCGGCTTGCCTTTTATTACGCCGCCGATGCGGGACAGCAGTTCCTCTTTGCGGGCGATCGTCATTCCGTCTTCCTCGTCATCCTTTTACCATGGTGCTGTAGCGCAGCTGTGACGCTGCCTTATCCCACGTCTGTTCCGCTTCTTCCTGAGTCATGAACCACGCCCGCTTGAGCGCGATAAGACCCTTTTCCCACGCCAAGCCTTCTTTCAAAAGCTGTGTCGCGTGAGCTTCCGGGTCCTGCGGTCCCTGTTGCGTCGCCATACTGAGATGATTAAATAGATCGTCCATTTACTTCTTATCCTCGTCTTTCCACTCGGTCACTTTGATAGCCATCGGTTTCCATGTTACATCGCGCTTGACCGCTTTGTCTTCATTTATCGAGAATATCTGTCCGCCGTTACCGACCGAGGGCAGGTAGGAAAACAGATCGGATTCTTTGATCATGCGCTTGCCGCGTACGCCGGATGACTTATGGGCTTTCTTAACTACGTCATGCGCCGCTTCGGCGAACGCGTCCTTGCTTTTATGTACGCCGATCAGCAGCTTGTCCAGTTCGATGTCGTCCAGTTTAAGTATCTTCTGGTTCAAATACTGAAGCAGCTCTATCTTGTTGACGTTCTCTTCCCCGGCCGCCTTGTAAAACACATCAATCAGCTTGTCCACAGATTCTATGCCGGTCAGCAGCGCGTTCTTCAGCTCCTCTTCCTCCGCTGTGCTTATTTCCGCCAGATGTACGTCGAACTGCGTTGGATTGGAGTCCATGCCTAAGTACGCCAGATGTATCTGGCACATCCTTGCTATGCCCTGCCGCAGCCCGTTCTGCAGCCGTTGGGCGTTCTTGGCGAAGTTGATGCTGATCCGGTTAGCCGATCCTTCGCCGATGCTGCCCGGCAGCTGGTCGGTATTATGGACAAACACCCCTGCGGATAAGGCAAAACAGTGCTCGGATGAACCGACCTGGATGTCATACGCATCTTCGCAAACATCAAGTCGCGTTACATTTATGACCTTGTGATTGACCAAAACAAAATGCCCTTTCTCATCACGCACTATATTTTTCAATCGGGGATCACCTTTTGTAAAGGTCCCTGAATTTATATGGTGTGTGTAGCCGGCAGACACCTTTTTACCAAATGCAATCAATCGAGGATCAGTTTCCTTTGTTAAACCTTTATGCCAAGGATGCGACCATGCCGATCTAAAATTATTCTTGGTCTGCCCCTGTTTTCGCCGTGCTTCCCGCATTTGCGCGCCCATCTCTACACCATATATTTGTTCGTAGGTCTTTCCCGTTCTAAATGCACTTATCTTCGCCGCGGCGGCTGAACGTTTTGCAGGGCTGTTTACCATATTATGTAACACTCTGTGTTCTTGCGTACTCATCACGTCTACGTTATCAAAATCATTATTACACGGATTAAAGTCCTTATGATGAACCAACTGACCCTTCTTGATCTTCTTTAAAGAATATTTACATTTGGCTACTGTCCTGTGAGTATAATGCCACGTATCCGTAGCCGGATTGTAATACTGCTCGTATTCAGGCAGCGCTTTCATTCCTTTTCGAGTGTACAAAGGCATAAGACTATCGCCGGCCTGCAAGTCCAATGCATTCCTAAAAGATCCATCACGCATCATACAAGGATGATCAGGCGTAACATCAAAGTGTTCGCCGTTATCGAGGGTCACCCGAACGAAATCGGTTTGTGGCCGGCTCATACCTACCGCGCTAATTCTTCGTGGAACAACATTACCTTCTTTATCGCAGGCGTATATCCCTTTGCCTATATAAGCCGCGGGATTATCCGCCATTTCTTTTATAGATACGTCCCTGCCATCCAGCATCTTGATCTTTACATCACCTCTTAAACACAACCCCAACATCGACCGGCTGACCCTTAACGCGCCCAGCAGGCGGCTTTCCAGCATCTCCACGTCGACGATGCCTTTGATATCCACGACGCCGCCCAGCTCTTCCACGTTGAGGCTGACGTCCTCGGTTTCGGGTACGAACATGTCCTCTACCTGCGAGAGTATCGGCAGGAACTTGTCCTTCCATTGTTCCTGTCCGCTGGTCGTGTTCTGGCCTTTCTGCCGCTTTAACATGTCGGCAAACGCCTGTGTGATCGTCACCGCTTGGTCAAAGGGCATACCATTGGTCTTGATCTTGTACAGCAGCCACATGATCCCGCGGCTGATGCGCGCCAGCAGTACACTATCTTCGGACATCTTCAAACGCTTGTACACGTACACCGCGGGCGCTATGATCGGCACGCCGTACCGGGTGGTCACCCTGTAGTTCTGGTCCGGGCTTTGCCCTACCCCGATCTGAAAACGCCTGCCCGGTTCGCCGAACACGCCTAATGTCGAGTTGACTAAACGCTGCTGAATTCCAAAGATACGAAAGTGTACGTAATTCCAAGGCGCCTGCAGCTGCAGATTGCTACCCGCCCCGGCCGACCGCAGCAGCGCTGTACGCATAAAACCTTCCAGCCTGCCGTTGATGTCCACCCGATCCATGTCCGCGGGGTGGATGTTGTCGTCGATAAAACCTACGCCGATGCCTTCCCGGCCGATACATTCGATGAACATGTCGCCCAGCATGGCCAGAGTCGACGCCCAGTCGCGTATCCGTTCTTCGATATGAATGTACGATAAAAACTGGTTGAGCGTGTTTTCCGTCTTAGCGTCCGGGCTGGTCACCCATACGGACGCGCTGTTCACGCTGGAGAAACCACAAGCGCTGTCGACGTACAGATCGATCGCCCCTTGTACGAATGCGTGCTGCGTCGCATCTTCTGCTTCTCGATAAAAGTTCCGGCGGAAGTAACTGATGGACAACGCGTCGCCTACGACCCGCATCATCTCCTGCTGCGGCATCATGCTCGCCATACCGACGAGGCTGCGCATTAGTTCCTTTTTGTCCTTGGGGTCGTTCAGCTGGTCGATGGTGGATGCTGGTACATCGAGAGGCGGCGGCGCGATATCCTTACGCCGCCAGAAAGGGGGTACGAGAGAATCAGGAAACTTCCATTTAGATTTAGGTGGCATTTTATGTCTATCCCCTTAAAAAGTAGTGACTTATTCCTACCCGCTCAGTTTATACTTTATATAAAAGACCCGCGCAAGGGTTTAGTAAACTTTCACCCATCGTATTCTTTCCTGTCCTTTCACTTATACTTTAACAAAAAACCCGGGCTGTGTCAACAATCTATGAAGATTTTTGAACAGTCCGGGTCGATGCTGGTCGAGTGTACGCCAAGTGTACGCTGCTATTCTGTCAGTGTGTCTTTCCTAACTTCATATTCTAAAACATTAAATGGACAGCCCCAAAACATAGGCTTTATTTTCATCGATCTTTCTCATGCTTGTCCAAAAATTCTTCCACCGCTTTAGCCAACACCCAAGCGAAAACCGGCGGTACGGCGTTACCGATAACTTTATACGCGTTAGCTATAGATTTAACCGAAAAAACGAAATCGTCCGGAAAAGATTGAATCCGTGCGATTTCGCGAACGCTAAATCTTCTGTTTTCGAAAGGATGCGTTATCCCGCTATTTTCCGGCTGCCCGGAAGCCGTTATGGTACCACACACTTCGCCTAACGCGAATCGCCTGTAAAAATTAGGCGAATGGTATTTCTCCGGATTGTCGTAAATTTTCTTGAACCGCGGTGTCATTTTAGAAACCGCCATATTCTTCCACGATCTCCCTTGCGATATCGTAGGGGATATGTCTTCTAACGGAACCTTCGTTTTGAACTTAGTCAGCGCATCGGCGCCATCGGGGCAAGATCCGATTTCTTCTATCATTCGTTGCCCGGAAGGCGAATACTGCCATATATCTTTAGTGTTAGCGGCGGTACGAGGAATATCGCAAAGTACGGAACCGAGACACAAATCGTAAAAACTGTTCTTCGCCGTTTTAATCCCGTATTCCTGGACGGCTTTATCTAAAAATCGGAAATCGAACGCCGGCAAATCGTCTCGCACTCCGATTATTATGACCCTATATCTATTTTGCGGCACACCATAATCGCTCATATTAAAAAGTTTATAAACGCTGTTGTAGCCCAATCGCAACATGCGCCGCCTTATTTCTTCTGGTACCGTGGAACCGTCAGAAAGAGTAGACGATAAAATTCCTCTGACATTTTCGAAAACGAACGCTGCCGGCATTTTCCCGCCGGTTCGCGACTGCATCGCTTTTATAAATCTTTCGCATTCGTAAAATAACGTTCCCCTGCCGTACTTATCGTTGACACCTTCTCGATTGCCCGCGTTAGAAAATGGCTGGCAAGGGAAACCAGCCAACAAAATATCGTAATCCGGAATGCTTTTTTCGTCTATTTCGCGTACGTCTTGTAAATCACATTCGTGATTTTTAAAATACTTCTTGTTTGCGTTAAAAACGCTCACCGCATCGCCGTCAAAATCAACAGATTTGACTATTTCGAAATGGTTTCTTTCGTAGACTTTACCTTTAAATGCAAAATCGCCGTAAAACCCTAAATCTAAACCACCACAACC
>Ga0315289_10014111_pt1 | contig 11170 bp, 8 predicted proteins | sample YL17G11_40_MG_FD_203452 | JGI IMG/M metagenome (GOLD analysis project Ga0315289, IMG submission 203452) | Sediment microbial communities from Yellowstone Lake, YNP, Wyoming, USA - YL17G11_40 | ecosystem: Environmental > Aquatic > Freshwater > Lake > Sediment | place: USA: Wyoming | collected... | reverse complement strand
GTCTCGAGGGTTTCTTTGACAATGGGATCTTTGGCCCTCTGAATAGCGGTCATATAGGCATCCAACGCGGATTGAACCATTTCAGAGGAAAATGTCATAATAGCGCCGAAGGTGCCGAGGGACATCTATCAGCTCCTTTTAAATTCTAGAACCACCGCTCGATTAAAATCTTTGTATCTGTGAAGAACTGAAAAATTTCCCTGCCTTGTCCTTTTATATCGCCAAAGAAGGAACCTTTTCTCCCCCCCAAGGGGAAAAAGGCCATGGGGGCAGCAATACCGATATTAATCCCTATCATATTGGCTTCCACCCGATACTTAAAATCGCGGACCGTTTTTCCACTCGATGTATAGATACACGCGGTTTGTCCGTATTCATTCTTTTGAATAAATTCAATGGCCTCGTCCAGGCTGTCAGCTCGTACGATAGAAGCCACCGGACCGAAAATTTCCTCTTTCCCAATCGACATATCTGGATGAACGCCATCAAAGATCGTAGGGCCGATGTAGAAGCCGTTTGGATATCCATCCACTTTTATGTTTCGCCCATCGAGGATGAGATGGGCTCCGTCCTTAATGCCCTTTTCGATATATCCCAGGACCTTCTCTTTGTGTTTCGTTGAGATGACAGGTCCCATTTGCACCCCCTCATCGAGACCATTCCCCACTTTAAGGGATTTTGCTGCGGCGACAAATTTCTCTTTCAGTTGTTGATAGACATCCCCCACAGCTACCAATACGGAACCAGAAAGGCACCTTTCACCTGCACACCCGAAAAAAGAGGTAATTAACGAGGGGATTCCCTTATCCAGATTGGCGTCTGGCATGACCACAATGGAATTTTTTGCCCCGCCCTGTGACTGAACTCGTTTCCCTGTTTCTCCACATACTTTGTAGACATAGCGTGCTGTTGAGCTCTGCCCGACGAAGGATATACCCACAATGTCAGGATGGTGAAGCATGCTATGTACGGTATCTTTAGCTCCATGAATCATATTAATCACACCTTCAGGGAACTCACATTCATCAATGAATTCGAAGAGGCGCGTCTGAGTAAAAGGAACCTGTTCTGAGGGTTTTAAAACATAGGTGTTTCCACAGACGACTGCATAAGGAAGAAAAAACCATGGCATCATAGCGGGGAAATTGAAGGGCGCGATCATTCCGAAGACACCGAGGGGCTGGCGTTCTGCTGCACAGTCAATGTCTTGCGCAATATCTTCCAGATTATATCCCGTCATCATGGTAGTGACACCGGTGGCGTGTTCCACATTTTCGATCAATCGCCTTACCTCGCCTCTGGCTTCATCGAGGGTTTTTCCCTCCTCAGTCACCAGCGTTCGTGCGATATCTTCGAATGCCGCCTCGAAGAGATTCTTAAGCTTGAAGAGATATCGAGCGCGAGTTAAAGGGGGAGTACATCTCCATTCCCAGTAGGCTTTCTTGGCTGCTTGAACTGCCTTGTCAACCTCCTTATCGGTAGAAAAAGGTACCTCTCCAATTTTCTCTCCTGTAGCAGGACACCACACATCTCCATACCCCTTCGCCTCAGAGTGTACCCATTCTCCATTAATATAATTTTTCAGCCTTTCCATATTCCCTCCCAATTTTTACAAGTGTAGGATCTCTTAAAATGGTGGTAAGTTATAAAATACGAGTTCTTTCCTTCGACATCATTTTGATATAGATTGTTCTGTTACAGCATGCCAAGGTTCTTGTATCTCCGTGTGGGTAAATTGACGGAGGGCTTCCGATACCTTAGATAAATCCAGACTTTGGGAAAATGATTGGAAAGCCTTACGATCCCTTTCCCAGTCCGCCGTCGAAAAATTTCGACCCAAACTTGCTTCTATCATTAAAGGATACTCTCATGGTCGTTAATGACCTAGTGCAGACTGCCCATGGGGCAGAATACACAGTATCCCAATTCAACCTCGATTTCTTCATCGCCAACCCTCCCCCGGCCTTTTCCGGAAAGAAAAAAAGCACTTCTTCCTGTTATTTTTAAATTCTATCTTGTTACTCGTTTGATCTAAGTAGGATTACAGCGCTCTTCCCGGGACGCCGATATGTCTCGCGATGACGATCCTCTGGACTTCCGAGGTTCCCTCTCCAATATCCAATAGTTTTTGATTCCGGTAGTGCCTCTCGACGGGGTATTCTTTCATCAACCCGTACCCGCCATGAATCTGGACAGCCTGATTCGCCACTCGGTGATACATCTCGGAGCAGAACAGCTTGGCCATCGCGGCTTCCTTGCCAAAGGGACGCCTATTCTCGCACAGCCAGGTCGCTTTGTAGAGAAGGAGTCTCGCCATCTCAATCTCGGTCGCCATGTCAGCTAACTTAAAAGCGATAACCTGAAAACTCCCGATGGGTCTTCCAAACTGTTCACGCTCATGCGCGTATTTGAGAGCCAGCTCAAAGGCTCCCTGGGCTCCTCCGAGTCCCATGGCACCGATGCTCAGCCTTCCTCCGTCGAGAGTGGCCAACATCTGGTGAAATCCGTCTCCCCGCTGGCCAAGGAGATTCTCTCTGGGAACTCGACAATTGTCAAAATACAATTCTCCGGTGTTCGAGGCTCTCCAAACCATCTTTCCATGCATCGTCTTCGTGACAAATCCGGGGGTTCCATTCGGAACGAGGATACAGGAGAGTTCATTCTTCCCGTCTTGTCGCTTCTCCGTTACGGCCTGTACCACGCAGACAGCGCTCAACTCCGAGGCGGAGTTCGTGATAAAGATCTTCGAGCCGTTAATGACCCATTGGTTTCCTTCGAGAGCGGCGGTCGTCTTTGAGGCTCCGGCATCTGAGCCGGCATTCGGTTCGGTCAAACCAAAGGAGGCGAGGGTTTTTCCCGCACAAAGATCCGGAAGCCACGTTTTTCTCTGTTCCTCGTTTCCGTAGTAGTAGATGGGTGAAATGCCGAGAGAGTTTCCTGCAGCAAGCGTGGCAGCCTGCGAGCCGTCCATCCGGGCAATCTCCTCAGTGGCGATGATATACGAGATGTATCCGATGTTGCTTCCGCCGTATTTCTCCGGGACGAAGGGGCCAAAAAGACCGAGCTCGCCCATCCGCCGAGTTAACGTGTAGGAGAACTCCTCCTTGTCATCGAGTTCCTGAGCAACGGGAGCGATCTCCCTCTCGGCAAAGTTTCGGACCATCTTCCTGATCATCTGCTGCTCTTCATTCAGATCAAAATCGAGAGACATGATTTCCTCCAAAAGAAGGGTTCGAGGGTTCAAGGGGTCAAGGGTCCAAGGGGCCAAGTTTATGTTTTGCTTGAACCCTGGAATCCTGGAACCCTTTCATTTATTGTTCACACGGTACCCAATAATAATCCAAAACCGTGTTGGTTGGCTTCTTTGTTCTAAACTCTGCTTTCACTTTCATCCCAATGTGGGGTTCTCCATAGAGGAGATAACTTTTGGGGATCGTTGCAAGACCAGGGATTTCCACATCCACCTGCCAATAAGGGGTAGAAAGCTCGATGCCGGTGCCGGCATAGACGACTCGTGTGAAAGCATAGACCTTCCCGGTCACAGGATTCGACAGCGTTTTCCAGATCATCTCGGTGTGACAATCCGGACAGTGGGCTCGGGGCGGAATCCAGAGACGTTTTTCTGCGCATTTGGGATTGGGGCACTGGGTGGCTCGCAATTCACCTTTCCTAAGGCCCTCAAAGAAAGGTGACAGCATTCCATAGGTGTGAAAGTGTGTCACCGTTCGAGGCCATTCTACGACCGTCGCTGGATCGGTCTGGCGGATTCGGGTCACCTGACCAATGAATTTTACCTCTTCCCTTTTTTTTGTTTCCTTCCTTTTCACGACTTTCTTCTTTATCTGAACCCTTTTCTTGGCTTGCACTTTCTTCTTTGTCTGTACTTTTTTCTTCGCCATGGGCTTCTTCCTCCTTTACCCTGTACCATTACGGCGTGCCTTTTCAGACGCGGATGAGGTACCATTTTGATAGAACATTTGAACTAAAAACCTTCCCCTTCAGCAAGAGGTACAGGGTTTACCCTGTACCATTCAAAGTCGAACCCTTCAGAAAGAGGACACGTGCAATTTTCTGGGACCACACCCCTCCAAAACCCTGACCGTTAGGAATGGGACAGGGTCTACCAGCTCTTTCTTAGAATACCAACGGTCACGTGGGAACCGACACCCGCATGGGAAACCCACAGGGCCTGCTTGCCTGTCGCTGGGATCTGCAGACTCTGCCAATCTCTTGGCTTCTCTTTTCCCCATTTCTCCCAGAGCTTTGGATCCCCATGAAATTGGTCATATTTTTGCTGCAACTGCCAGAGGCACTCCGCTGCTTGGAAAATGCCCGTTGCGCCAACAGCATGCATCGTTCCGATCAGGCCACCTGATAGGTTCGAAGGACATTTGCCCGGTTTGCCTGTGTTGGGATTGATGTAATAGGCATCCCCAGACTCGATATAGTCCTGTTCCTGGCCGTAGGGTCTGAGCCCGATATCCCCGTAAGTCTGAAGGTCACTAATAGTAAAAGCATCATGAAGCTCCACCAGATCGAGTTCTTCGAGGGGGTCACGAATTCCTGCCATGCGATAGACGAGCCAGGCAGCGAATCGACATGCCAAGAAGCTCTCAAACCCTGGATAACGAGCCCCCTCTTTGCCATAGAGATCTTTGTACATCCCCGGAGTTTCATGTGGAAGCAAAGGGACTTCCATAGGTCGGCGATCAGCCACCCTCAAAGTATGGGTTCCACCACAGATAAATAGTTCACAGGGATGGTCCGTTAACCTGTAAGCTGTTTCTTCATCACAGACCAGTACACAGGCTGCCCCTGCGCTCATGGCGCAGCATTCAAGGAACCTGAGCGGATAAGCCGACATGGGACTATTTAAGACATCTTCGACCGTATATTTCCCTGCTTGTTGGGCATAAGGGGAGGAGCAGGCGTAGAGATGGTTTTTAACCGCTATTTTTGCTCGAGTGACTTCGGATACATTAAACGTCTCAGCAAAACGATTTGCCATGGGGGCATAATAGGAAGAGTAAATTCTGCCCAACCGGGTTTCAAAATCCTTACAGGCCGCTGTTGCGATATAATAGTTACCGGTCCGAGTATCCACTTCATCCATGCGCTCCCAGCCGGCAGCCAAAGCCACATTGGCATAACCTGAGGCCACTGCCATAGCTGCAGCAAGAATGGTTGAACCTCCGGTAGCTCCTCCTGTCTTGATACCTAAATTATGGAGAGGGTCCAGCCCTAAATAGTCATGGATCTTAGCCTCACAGAGCAGTTGATCCTGAAAGTGGTCGGCGAACTCACCATAGGTGGCAAAGTTGATTAGGCCCTTGACCTCCAAAGGGTCCATTTTTAGATCGTTATCCTCTAGCATCTGCTTGAAGGCCATCATGGCCAGCTCTTCCAGTTTATACTCGGGGAAATATTTCCTGTAGGCTGTTGTTCCTCCGGCCACGATGAATACTCTTCGATTCCACTTGGGAATCCTTAAGTTACCCTTCTTGAATGTGATCATGTCAGTCCCTCCTTTCCAATAACTTGAAAACCGCATAGCGCATAGCGTTAGAGCAAGACAACCTCTTAGGGTTCCTCCATTTGACCGGGAAGTGCCCCGCAACCCCCGCTCTTTAGGGCGGGGGTTGCGGGGCACAATACAAAAGGAAATACCTCCCCGGGAAGCGCCGCCCTTCAGGGAGGGGAGCTTCATTCATCACAATACAAAGCGCAAGAACATATTCCAATAGCAGTTATGACTCTATGCGCTCTGCGCTTTGCAGTGCTATTGGCGTGGCTTGATATTCTCTCGGACCCAGGTCACTGTTTTTTCAATGGGTGTCCCTGGCGGAAAGAGGACCTTGACCCCCAATTGGACGAGAGCCGGAAAATCTTCTTCTGGAATAATCCCTCCGCCAAAGACGACGATGTCCTTTGCTCCTTTCTCTTTTAAGAGCTCAATGACGCGGGAAAAAATATGCTCATGGGCCCCAGAAAGGATAGACAGTCCGATGCCGTCCACGTCTTCCTGAATGGCCGTGGCCGCGATTTGCTCGGGTGTCTGATGAAGTCCCGAGTAGATGACCTCGAAACCTGCATCCCGAAACCCTCTAGCAATGATCTTCGCTCCGCGGTCATGACCATCCAAGCCGGGTTTCCCGATAAGGATTCGGATCTTACGGTCTGTACCCATCGGTCTCCTCCGCCCTTCCAATTCGGATTTCGGGTTGTCGATTTCTGTACTTAATTCATTGGAGGTCATTGTAGCGGCGGCATTGACTGCCGACGATTCTTTCGCCCTCAGTAAATGAGGGCGCTACGGACTCCTTTCAAATGTAGAATCTTGACTCCGCATTGCGCAATTCACATGCTGCATTAGAAGTACCCCGGATCTGAATAGCGTCCAAACACGTCTCGCCATACATCACAGATTTCCTGGATCGTTGCATATTCTCTGATGGCATTGATGATGTGGGGCATGAGATTCTCGTTGCTAAGCGAAGCTTTTCGAATCTGTTCGAGGAGACTTTTCACCTTTGAGTTGTTTCGGAACCGTTTCACGTCCAGGAGTCTCTGCAACTGCCTCTCTTCAATTTCAGACGTCATCCTCCAGATAGGTAAAGGGGGATGATCTGTCACATACTTGTTGACTCCCACGATCACCTTTTCGCCCGCATCGATCTGTCTCTGGTAACGATAGGCGGCGTCGGCAATTTCAGATTGAGGGTATCCCTTGTCAATCGCTGTCAACATGCCTCCTAGGGCGTCAATCTTTCGGATATAATCCCAAGCCTTTTCCTCAATTTCTCGGGTGAGGCTTTCAATAAAATAGGAACCGGCCAACGGATCGATCGTGTTGGCAACACCGGTTTCTTCGGCAAGGATCTGTTGAGTCCGCAACGCAATCGTGGCTGCCTCCTCTGTGGGAATGGCATAAACTTCATCGAGAGAGTTGGTATGGAGAGATTGAGTTCCACCCAAGACCGCACTCAGTGCTTCATACGCCGTCCGTATGATGTTGTTGTAAGGTTGTTGGGCTGTTAAGGAGCATCCGGCGGTCTGGGTATGGAACCGAAGCATCCAGGAGCGTGGGTTCTTCGCGTGGAAACGCTCACGCATGATCTTAGACCATATTCGCCGGGCAGCCCTGAACTTGGCGATCTCTTCGAAGAAATCAATATGAGAGTCGAAAAAGAAGGAAAGTCGCGGAGCAAAGTCGTCCACATCAAGTCCTCTCTCCAGGGTTGCTTCCACATAAGCAATTCCATCGGCTAGAGTGAACCCGAGTTCTTGAGCAGCTGTCGCTCCTGCCTCACGGATGTGATAACCGCTGATGCTGACCGTGTTCCAACGGGGAACTTCTTTGGTGCAATATTCAATGGTGTCCACGATGATTCGAAGGGAAGGTTTGGGGGGAAGCATGAAGGTCTTTTGGGCGATGAATTCCTTGAGCATGTCGTTCTGGATGGTTCCACCGATGTGTGTCTTGCTGATGCCTCTCTTCTCTGCGACCACAATATACATGGCCAGGAGGATGGAAGCAGGCGGATTGATGGTCATGGACGTGGTGACTTTATCTAGGGGGATATCTTCGAAAAGAATTTCCATGTCCTTGAGTGTGTCAATGGCCACGCCGCATCTTCCCACTTCACCCTTCGCTATTGAGGAATCACTGTCGTATCCCATCAACGTCGGGTAGTGGAATGCTACAGAGATCCCTGTTTCTCCATGGTTTAAGAGATGATGGAACCGCTGATTGGTTTCTTCGGCGCCACCCAGACCGGAGAACATTCTCATCGTCCAGAGTCTGCCCCGGTACACAGAGGGCTGTACCCCGCGGGTGAAAGGGTAGGTACCAGGAAAACCAATGTCTCTCGTGAAGTCGAGATCGCTGATATCGAGTGGAGTGTAAAGTGGCCTGATTTCGAGGTCAGAGATCGTTGTAAATGAAGGGACCCGCTCAGGCTTTTCCTTAAGCGCTTCTAATTCGCTCTCGACCCATTTTCTCTTTTCTTTCTCGACCGTCTTAAGTTGCTCATCCTTGGACATGGGATACCCTCGCTTTCGGCTAATCTTCCATCCCTTTTCGCGCCGGAACGCCCTCGTCAAAATAGTGTTTCCGTTTTACCATCTCTGTGACGAGATCCGCCTTCTCCAATAGCTCGGGTCTGGCATTTCTTCCTGTGAGTACGATTTCCACCTCCTCGGGTTTCGAATCCAACAGGTGAAGCAGGTCTGCAAGGGAGATGAGACCGTACTCGACAGCCACATTAATCTCGTCGAGGATGACGACATCGCACTCCTTATTTTGGATTGCCTTTTCTGCGACCCCAAACCCTTCACGGGCGATTTTAATGTCTTCGGGGTGAGGTTTGTCTTTCGAGACAAAGGTTCCCCGGCCCATGGGTACGATGGTCAGATGAGGAGCAAGTTTTTGGGCCGCCTTGATCTCGCCGATCTCAATGCTGCCTTTCATAAATTGGATAATCAACACTTTCATTCCATGACCGACAGCCCGGAGGGCGAGCCCCAGAGCTGCGGTCGTTTTCCCTTTCCCATCTCCCGTGTAAACCTGAATCAGCCCTTTTTTCATCAGAACTCCAAACATTAAGATTAAAACACCAAATCTCTATACCTGAAGATTCGGTTTCACCGCAGAGACGCGAAGATCGCAAAGGAAATAGATTTTCCCCTTGCCGGCGAGGCGTCGGCAAGAGGAAAGATTCTAGGGTACAAAGTAATTAAGTAGATCTTGAGGCTCTGTCTTTCTGCTTTCCGTTCTATCATCGGAAAGCAGAAAAGATTCAACCTTTGCGTTCTTTGCGCCTTTGCGGTGAGTGTAGACAATTTTGCACCCTTCCTAATAACTCCGAACTACGTGAGTTCCCTGATCTGAGCAATAATCTGTTCTGTTTTGAAGTGCCGAAGGCTAATGGCACCCGAAGGACAAACGGCATTACACGCTCCGCACCCTTTGCAGAGAACTTCATTGACCGTCATGATCGTCTTGTAGGGATCGATTTTCAGAGCACGATACTCACAGACCTGTTCACACAGGCCGCATCCTGAGCAAATGAGTGAATCGACCACCACGACAATGGGCTCGATCTTTACTTTTCCCAAATAGAGAGAGGTGGTCGCTCTTGAGGCGGCAGCGTGAGCTTGGGAGAGCGTATCAGGAATGTCTTTTGGCCCTTGGCAGGTTCCAGCGAGAAAAATACCGTCTATGGCTGTATCGACCGGTCTCAGTTTTGGATGAGCCTCGAGGTAGAAGCGGTCGGGTCCTCGGCTCAGCTTCAAGACATTTCGGAGATGTTCTCCATCGTTCCTCGGGATGAGCCCAGTAGTCAGGACAACGAGATCTGCTTCTTCTTCGTAAGGCTCAGCCAAGAGTTCATCTTCCGCCCTAACAATCAACTTTCCGGCCCTGTGATAAATCTCCGAAGGAATTCCTTTTCGATAAAAGACCCCTTTCTTCTGAACCTTTTCGTAGAATTCCTCCGCTCCTTTTCCAAAAGCCCTGACATCGATATAGCAGACAGTGACCCTGGCATCCGGTATGCGTTCCTTGACGAGATAGGCCTGTTTTGCCGTAACCATACAACAGACCCTCGAGCAGTACTCATTCCCCACGGTCTTGTCCCTGGATCCTACGCACTGGATAAAGACAACATTCTTGGGTTCTTTTCCATTGATCAGAAGTTTTCCTGAGGTGGATCCATTGGAAGAGGCGAGTCGTTCGAATTCGATGCCGGTAATGACATTCGGATTTCGCCCATATCCAAATTCCGGTTTGAAGCCTGGATCAAACAGATCATACCCTGTTGCGACGATCACGCCTCCCACATCGACCTGAAAAGTCACCTCAACCTCTTCGAATCGAATCGCTCCCTGAGGGCACACTTCTTTGCATTTGCCGCATTCCCTCTTCTGAAGATAAAGGCAGCACCTTGGGTCGATGAGATAGGAATAAGGGACGGCATAAGGAGAAGGAAGATGGATGGCCGGCCGTTCTGCCATTCGGGCAGAAAATTCATCGGGAACACGGATAGGACAGACGTCTTCGCATTTCTTACAGCGGTTGCACTTCTCCGGATCCACATAGAAAGGATTTTGTCGGATCGTGGCTTTGAAGTTACCCACGAAGCCTTCCAGGTTTTCGACCTCACTTTGCGCAAGGAGACGGATTAAGGGATGTTTCGTAACCTCTTCGATCTTCGGGAATAGGATGGAAGCGGTTTCCTTGAGGTCCGGAAGAATCCGATCAATCTGAGTAAGGCGCCCTCCCAGAACGGGGGATTTTTCCACCAGATAGACCTCAAAACCGGATTTGGCAACATCGAGACTGGCTTGAAGGCCTGCGATTCCACCTCCGACCACTAAGACAGCCGGAGTCACATCGACTTCACTCTCTTTCAGTGGCTCATGAAGGCAGGCCTTGGCCACCGCCGAAGCAATGAGGTCCATGGCCTTCCTCGTTCCATTGTCCTTATTCGGGTGAACCCAAGAACACTGCTCGCGGATGTTGGCCATCTCAAGAAAGTACGGATTGAGCCCTGTGGTCTGCAGCGTCCTACGAAACGTGATTTCATGCATTCTGGGTGAGCAGGCAGCGACAATCACACGATCGAGGTCAAGATGTTTTATGTCATTCTTAATCAGATCCTGGCCAGGGTCAGAACACATATAGTGATAATTGTGGGCAATGGCGACGTGAGGCAGGGTTTCAGCAAAGGCTTTGACCTTCCCGACATCGACCGTAGCCGCAATGTTTACACCACAATGACAAATGTAAACGCCGACTTTCATAACACGGCCTAAATTGGAGTACTGGATTAGTGGAGTATCGGAGTAATGGAGTACTGGAGTAGTGGAATGATGCTAAAAGGATTGATTCCTGACTTCTTCTTATTACCCATTACTCCATCACTCCCTTGTTCTATTACTTAATTACTCCACTACTCCATTTATTTTCCTTCCTTTTGCCAGCAGGGCGCAGGCCAAGGAGGCGGCGCCGCTCGCTTGAGCCACGGTGTCCGGGATGTCTTTGGGACCTTGACAACATCCGGCGAGGAAAATTCCGTCAACGTCGGTCGTCACAGGATCGAGACCTGGCGCTTCTGCATAAAATCGATCTGGAGATTTCTTCAGTCCAAGAATGCTCCTGAGACTGTCA
>Ga0315289_10014110_pt1 | contig 11171 bp, 8 predicted proteins | sample YL17G11_40_MG_FD_203452 | JGI IMG/M metagenome (GOLD analysis project Ga0315289, IMG submission 203452) | Sediment microbial communities from Yellowstone Lake, YNP, Wyoming, USA - YL17G11_40 | ecosystem: Environmental > Aquatic > Freshwater > Lake > Sediment | place: USA: Wyoming | collected... | reverse complement strand
AGTCCCAGACATATTCACTGGAAAGCAACCGCCCGTCATCAGAATCTGCAGGTAAAGGTTTTTGAGCCAACCACCACACTGAACGTAGCATTGTTCTTGGCAGTTGACAGCTTTAAGCATGACGGAGCCAACAATGAAGAGGACTTTGAGCTGGGCATCAGCACCGCCGCCTCTATTGCTAATTATCTTACCGAACAAGGTAGTCAGGTAGGACTATTTGTCAACACACGTCTAGCTGATTCTGGGCAATCTGTCAGAATCCTACCAGGCAGTGGTATCAATCAGCTAGTTAGCATACTGGAGGCGCTGGCTAAAGTTACCCCGTACTCCAGTGGCTCCTTCACGGAGTTTCTGCAGGGAGAGCGGAGAAGTTTACCTTGGGGGACTACCCTTGTTTTTATACTCTCCAGACCTTTAGAATCACTGACCGGGCTACTTACCAACCTAAAAGAAAGAGGGCACAAACTGCTAGTCCTTCAGATTGGTAATCAGGGAAGAGATAGGATTGACTATTCTGTTACGTGGCATAATGTCAGGGTTCCTGGGGACCTTATGAAAACTAGTTCTAAGGAAGCATAATGAAACTAGACTGGTGTAGAGGTATTCTATATGTCACCATCATGGGGATGGAGAGCTGCTGGCTATACGCTTTAATAGCTCTACTAAATAAGCAGGTGGCTGGCGGGCACCTCTCAACTCTCGGGCTTTTGCTTCTCTACCCCCTGGCTTTTGGCTTCAATAAGCTGATTCAACAGCTAAGGTGGCCTCAGGTTGGTCTACGCAGCACCAGCTGGCTGGCATGGGCGGTAGGGATGCTGTTAATGATGAAGACCCAGATGTACAGCGGTGCGGCGTTGTCAGACCCTGCCTGGCTCATGGCATTGCCCCAGGCAATAGCCGAGGTGCTCTATACATTTAAGCCAGAACTTATAATCCTGGTGAGCAGTGCTGTTATGTGGTGGCTGGGGCGGCGTCTAGCCCATATCAGAATCAACTTTGCCACATCGGTCAGTGAATTCCAGTTCGGACTAGCCATCTTGCTAATCACTTTCTTTGTCACCTCTCAGCTAAGAGTTGACCTTGCCGATTCAGTTCCAATAGCTCTAATCTTTTTCGTCTTTGCCCTTTTAGGAATATCTATAGCCCATGCTCAGGAGAGCACGAGCTGGCTATCCGGGTTATACCAAGGTCACTGGTCAGGGCTTTTGCTGGTTAGCATCGGTCTAATCCTCATTCTGGGCTTACTTATTAGTTCAGTGGTAACGCCTGATTTATTGAAGCTAATTCTTGCTGCCCTGAAATGGGTATGGGGATTAATCATAAAAGTGATAGCCTTCATAGCCAGCCTTTTCCCAGAGCCAGAGCCAGGAAAACTGCCGCCAATGCCGCCTATGCCTGAAATGAAGCCTGAGGAGACCTTCAAGTTGTGGACCATGCCTGAGTCGTTGCGTAGTGGTCTCGGCTTGGGCTTGGGCATCATGTGGCTAGGTCTTATCCTTATCGCCCTATGGCGGGTTTCATCCCAGATATTCGGCTGGCTACGCCATAAGTTAGCCAGCATGGCAGGAGCAGAAGTTGAACCACTACCAGGCGCATTCAGGGCAGACTTCTTGAGCTTGCTGAAGCGAATCCTGCTCAAGTTGCTCAGGGTCAGATTGCCATTCCAGTTAAGAGGGAAATCAGTCTCAATTCTCCCAGAGGTAGCCTCTATCAAGCAGATTTACCGCCAACTCCTTCGCTGGGCAGCCGCTGGTGGCCTCCCCCGACGCAAATATCAAACTCCCTATGAATACCTCTACACGTTAGTAGATTTGCTACCACAAGCCCAGGAAGACCTGAATTTCATTACCCAGCAGTACGTCGCTACACGTTATGGTACCTCGCTACCGAATGAAGATGCATTGCATCAATCGAGGCAAAGCTTACAAAGGATAAGGCAAAACCGCCTCAAGAGGATGACTAATGAATATGCTAACGCATAGGAGGCCAGTCTAAATGGATAGAGTAATTGAGGAAGCTAGTCAAGGAGCACTGCAAATAAAGGAAGCAGCCGATAGATTCATAAGTAACGTCAACAAAGTTATTGTCGGTAAGAAAGAGGCCATTGAACTGGTTTTAGTAGCTTTGCTCTGCGAGGGTCATGTATTAATAGAGGATGTGCCTGGTATTGGGAAAACAATGCTAGCTAAAGCAACAGCTAAGTCACTTGAGTGCAGTTTCAAGAGGGTCCAATGTACCCCTGACCTGTTGCCATCAGATGTGACTGGCATCCACTATTTCAACCAGAAGACCTCAGAATTCGAGTTTCGTCCTGGTCCAATCATGGCTAACATATTACTAGTCGACGAGATAAACCGTGCTACCCCGAGAACTCAGTCATGCCTATTGGAGTGTATGCAGGAACAGCAGGTTACTGTCGATTTAGAGACGGTGCCTTTGCCACGCCCATTTTTAGTTATTGCTACCCAGAATCCTGTTGAGCTAGAGGGTACGTTTCCCTTACCTGAGGCACAACTTGACCGCTTCCTCCTCAGAGTTAAACTCGGTTATCCTTCTGAGGATGAGGAAGGAGCCATTTTGTCCCGCTTCCAGCAAGAAAATCCTCTGGATAATCTAACCAGTGTGATTGAGGCAAAAGAACTGCTAGAGCTCCAAAAGCTATGTCGCCAGGTCTACATTGAAAACTCGGTTCGCAACTACATTATCACCATCACCAGGTCCACTCGAAGTCATCAAGGTATTGAGTTAGGAGCAAGCCCTCGTGCCTCCCTTGGTCTTCATTTAGCCTCTCAAGCCCTGGCAGTTATTCGAGGACGAAACTATGTTATTCCAGATGACGTGAAGTATTTGGCTGTTCCCACTCTAGCCCATCGTCTTATTCCTAAGACAGAGAGTCGGTTAAGGGGGCAGTCGGTAGAAAAAATAGTAGGCGAAATCGTGTCCACCGTGCCCGTGCCTGTAGAAGAGAAGGTATAGGCTTAATAGCCCTAGCCTCTCAGGTTAGTGCTATAAAGTTCGTGTTTCCAGAACACAAAATGACATTTTACCATATTCCCTGAAGCTCGCTAACCATATGGACAAGAACAGTGGTTTGCTGGTTCCTAGGGTGTAAGGTATACTACAGACAGATAAATGGGTGGTTATGAACTTGCAAAAAGTGATTGATGAGACACTGATAAAAGGCGCTGCGCCAGAAATAGTCTGTGACCGCTTCTCCAATGGAGCATGGCTTAGAACATCAGCTCCTGTACCCAGCGAGATGGCGTTAACTATCTATGTAAACGGTCAGGAACTGGTTACTGTCATGTGTACCCCGGCCAAGCTTAATTGCCTTGTCCTTGGGTACCTGTACTCAGAGGGCATCATTGCCGGTATGAGTGATGTAGCAAGCATGCGGGTATGTGAGGAAGAATCGCTAGCCGACGTGAAGCTGAACAAAGAATATACATTACCAGCACGGCGCACACTGACCTCCGGCTGTGGTGGCGGGGTCAGCCTGACAACACTGGGGCAGAAGGTAGATTCAAGCTTGGTAGTTGCGCCAACCCAGATATTATCCCTGATGATACAATTGCGGGGGCAGGCGGAGCTATTTCGGCTTTGTGGCGGCGTACATGCCTCAGCACTATCTGATACCAAGAATCTGCTGGTAATAGCTGAGGATATTGGGCGGCACAATACCCTAGACAAGATCCAGGGCGAATGTCTACTGAGGGGGCTATCAGCCAGGGATGGACTGCTGCTAACTACTGGGCGTCTTTCCTCTGAGATGGTGCTTAAGGCAGCAAAAATGGGAGTACCGATTGTTGTTTCGCGTAGCTCGCCTATGGAGCGCTCTATTTCACTTGCCCGTGATTTAGGCATTACCTTGGTTGCCTATGCGCGTAGCAGTCGCTTATCTGTATATTCTGGTGAGTGGCGCTTATTACCTTCGCTTCCCTGAATCAGCGCCTTGTCGCCATTTCGCTGGTTATTCTATATGAGATGAGTATCTGGCTGGCTAAGCTTGCCCAGCACAGGAAAGCGGAACTCGTTCCGGCAGTATTCCCCCCGTATCATAGTAGTGACGATGCTCTCTGTTCTGACATGCTGTATCTCGTTTATGTTGGTTTGTTTCTTTGTTGCGCTGATTAAATCAGCAATGTATACTACATTTGTCTACAGACTGGGGAGCGGATGAGTCCCGGTGGGCTCCGCGGACTTCAAATCCGTCGGGGGGCAGCAGAAATGCCTTTGGTGGGTTCGACTCCCATGCGCTCCCGCCACCGTTTTGCTTACAGTGTTAACATTGGGGTGGATAGAAAGACACAAATGAGCTACCAAGGGGGGGTGGCTTTCTTCTCCTTTAGCGTGGCGATAAGGTTATCAACAGGCATTGCGGGCAGGGTCATCGCCTGGACGCTTCCTCTGGCACTCAGGTTTATTGCCAGTTTCGCTGCGATTTCATCTCTTGGAGCTTCTACGAGATTGACGAAATCATACGGACCGAGAAGGGCGTACTGAGATAATATTTTGACACCCATCAACTCAACCTCTTTATTGACCTCCTTAATCCTATCAGGATTATCTTTGATGGTTTTCCGTCCTTCATCAGTGAGCGTTGTGAGCATAAGATAAATAGGCATGGTACCTCCTCTTAACTGTATTTTTGTGGCATTGTAGTGGGATAATCATAAGTTCTAAGTGGCGGAATTGTCAACATAGCCCAAATAGTAAGAGGGCTGAACCTTGGCTTATTGCATTTTTTGCAAATTAGTTCTAAGATATTTGCAATTCTGCTAGGAAGGTGAAACTTGCACTCAACTGAACAGAGAAAAGCACGGGGTTTCTACGGCTATGTCATTGTTGCTCTTGTCTTCTGCATTATGCTAGTAGCTTGGGGTATATTCCTTAGCTTTGGTGTCTTTTTTGAGCCGGTATTAAAAGAATTTGGCTGGACCAGGGCAGCAACCTCCGGAGCCTACTCACTTTCATTCCTGGTGATTGGCCCTCTCAGCATTGGCGTGGGAAGGCTGATTGATAGGTTTGGACCTAGGCTAGTCATGACTGGGTGTGGCTTCTTTTTGGGTTTAGGTTTTTTGTTGATGTCGCAGATTAGCGCTATCTGGCAATTTTACCTCTTTTATGGGGTGATAATAGGTATTGGCATGAGTGCTACCTTCGTTCCGGCAAACTCTATAGTACCCAGGTGGTTTGTCAGGAGAACAGGGCTAATGACGGGCATTGTTTTAGCCGGTGCTGGTGTGGGTATAGTAACTATCCCGCCAGCAGCCAGATGGCTTATAGCTACTTACGGCTGGCGTACCTCCTACATTATTGTAAGTATTGTGGCTTTAATAGTTATCATATTAGCAGCACAGTTTCTAAAGCGTGACCCAGCCCAAGTAGGGCAGTTGCCCTATGGTGCCGAAAAATTAAAGGTAGAAGGCTTAAGTTTAAAAGCCAGGGGATTTTCTCTCGGGGAAGCAATCCAAACTAAGCAATTCTGGCTGCTTTGTGTCATCTCCTTCTGTATTTGGTACAGTGTGGGTACGATCATGGTTCATATTGTTATCCATTCCACCGGGCTAGGAATTGCACTAACCACCGCCACCAGTATCCTAGTTCTTATTGGTGGGATGAGTATTATTGGTAAAGCAATAATGGGGGGTGTTGCCGATAAGATTGGAAATAAATCAGCTCTCATGATTAGCTTTGCCATAATGTCAGCCTCTTTCCTTTGGCTGATAGTAGCGCGAGAGATGTGGACGTTCTACCTTTTTGGCGTTATTTTCGGCTTTGCCTATGGCGCCTTGTCGCCACTAGTGTCACCGGCAGTAGCCGAGCTATTTGGTGTGGTTTCGCACGGTGTAATTTTCGGCATTACTTTCTGTGTGGGCAACTTGGGCGAAGCCCTGGGACCGGTTGTGGCTGGTGGGATATTTGATGTAATGCGTAGTTATCAGTTGGCTTTTCTGCTTTGTGCTGGCGTTTGTGCTATTGGTATTATCCTCAGCTCACTTTTGAGACCTACTAAAACCTCTGCCACTTGAAGTGGCGCATTTTCTACTTTAACACCCGCTCATCACCGATACGGCGTGTAATCTTTTTTTCATCTAAGTATTCTAAGAGAGCTTGAGCATACTTGCGGCTGGTGCCAAACAGGTCTCTTACCTCAGCTAAGGTTACCTTGCCCTTTTCCTTTATATAAGCAGTGACTCTTCTCTCCATTTCATCATAGGCGGAAGCAGCGAAGACCACGCTATCGCTTACCTTTACCACCTGCCTCTGCTCAACAAGCAAACTGAGTAAATCAGGCTCAGGTATAAGGTCGCTGGGTGGGGCGTAGGGATTTTGAGACAGAGAGTTTAGGAAAGCATTGATTTTTGCCTGCTGCTCCTGAGTAAGGCGAATCTGGTGTGATGGAAAACGAACAGCTGCTCCTGCTTCAATTAGAACGCCCTCTTCGAAAAGCCTCCGCAGAGCACCAATGGAAGGGAGCTTTAGCTTGCTTTCCAGTTCCACTTTGGGCATGCCCGGTCGGACAGGGAATCTGCGGTGATAATCCTGCACTATGGCTACTGCCTTTTCTGCCAGACGCTCCCAACCTGTTCTGGTAAAGAGGAGGCGGTGTTCTCCCTGACCTATCCTCACCACCTTTTCCTGTTGGATAAGCTCCTCTATTGCTGGCTGAGCCTCGCTGGCAGGTAGCTCACACTGGGCTAAAAGGGTTACTTGTTCCAGTGGCTGTCTTGTTTCTAGTGTCGCCATTATTACTTCCTGCGCTGTGCCACTTTCCCTGGATTTTAGGCTTTGAATGATAGCCGGGCGAAAGCGACGGTGCCGTCGGGCATGGGGGTCAATAATACCACCACCACCTAAGGTCTCCTGGGGCGAACGAATAATAAAACGGTCGTCCTTGACCACAGCCACTGGTTTATCTAATGTCAGTTGAGCCCAACCAGCCTCGCCAGGCTTAAGCTCCTCTTTATCCAGAAGACGGACTTTAGCCATTGCCTCAGCAGTCCCGGTATGAAAGCTAACGGTAGCATTATGGCGCAGGGGGCGGTGAAGGTATGGGAGCAGATGAAGCTTGACATCCAGCATTGTGGTGGGTATTAACCAGCCAGGATTGGTGAGCACATCCCCACGCTTCAGTTCTGAGGTAGCAATTCCAAGAAGATTGGCGGCAACCCGGCTGCCAGGGCTGGCTGTATCAATGCGAGCTTTATGGGTCTGCAGCCCCCGCAAACGTGACCTAAGACCAGGAGGGACTATCTCTGCTTCCTGTCCCCGTGAGAGCGAGCCATCAATTAACGTCCCGGTGACCACGGTTCCTGAGCCAGATATAGTAAAAACCCGGTCTATTGGCAGCCTCGGTCTGCCGACATCCCTTCTGGGCTCGGTAGAGCGTAGGAGTTCATCAATGGCAGAAATCAAGCTCGGCAAGCCCTCTCCGGTTACTGCTGAAACAGCGACAATAGGCGCCTTAGATAAGGTAGTTGGTTTTATTAATTCCTCCACCTCCAGCGTGACCAAGCTCAGCAACTCCTCATCCACCAAGTCTTTTTTGCTAATGACAACGATTCCCCTTTTTACCCCAAGCAAGTCAAGTATGGCTAGATGTTCCCTTGTTTGAGGCATCACTCCTTCGTTAGCAGCAACGATGAGTAATGTCATGTCGATTCCGCCCACACCAGCCAGCATATTCTTGATAAAGCGCTCGTGCCCTGGCACATCGACAATACCCACCTCCCGCCCGCTGGGCAGTTTCAGCCAGGCAAAGCCAAGGTCAATGGTCATGCCCCGCTCCTTTTCCTCACGCAACCGGTCAGGGTCTATCCCGGTCAGAGCATGCACCAAAGCCGACTTGCCGTGGTCTATATGTCCTGCGGTGCCAAGCACGAACACTGTATCCCTACCTTCCTAAGGGCTCCCTTAGCTCAGCAATTGCACTGCGAAGTGTATTGAGTACAGTCTCATCTTCTTCAGGAAGGACAGAGCGTGGGTCGAGGAGTAAAAGATTTTCGCTAATACGCCCTATAACCGGCGGGTTCTGACGCCGCAGCCTTTGAGCTAATGCCTGAGCCAGGTCTTTGTCTTTTCTCTTCCCCTCTCCGCCAATGGCAACAAGCCTGGTGGGCAGGCTAGTGCCGGGTAGACTGCCTCCACCTATCATGCTTTCTCCATCTACCACTCGAGCTAAGCCATCAAGAGCCTGAGCCCATAATTCGGCTCGCTTTTCTATCTCTCCCAGAGGTGCGGAAATCATGCGCCATACCGGAATCTTGGCTACTGCTTCGTCCTTTAAGTAATGAATTAAAGTAGCGATAAGACCAGCCATCCTTATCTTGTCAATTCGTACCGCTCGAGCCAGCGCATGCTTCCTCAGCTTATCAACATATAGCTTCTTACCCACAATAATCCCGGCTTGGGGACCTCCAAGGAGCTTATCCCCGGAAAAGAAAGCCAGTCCGGCGCCAAGGGCAATGCTTTGCTGAACCATAGGCTCAGGGTCAAGTCCAAACCTGGTGGTGTCCAGTAAACATCCACTACCCAGGTCATCAAACACGGGAAGGTGGTAACGGTTACCAAGCGCCACCAACTCTTCAAGAGCAACACTGTGAGTAAAACCCAGCACCCTGAAGTTGCTGGAATGAACCCGTAGTAGCGCCGCAGTCCGTGGGCTTATCGCCTGTTCGTAATCCTCAACATAGGTACAATTAGTGGTCCCTACCTCCATCAGCTTTGCCCCGCTTTGTCGCATCACATCAGGAATACGGAAGCCGCCCCCAATCTCTACTGCCTGCCCCCGGGAGACAATTACCTCCTTCTTTTTAGCTAGGGCAGTAAGCGCCAGCAGCACTGCTGAAGCATTGTTATTTACCACCAGCCCCGCCTCAGCCCCGGTTAACTGGCACAAAATTTGCTCGCAGTGAATATCGCGGGAGCCCCTGAATCCGCTATCAAGGTCAAACTCCAGGTTACAGTACCCTCTAGCTATCAGATTCATAGCTGCCATGGCTTCTTGACTGAGTGGTGCCCGCCCCAGATTGGTGTGCAGTATTACCCCGGTGGCATTGATAACCGGACGCAGGCTGGAATGTGATAAGGCATATATCTCAGCGCAAATAGACTCAACTATCTCGTCGATGGAGGGACACGGATTCCCCTGGGTGATGGCGAGACGCTCCTGTTCCAGGCGTTGTCGAACCAACTCCACAAGCAGGGTATGCGGGTAGCTTTTTTCAAGCTGTTTAATCCTGTCCTCGGAGAGCAACCTGTCCACGCTGGGAAGGTGTCGGAATTTGCTTTCCATCTCATCAAACATTTTAGCACATTCGGATTCATTCCCCCTAACTTGAGATTGTTTAGCAACCTATCCCCCTCATGCAGGGACTCCATCTTTTTATCTCGGAGAGGGGGTTTAAGGGGGTGAGGTTAATAAGCGACTGCCTAACTTGGCAAATTCGGCAGTTAATGCTAGAATGCTGGCTAGTCTGATAACGGAGGAGCCAGGTGGATAAGAAAATGTCTCCACGCCTAACTGAAACCGTTCACGGGGCAGGTTGAGCTTCTAAATTAGGTCCGGGAGACCTAGATAAAGCCTTATGCGGCCTACCCTTGATATCTGACCCGAATGTGATTCTAGGGATGGAAAGCTTGGACGATGCCGGTGTCTATAAGCTTACGGAGGAGCTGGCTATCATCCAGACTGTCGATTTCTTCACGCCGATAGTCGATGACCCTTACACCTTCGGCCAGATTGCCGCCGCCAATGCACTGAGCGATGTCTATGCTAAGGGTGGCAAGCCGCTCACGGCACTGAACCTGGTTTGCTTTCCCAGCAAGTCCCTGGATATTTCGGTCTTGAAGGACATCCTCAGGGGTGGGCTGGATAAGATGCGTGAAGCAGGGGTAGTACTGGTCGGCGGGCATAGTATAGACGATAATGAGTTAAAGTATGGTCTTTCTGTCACCGGTATCATACACCCGCAACGGCTAGTGACCAATGCCGGGGCTAAGGCTGGAGACAAGTTGATACTCACCAAGCCGCTAGGGACTGGAATTATAGGCACTGCCCTAAAAGCCGGGGTAGCCAGTAAAGAGACGGTAGCGAAGTTCACTAGGTGCATGGTAACTTTGAATAATAAAGCCTCCGAGCTAATGCAGGAGGTTGGTGTCCATGCCTGCACCGACATCACCGGCTTTGGTCTTCTTGGTCACGCCTGCAAGATAGCTGAGAACAGTCAGGTAGGTATCAAGCTCCATCATGCTTCAGTCCCCTACTTTCCCGAAACGGTAGAATTCGTCCAGAAAGGGTTGTGCCCGGGCGGGTTATATCGAAACAAGGAATTCTACTCCAGCAAAGTGAGATTCGCCGCCGGGGTGCCCGAATATGTGCAGGATATTCTCTTTGACGCTCAAACCTCTGGTGGTCTGCTCATCTCCCTGGCTCCCGAAGCAGCACAACTACTGCTAGACAGGCTACATCACGCAGATGTGCCAGATGCGACTATTATTGGGGAAGTGGTCAGCAGACCAAAGGGAAAGATTCTCGTAGAGTAGTGGCACAGGGATACTACTAATATGGCACTTGAGGCAAGGTGCAGGACTACAGCCATGGGCATTATGCCCCACACCAGTATTGAGGAAGCACTTGAGCTTGCCCTCAGTCTGGATATTCCTTTCTGGCCGCAGCTTCCCCGGATAAGCTTCTACGAAGATATGTATGTTCAGGCATCACAGAATTTTCCTGGAATAGTTGTTGACCTTGAGAACCAAAGGCTTGATTTCAACACATCCCGGTTCGAACAGGAGCTCTGGGATTATTCGCAGAAAATGGAGCATACTGAGACCTTTGCCCTGAGCCGGGAGTATTCAGTGGTCTATCACAAATTTTTGGATAAAGACCTTCAAGGCTACCATGCCATCAGGGGGCAAATCATCGGGCCGGTAAGCTTTGGCTTCAAAGTGTTTGATGAAGACCGCAAACCGATTATCTATAACGATGAGGTAAGGACAATGCTCTTCGACTTCATCCAGAAGAAAGTCAATGCCCAGCATCGTGAGCTCAGGGAAAAGAACCCAAATGCCTTTGTCTGGATGGATGAGCCGGGACTCGGCTACGTGTTCAGTGGTCTATCTGGTTATAGCGACCGCCAGGCTAAGGAAGACTACCGGAGTTTTCT
>Ga0315289_10014109_pt1 | contig 11171 bp, 10 predicted proteins | sample YL17G11_40_MG_FD_203452 | JGI IMG/M metagenome (GOLD analysis project Ga0315289, IMG submission 203452) | Sediment microbial communities from Yellowstone Lake, YNP, Wyoming, USA - YL17G11_40 | ecosystem: Environmental > Aquatic > Freshwater > Lake > Sediment | place: USA: Wyoming | collected... | reverse complement strand
GTACTGGCACTGATATTGGAATGGATGCGGTTTTCAGCACTACTCCACGTTTAGCAAGTTTAGCAGAATGCGGAATTATCGTTGCCTATATTAACTATCCTAAAGCATCCACTTTAACTGATAATTTTGATGATAATTCACTTGATACAACAAAATGGTATGATAATTCAACTCCGGGAACAGTAGCAGAAACCGGAGGACAGTTGGTAATAACCCCGCCCGCAAGTACCGTCTATGTTGGAGATGTATATACCGCTAGCCCAACATGGGCAAATTATATATATTATGATTTAATCAGTTCTGCGGTATTTGTTAATGTTAAACAAATTTGTACTGGCGGAGTAATAACACAACTTGATGTATCTTTATATGCCGGTACAGATTGGCTTTATATTAAAACAGACGGGACAAATATCGTAACAGGAAGTTTTGCGGGAGACAGAACAAGTGTCGCTTATAACGCCTCCACCATGAAATGGTGGCAGATCAGGGAAAGCGGGGGAACGACATATTGGGAATATTCTGCAACCGGAGTACCGGGAAGTTGGACTACGCTTGATAGTGTTGCCAATTTATTTACTCTTACAGCTGTTTATTTGGAGTTGATTGTATGGGATTTGGGAGCTGCTGCTACTCCGGGTGCTGCCATATTTGATAATTTTAATGTAGCTGGAGTAGCATCTGGAACTAATATGCAGATTAATATCGGGGATGTCTGGAAAACAGTTACAGGACTGCAGATTAATATCGGGGATGTCTGGAAAACAGTTACTAATGCACAGATAAATATAGGGGACGTTTGGAAAACTATATTTTAATATGAAAAATATGAAAATTTCTGCTTGTGTTCTTGCCTACAGTGATGCTGAACGTATCGGTAAATTCATAGATTCCCTCAAAGGAATTGACGATATTGTTATCTCTTTAGACGAATTTACCACCGACAAGACTAAGGAAATTGCCGAAAGTATGTTGGCAAGAGTAGTCAGTCGGTCTGACTTCTGGGTATCACCCACACAGGAGGATATTGACCGCTTTAAGGATCGGTTCAAGTTTGCTCCGCATTTTACGCTGGAGAATAAGTTTTGTAGGTCCGGTGAGGTTAGAAATGAAGCGATGTCTTACTGTAAAAACGACTGGGTATTCTTTCCCGACAGTGATGAGATAGTTACTTGGGATTTGCCGGAGATTGAAAAACTGCTCCCAGACTACGACCATATCAATTGCAATTGCATTTCCTCAAGGGATGATAAAGGCAATTCAACCTACGATTTTGACATCTGTAAGCTGTTCAGGAAAAGCAACCACAGGTGGCAGGGTAGAGTCCATGAGGTAATTACTGGTGGAGTTAAAATATACCGTACCGATAAGATGGTTATAAACCATTACCATGTCCATCGGGAAGTTGACCCCAAAAAGGCTTCACGGAATATAGCAGCGATGGAATATGCAGTCATCAAGGATTATGATGCTAGAACTACACACTATTTAGGCCGGGAATACTGGTACAATAAGGAATATGACCATGCAATAAAGATGTATCTGGATTATCTCAAGGTTGCCAAATGGGAGCCGGAGATTGTAGAGGCTCACATCAAGTTATCCCGGTGCTATTGGGAAATCGGGCAAGGTAGTAAATCTCGGGAGCATTGTCTGGAGGCTGTCAGGAATAATCCGATGTGCAAAGAAGCACTATTCCTAATGGGTGTATATTATAGCGAGCCGTGGGCCGGAAAGTGGAAAGAACTCAGCAAATATGCTACTAATGAGGATGTCTTATTTAGACCTGCACTATGAATATAGATGAAATTATTGAAAGAGTGAATAAAATCCCCGGCTGGTTCTTCGATTCGCAGATGCGCTTCCTTTATCCCTACGCACAACAGGCAAACGATATTCTTGAGATTGGCACTTACGCCGGGAAATCCACTCTTTTCTGGTCACTTTGTAATCCCAACGCTAGGATAGTTACTGTAGATAACTGTATAGGAGTCCCGTCAAACGGAATCACCGGAGCTACAATACTGCCGGAGGTGGTAAATTCCGGCAATATCATCGCTATTAAAGAAAACAGTCACGATTTATCCAAGCGTTATACACAACCGATTGATTTGGCGTTTATTGACGGGGGTCACGAATATGCCGATAGTTGTCAGGATATTACCGATTGGATTCCTAAAGTTAAAGGGTTGTTGGTCTGCCATGATTACATGGATACTTGGTCTACAGTCAAACAGGCTTGTAATAATTGTTTACGGGGAAAGTATGAATTGATAACAGACCAGTTTGATTTATTCGTAGTTAAAAATGGATAGACTATTAAGCCTACAAATAGAGTCCTCAACCGCCTGCAACGGGCATTGTACCTTCTGTCCGAGGTTTGACATGACCCGGAAGGGCGGGGAAATGACAGACGATTTATTTCATAGAATAGTGGATGAGGCGGTGGCAATGGGAGTGACTACTATAACGCCATTTCTTAACGGAGAGCCGTTTCTATTTCCCCGGTTGTTTGAGTGGCTGGATTATCTCAAGGAGCGCAATATCAGATTCCTGCTCTATACCAATGCTTCTGTTTTGACTAAAGATAAAGCCGAAAAGATGAATGATTACCCGAATATTATTGAACTTTGTTTTTCCATGCACGGGTATGATAAGAAAAGCTACGAGTCACAGATGATACTCAATTACGAAAACAGCGTGAGGAATATTGAATACTTTATCAGTATTGCCAAGATTCCCTATAAAGTCCACATGATTGCTTCGGAGATAAATATTCCCGGCGCTGACCAGTTCAAAGCCAAATGGGGCGATAAAGCACAGATATTCAAATACGCTAATTGGGCAGGGAAACGACCCGCAAGTATGGCAGGAGAACAGCATCCCTGTCCCAGAATACTTACTGAAATGACAATCTATTGGGACGGGCGGGTCAATCTTTGTTGTATGGATTCTGACGCTGGGGTAATTCTGGGTGACTTGAATAAACAGTCACTCCGAGAGGTTTGGGAGTCTAACCAGTGGATGAGGGATAAACACAAGGCGATGGATTTTAATTGGCACTTATGTCGGGATTGTAACTTCAATAGGTGGTAATTCGTAGTACTTGTGGTTTTATTGTATAATACTTAGCAGAGGTCAATGAACCCTATGGAAAATAACCCACCTAAAGATGACATTCCCCCAGAATTTATGAATGAACTCCGTGAACTTTTGAGTAAGTATAAGATTGATATTGTTCCTATTTTAAACATTACTCATAAATGTATTGTTCCTTTGGTTACGTTCGTAAAAAATGATGGTTTTTCAGGTTTAATCAATAAGGAGGTAAACTAATATGGAAACTATGCACGACATAGTCAGTCTACATAATATAGACGACGAGGATTTTATATTTGAGTATAACCGGGCAGCGGGTAATTTGCCCTATATTATTAAAGTCGGAGATATCAGGAGGTTTCCCCGCTTTTTAGCTCAACACGCTTTGGTGCATTTGATCGATAAAATCATGACTAAACGTAAGATGAAAACCAATAATCTGGAAATGCGCAACGATTTAGGAGCACAGATTGTGGTCGAGGTGGAGACATTTCAACAGGAGAACAGACCTACAGAGGCTGAAAGGTTACGGAAGGATGTAGAGGAATTAAACAAACCTTCAGAGCTGGATTCTATCCTGCAGAAAAAGAAAGACGCTGCAGCCAACCAACCTGTGGATAAGGATATACTTCCTCCGCTTCCTGAGGATCAGGAGGATTTCGCGGGATTGAAACCTGAACCTCCGATCCCGGAACCGGAACCAGTTCCGACACCAGTTCCGACACCGGAACCACTACCTGCACCGGAACCTGTTTTAGTACCTGAACCGGTAGTTGTAAATCATTTTGATGTGGACCATCCGGCTCCTGAAATGCCCACACGGGCGCAGTTGATGGACTATGCCAAGAATACGCTCAAGATGACTTTGGATGATAAGACTACCAAGGATTTTGAGCATTTGAAGGTTGCTGAATTAATTAAAGCTTTGGACTATCCAATGGAAGGAGATAATCTATGAATACTTTAGATGATGTACGTTTTAAGGAATTAGATGAGTTGAGTAATGATGATAAAAAAGTGATTAATGATAATGTCGCTGATCTCACTGATGAGGAAAAAGAGGTATTCAAGGATGTAATTGGTGAGCCTAAAAAAGAGGAACACAAAGAGGAAGAAATTCCTACTTTCAAGACTCATGCTGAGTTGGATGCCTATCTCGATAAAAGGTTGGATGATCGTCTGGCTGAACGGGAATCTCAAAGAGTCGAGGAAGACCGTCAACGCAAAGAGGCAGAGCTTCATAAGGACGATAAGAAAACCAGCTTTTTCGATTCCGCTTATAAGCCTAAGGATTGGAACGATTTCGCTACTGCACTTTTCGAGAAAATGACTCCGGTCATGATAGAGAAGTACAAGGATATGACCAAGAAAGAGCAGGAGGATTTCAATAAAAAGATCCTTGAGATTGACAAAAAGTATGATGCCGAGATAGATGTACTGCGTAAAACAGATGCAACCATTCCGGCTTCAGGAACTGAGGAACGGAAGACTTTTGATAAAGGTCTGGCTAAGATCGCCATCGAGTACAATGTTCCTACAATGACTGCTGCTTATAAGATTTATAAATTAGTCGGATTTACGGAATCTAAAAAGGATGACAATAAAAGGAATATTGCCGTAAAGATCGGTGGAGGACACAGTCCTACTGATTCCGGCGGTAAGATCAAGTTCAAGGATATTCATAGTAAATCGATGGATGAATTGCTGGAAGATGAAGTCAAATCGTGAAATGTATCGGTTGATTTCCCTGTGATATAATACCTATATGAGGTACAAGAGACCCACTTAATTGTGGGTTTTCTCGTGAAAACTATGCTTTCATTTCAAGGTCAATATGAATTGTTCCAATCATTAGCTTCCGATGCCGATTCTACCAATCTTACTCTGGGAAAGAAGCTAATTAATATCGGCAATCACAAGGTTGAGGGAACACTCGGGATCTATTTAACCGATGAGGTTTACAGTTTTACTACTAAAACTGACGCTATCACAGGTACTTCTTACCAGTCTTATCGGCTTCCGGTGGGGTTTAAGTCCTTGACTGACCTTTACGTTACTTCCGGTACCACCAGATATGGAGGAGATTCCAGCACTATCCTGATTCAGGATGAGGGATTGTGGCAACAGTTAAATGCCAGTACCACTAATCCTACTAATAACAATCTGCAGTTTGTCTTTATCCGCAGGGACAGGGTTGAGTTATATCCTATTCCATCCTCCGCTTGTACGGCTACGATGCATTACCGTTCTATCGGTAAGGATCTTACTGCATCAGACTATATTACCGGAACTATCACTACGTTAGCCAATGGTGCTTCTACAGTTACCGGAAACGGCAGCACATGGACTGCTGCGATGGTTGGGCGGTATTTCCAGACTGATGATGAGGAGTGGTATCGGATTGCCACTTTCCTGACTGCCACTACGTTAACTTTGGAGGAGAAGTATCAGGGAGCCTCAATTGCTGCCGGAACATCCGCATATACTATTGGTGAAATGCCCCGGATTCCCGGTGATTTCCATGATCTGCCCGTCTGGTATGCCTTATGGAAATATTACCAGTTTAAGAAAGACAGATTAATGTCACGGGAATATAAGAATGATTGGTTGAGTGGACTAGCTGACGCTAAGACGGAGTATGCCAATAAAGGTACAAGTCAGATAGTTTCCACAAGTCCGGGTGGTGTCAGAAGGGGAGTATTCAATCCCAACATGTACCCGGAGAATATGAGTTAATATGGCCCGTAAAATTGTTCCTATTACCAGATTCGCCGGAGGGCTTTCATACTCCGACAAGGAGGGGGCACAGTCCTCTTATCTTTGGGGTAAATCTGTAGACTACCGTACTGATCCGCGCAAGTTAAAAATACTTCCCAAGAGTAAACTGGAGTCCGGCACCGTTGTGGTGGATCTGCCTTTATGGGCTGATAGGTACAGTACGGATGCTTACTTCTATGGCAACGCCGGACACATATACAAGCGTACCAGCGCGGTTTCTTGGAGCGATCTGCGGACTGTATCCGATTCTCATGGCAATGGAATGAAGTATTTCGGAGAGGATGGTTTCCTGTATTATGCCTCAGATAAGACATTGGGCAGATACGGGCACATGTCCGGCACTCCTTCGTTCGTAGATGACTATCTATTTGGTGAAGGCGGCGCACCTACCAATACTCACTCGTTATTATTAGTGGCAGCTTCATCCCATCATGCGGATGCTCCTGATCATGCTTCGCTTTCCATTACCGGAGATATGACTTTGGAGGCCAACATCAAGTTTGCTTCGCTTCCGGCAGTTGGTGAGATGCAGACTTTTATCAGCAAGTGGGATCTTAACAGTGATGAACGGAGTTATATTTTCGGACTATATGGTGTTTCCGGTTACTTCGGTGACGGTGGGGATGGGGCTTTGACAATCTCTGCTGATACCACACAGGCTCCGACTGACTCGGCTTGTACCGGAACTGCGGATTCCTATTCATTATCAGCTACCAATGTTTCTTTTGCTACCGGACAGAAAGTTTTAATACATCAGACTCAGGGTACAAACGCCGGACAATGGGAACGCCGGGAGATTGCTTCATATACTGCCGGTACAATTACCTTGACAGAAAAGTTGTCAAATACTTATACCACCGGTGCACAGGTAATAGTATTACTTGAATATACCAATGTTACTGTCAATTCTGGCAAGACTTGGACAGCTAAGGCTTGGAATGGAACAGTAGGGGGAATTTTAGCTTTTCTTGCTAATGGGACTGTCACAGTCACAGGAACAATAACTGCAACTGGTAAAGGATTTGTAGGAGGAAATGGATATAGTACAGGATCTATTTCAGGAGGAGCATATTGTGGAGAAGGAACAGTAGGGGTATCAAGTGTAAGTAATTCTGCAAATGGAAATGGTGGAGGTGGAGCTACTTATGTTCCTGCACAACATGGAGATGCTGGCGGTGGAGGCGGAGGAAACGGAAATGCTGGAAGTGCAGGTAATGATGCTTACGCTAATGGCGGAGATGTAGGATCTCAGGTAGGTACAGCTAGTTTAACAAATGCTAATTTGGGCGGTGGAGGCGGAGGAGGATATTCCAATAATTCTAGGACTGCAGGAAATGGAGGTACTGGAGGAGGGTTAATTTTTATTACCGGTACTACTACAACTGTATCAGGTAGTATCTTTGCTAATGGAAATAACGGAGGGAATGCAGGAGGTCTTGGTGCTGGTGGAGGTGGTGGGGCTGGAGGATCAGTTCTTATTAAGGGTCAAGTGGTTACTTTAGGATCAGGTCTTATTACAGCAACTAAAGGAACAGGAGGAACAAGCAGTGATTCTCCTTCTGCTGCCGGTGGAAATGGAAGTGATGGGCGTATTCATCTTGATTATTATACTTCCTATACCGGTACAACTTCTCCCACATTAGACTATGCACAGGATAATAGTTTACTTTCTACTACTTCATATCAACTTAGGTTTGGAGTATCAAGCAATGGCACAGCTGAGGAATATCTCACTAAAACTATTACCGATCCCACTACAGGACAATGGTATCATTATGCTGTTTCGTGGGATGCTTCGGGGTCTTTGGCTACGTTTTACCGTAATGGTTCTAACTTGGGTACTTCTACTGGAGCACTTACTGCTTGTTACAATTCTACTGCGCTTCTGGATATCGGAGCTTCTAAAAATGATGCTACGGTTCAGAATAAACTTAATGGTAATATTGACGATATCAGGATTTGGAATGATATCAGGACTGATGCGGAGATTTCAGCTAACCGACAGGTTGAACTTGTCGGATCAGAGGCTGGTTTGGCTGCTTACTATCAGCTTGATAACGCTGCTACAGATTCAACTGCTAACGCTAATAATTTAACTTTACGTAATTCTGCGGCTTACGACGCTGCGGATGTACCTTTCTCCGCTGCTACTACCCGCCGGGATCTGGACCAGTCACTTGATACTTCCGGTCAGACTTATACGCTGACAGCTGCCATCAACGAAGGGGCTACCCATCGTCAGACATTCGTACCAGCCAAAGATCCGCAGAAGTCGATTCAGGTGTTAGTAGCTGCAGCCGGTACGGGAGATTGGGTCATTACTGTACATGATGCATTAAACAGGACTGTAGCTACTGCAACTATCGCTGTTGCCAACGTGATCGCCGCTACCGATCTGGAGTTTACTTTCACTACGGCTTGGACTCCGATTATCGGAGCTTCTTATCATTTTCATCTTACCCAGAGTACGGCTGATGGAACTGTTACTACCACAACTACTACAGATTTGGAGACGGTTGATTTTCATACTTATTACCAATTCCTGATTGACTCCAATTATCATCCTATTGAACAGGTAATTAATAAACTTGCTATAGGAAACGGAAGGTATCTGGCTACTTGGGATGGTATTACCTATAATCCTCATACTTTGACACTTCCTTCGGGATATAACATCAGGTGTCTGGGTACATGGAGGGAATATCTGGTAATAGGCACATATCTTGGAAGTAATATTTACGATTATGATTATAGTAGATTATTCTTCTGGAATGGTATTGATACCACTTATAATTTTTATATAGACGTTCCTTATGGGGCAGTTAACGCTATTCAAAGCGGAGATCCGATGTATCTGGTGGCTGGATATTCCGGGGATTTGTTACGTTATAGTGACGGGCTATCCCATATTCAAAGGCTACCTAATATTAACGATACTGATATTGTCGAGGTATTTCCTAAGGCTTTGACCATGTGGAAATCTTTAACCCGGATCGGAATGGCCGGAGGCGACAGTTCTGCTTCTGATTTGGAACGCGGAGTTTATTCTTACGGTCGGATTAACAATAGAGTCGAGAACACTCTTAGTTTTGATTATCCGGTTTCACTTGGAACTACTACCGGCAATGGGTTGCAGATCGGATTGTTATATCCGTTAGGTTCCATGATGATGATGAGCTGGAAAAGCGGATCTTCTTATGGAGTAGACCGGGTGGGTAATTCTTCCGATGGACTATTTGCCAGTGCGTCATATGAAGGGTTGATTACCGATGCTGATAAACTTTGGGCTGATAAAGGAGTCAACTATATCCGGGCTTATTTTAAGCCAATCGTCAGCGGGGATACGTATAGGATTAAATACAGAATTGACAGGGAAGACGACTGGACTTACGGGGATGTGATTTCTGCTGCGGATACAAAAGAAGCCCGATTGGCTATTCCCTCTATGGGTACGCGTTGGAATGATCTGCAGTACGGGGTTAATATTACTACCACCAACACTACTTCTCCTGAATTCTATGGTATAGCTGCGGAGATTGATGATTTCAATGAGGAGAAGCGGGTATGAACAGGGAGGAAATAATCAGGTTAGTACGGTCAATATTGTCTGAGGAACGTAACCGCGTCATCAGCCAGAGCAGTATATTCCCTGATACTATCAAGCAGCGTCACGTCGGTGAGGGAGTCCGTTTTATCAGGGCAGGACTGGCTGCTTCCCGGCCCACTAGCGGGGAGAAGGCGGGAGCTATCTATTTTGCTACGGATACCAACGTATTAAGTATTTGGAACGGTACAGCGTGGACGACTCATACTATCACTTAACCGTGATATAATTATCATATGGCAGATACCGAATTTCAACAGCTTGCGAAAACCGATCGTAATCCGGTTCAGGAGACCCGGTATCAGGAGTTAATGAAGACTCAGGGCGGTACCGGAGGTACTGACGGCATTGATCTTTCACAGGTTCCTTCAGCTTTGGATTATGCCAACAAGCTCAGCGGCACCGAGGATACCGCACTTCAGGGAGTAGTCGCTGCCATGCGCGCGCGGGAAGATCCGCTTGCTATATATAATAGGTTAGAGACAGAGGCCGGTGTACCGCAGCTTCGTCAGACTTCATCCACTTTATCAAAGGAGATTGCTTCTGTTGAGGATTATCTTGATACCATTGAGCCGGGAGTTTCCGGTCGGACCCGTGAGTCTTTAGTTACAGAGGCCCAGCGCAACAAGATGGTTTCTTCCGAGAAAGAGCCGTGGGTTGAGAAGCTTACTAAGCTGGGAACTGCTCTTGGCCGGGTACAGGGGTCTTTATCGGATGCAATGAGTGGAGTCGGTACCAAGACTCAGTTGGCTATGCAGGGGCAGGAACAAAACTTAGAGCCGGTTAAGATGTATTATTCCGCTTTGGTTGACCGCAATGCTCGGTTGATGACCGGATTCACCGTTGACCGCCAGACTAAACTGGATGTGCTTTTTGATAAGCTCAACCGGGAGCGACAATTGAGCGACATGGAATGGCAACAGGCTAACGAATTAGCTCAGGAGGAACGTGTGTATACTAAACAACTGCAAACTGCTGCAGCTTCTGCCGGAGTTAAACTTACCGGGAGTGAATCTAATGATGACTTATTGTCCATGATCGGATCTACTGCCGCAGAGACTATCCAGTGGGAACGCAGCTATAAGAATAGAACTGCCGGTGGATCAGGTACAGCCGGTGAGAGGGCAACTTTCGCAGCTGTATCATCTTTAAGACAGGATATTAAGAGCTATGATACTTTTGAGAATCTGGTTAAACGGTATGGCGATAAAGTTCCGGTCTATCAGATCAGGCAGGAGTATGATGCTTTCCATACCGGTCAGGGCGGAGAGCCGTGGGGACCGGCCACAGAGAACGAGTCTACTGTACAAGGTTGGGGTTTAAAGCCTAAGGCACCATCCGGTTCAGGATTAACAGTTAATGAGGACGGTTCAATTACTATACAATGAAATGTCATCAATATTTAGATCAATTCTCGACAAGCTTGGATTCAGGGAGAAGCCTGAATCAAAACCAGTTGGTTTAGATTTCCCCAAGTTCCCCGGCGTTATTTCTCCATTACCTGATGAGATGATGCGTAATCTTACGCCGACACCTACTCCCGCTCCCCGGTTGCCTTTCAAACGGGTTACTTACTATCTTCCTACCGGATCGCCTACGGCTACCGGTACCGAACCCCGGTCAGGATACACAGCTGCTATCAGTCCTGACCTTTTAGGTAGTCTTAAGATGGGGGATATTATCACTCTCA
>Ga0315289_10014106_pt1 | contig 11174 bp, 10 predicted proteins | sample YL17G11_40_MG_FD_203452 | JGI IMG/M metagenome (GOLD analysis project Ga0315289, IMG submission 203452) | Sediment microbial communities from Yellowstone Lake, YNP, Wyoming, USA - YL17G11_40 | ecosystem: Environmental > Aquatic > Freshwater > Lake > Sediment | place: USA: Wyoming | collected... | reverse complement strand
AGCCGCCGGCGACGGCCGCGAGAAATAACGCCGCGGCCCAGCTCCCGTAACGAGCCACGCCGCCATTATACCATAGCGTACGGCGGCGAAAGCCGTCCCCCTCTTGACGCGCGCCGAAGCGGCGTTATACTACGCCGCTGGCCTATAACCCCGGCTTTCCAGCCGGGGTTCCTTTTTCCCGTTATGCCGCGGAAGAAACGCCCACCTCCGACACCCTTGCGGCTCCTCGACTTCGCCGAGAGTGAGGTCCGCCTGCGCGGGAAGCCGTTCTCGCTGGCGGGACACGCGTACCTGGAGGAGATATACGCGGCGACGGAGGTCGCGACGCCCCGCCGGATGGTCTTCATGAAGGCGGCGCAGCTGGGGCTTTCGACGTACCACCTCGTCCGCGCCGCCTGGCTCGCCCGCCGCGCCGCCGCCAAGACGCTGTACTTCCTCCCCACCGACGTTATGGCCCGGCTCTTCGCCCGGGACCACTTGCCGGCGCTCGTGGGCGCGAAGCCGTGGCACGCCGCCGCCGCGTACGTCCCGGTGGGCGAGGGCGTGGTAATGTTCCGCGGCCTATTGGCCGACGCCGGCGTGCGCGCCCAGGACGCGGACTTCATCGTCCTGGACGAGATGGACTGCGCCAGCCCGGAGCGCGTCGCCCTGGCAGAGGACCGCATCCTGCACTCCGAGCTGGCGCTGGCCTCCTATCTCTCCACGCCGACGCTCCCGGGCGCGGGCATCGCGCGGCTTTACGACGCCAGCGACCAGCGGCGGTGGCTCGTCCGGTGCGCCTGCGGCTGGAAGGGCGACCTGCTGGAACACTTCCCCGCGTGCGTGGGAAGGATTAACGGCGTCGCGGCGCGCCTTTGCCCCGGCTGCGGCGGGCCGCTCCGAGTGGTGGACGCGGGGTGGGAGGCGCGGGCGCCGGGAGCCGGGCGGGCCGTCGGCTACCAGCTGAGCCACCTCTGGTCCCGCCTGGACGCGGAGACGCTCCTGGCCCAATTCGAGGCGGCGCGCCGACCGTACGAGGTGCAGCGGTTTTACAACTCGGTCCTGGGTAAGCCGTACATCCCCGACGGCGTCTCCCTTTCGCCGGAGGAAATCGCCCGGGCCTCGGGCGGCTACAAGATGGCGGCGACGGCCGCGGCGACCTTCGCCGGCGTGGACGTGGGCGACGACATTCACGCCTGTTTCGCGGAAAGCCGGGGCGGCGTCCTCCTCGTCGTGGCGTGCGTCGTCGCGCCGTCGTTCGAGGACCTCGCCCGGGCGTTCGTGTCTTACGGCGTCGTCCGCGCGGTGGTGGACGCGATGCCGTACAAGTCGTCGGTGTTGGCGCTGGCGACGGCTTTCCCGGGAAAGGTGACGCTCGCGTATTTCAGCGACGCCGCTTACCACCCGGGCTTCGAAAAGTACCCCGGCGGCTACGTCGCGAAAATCAACCTGGAGCGGACGGCGGCCCTGGACCGGATGGTGACGTTCATCCGGGACGGCCGCCTTACGCTCCCGGACGGGCGGTACCCGGTGATGGCGGAAGTGGCGCGGCACCTGGCGTCGCTTCGGCGGACGGTGGTCGAACGGCGCGACGGCTCGCACGTCGCGCGGTGGCTGGCGGCGGGGCCGGACCACTTCGCGTTGGCGCTTACCTACCTGGTGGCGGCGTACGACCTCGCGCCGGCGCCGGGCGGCTTGGCCCCGGCCGTGGCGGAGCGACGCCGGTTCTAAAACGACCCGGCGGCGAAGGTGCTTTACATTTCGGGCGGATTTGTTAATATCGCGCGGGCGGAAACCGGCGGCGGGCCGGCCGCCCGAGGTTATGGCATCGCTCCCCCATATTCTCCGCCGGGAACCCGGCGGCATAGGTTTATTCCGCGCGTTCGGCAGCCGCGCCTTCGCGCTCGTTTGGGGTACGGACCGGCGGCGGACGTTAACGGTCGTGGGCGCGGTGTGCCTATTTCTGGCCGTTTTCTTCTTCCGGGGCCCGGCGTCGCCCCAATACCTCCTCCAGCTCGCGGTCGCCGCCGCCGTCTTCGGGCTTATTATATTGAAGCCGCATGTCGGCGTCGCGGCTTTGGTGGTGTACCGGATATTATCGTCGGGGTTGGGGATAGAATCCGTCGTCTCCGGCCTGGGCGTCACGATGGTCAAAAGCTTGGGGTTATTCACTCTCGTCGGCTTCCTCGGTATTATCGTAGTAAAAAAGGCGCGGCCGTGGATGGGAAACCGGACGCAGCTCTTCTTCCTGTACGGCCTGGTCATCGCCATCCTACTGTCGTCCTTCGCCTGCCTGATCTGGGCCTCCGTCGGCCGGCACCTGTTCCAGATGTTCCAAAACCTTATCCTGTACGTCATTTTCGTGAACCTTTACGCCGAGGCGAAATGGATGGCGCGCTATTTAATCGCGGCCGCCGTCGCCATCCTCGTCACCGCGGCGTCGGGCATCATCTCCATCCCGCTGTCGGGCGAGGTCCGCATCGCCGGGATGATGGGCAACCCCAACGGCTTGGCGCTGGTCTCCAACCTGGGCGCCGCCATATTCCTCGTCCTTCTCCTCCTCCAACCGGCGGGGCGGTACCGCCTCCTTTACGTCCTGGGACTCGTGGTCTGCGTGGTTTCGATCGTCCTGACCGGCTCCCGCGGCGGCTTGCTCACGCTCCTCGTAACGTTCACCTTCCAGCTCATTAAACGGCGGCGCGCCTTCATCCCCTACCTGGTGGGCTTGGTCGTCCTGGTCGCGATCTTCGTAGCTATCCCGGAAAAATATAAGGAACGGCAATCGGAATGGTTCGGCTATCTCCTTTCGGGCGAGGCGAAAGCGGCGACGGAGGGGAGCCGGGGGTTTATCTACCGGTCCGCCTGGGATATGTTCAAGCGGTCGCCGATCATCGGCATCGGGCCCCGCACCTTCGCCATCATCTACCAATCGGAATATAGCTTTATGGCGCGGGGCGGCTCGGCCTCGAAAGCGATGGTCGTCCATAGCGGCTTTCTGGAGGTCCTGGTCGAAAACGGCCTCGTGGGCTTCATCGTCTTCAGCGGTTTAATCGTCACGACCTTCGTCCTATACCGCCGGAACCGCCAGCTGTGCCAGCTGCCCTCGCTTCGCGCCTACCAGCTGTTGAACGAGCTCTACGAGGCGTGGTTCCTGGCGCTGCTGGTCGGCGGCGCCTTCGAGACGATCATCCGGACGAACGAATTCTTCGTGGGCTGCGCCGCGGCGGCGGCGATCAACCGCGCCGTCGTAGCCGAAACGGCGCGCGCCGCGGCGCCGCTCACGGCGGCCGTTACCGCGCCCGCCGCCGCATCCTAACGCTTACGACCCGTACCTACGCCGTCCCCCGTCCGGCGGCCGCACCCCGGGAGTCACCATGAACGAAAAAGCCGACAAAGAGTTCGTCAAGGACATCTGCGCCCAGGGAACGGATTTCTCCCAGTGGTACATCGACGTCGTCCGGAAGGCCGAGCTGGCCGACTACGCGCCGGTGCGCGGGTGTATGGTCATCCGCCCCTACGGCTTCGCCATCTGGGAGAACCTGCAACGCGCCCTCGACGACCGCATCAAGGCGAGCGGCCACGAGAACGCGTATTTCCCGCTCCTCATCCCGGAATCGCTCCTGGCCAAGGAAGCCGAACACGTCGAGGGCTTCTCGCCCCAGGTCGCCTGGGTCACCCGCGGCGGCGACGAGGACCTCGAGGAACGGCTGGCCCTCCGCCCCACTTCGGAAGCCATCATCTGCTCGATGTACGCCAAGTGGATTCGCTCGTGGCGCGACCTCCCCGTCCTCATCAACCAGTGGGCCAACGTCATCCGGTGGGAAAAGGTGACGCGGCTCTTCCTCCGCACCACCGAATTCCTGTGGCAGGAGGGGCACACCGCCCACCGCACCGAGCGGGAGGCGGAGGAGGAAACCCTGCGCGTCCTCGACCTTTACGCCGACTTCCTGCATGACGTCATGGCCATCCCGGCGTTTAAGGGCGTCAAGACGGAGCGCGAGAAGTTCGCCGGCGCCGTCCGGACCTACGCCGTCGAGGCGCTAATGCCGGACGGCCGGGCCTTGCAGGCCGGCACCACCCACCACCTCGGCCAGCACTTCGCCCGCGTCTTCGACATCACCTACCTGGAAGAGGACAACCAGCTCCATTACGTCTGGCAAACGTCCTGGGGCGTCAGCACGCGGCTGATGGGCGGCTTGATTATGGTCCACGGCGACGACGCCGGCCTTAAAATCCCGCCCCGCCTGGCGCCCATCCAAGCGGTCGTCGTTCCCATCACCTTCGAGAAATCCAAGGCCGAGGTCGGCGCGGCGGCCCGCGAGCTGACGACGGCGCTCCAGGCCGCCGGCGTCCGCGTTAAGCTCGACGACCGGGACGAATACAAGCCGGGCTGGAAGTTCAACGAGTGGGAGCTGCGGGGCGTGCCGCTCCGGTTGGAGTTGGGGCCGCGGGACCTCGCCGCCGGCGCCGTTACGGCCGTCCGGCGCGACAACCGCGTCAAGCAACAGGTCCCGCTCGCGCAGGTGCCGGCGTGGGTACGAGCCGAGCTGGAAGCCATCCAACGCGATATGCTCGCCGCGGCGACCGCCTACCGCGACGCCCACACCCGCGTTGCGACGAGCCGGGACGATTTTTACTTGCTCTTCCAAGGCCGGCCCGGCTTCGTCCGGGCGCCGTGGTGCGGCGACGGCGTGTGCGAAGACCGTATCGCGGAAGAGACGGGCGCGACGATTCGCTTCCTCCCGCTCGCGACGGAAGCCGCCGCGGGGGAACAGTGCGTGGGCTGCGAAGAGAGGGCCCGGGAATGGGCCTATTTCGCGAAGGCGTATTAACGGGAGAAGGGCGAAGCGATGGGCGGAAAAATCCTGATGCTTATCCTCGACGGCGTGGGCGACCGGCCGGTGGAGGAATACGGCGGGCGGACGCCGCTGGAGGCCGCGCGCACGCCGCGCCTCGACCTGCTCGCGACGCGGGGCGAGACGGGGCTGGTGGACCCCATCGCGCCGGGCGTCCGCGCCGGCTCGGACACGGCGCACCTCGCGCTGTTGGGCTACGACCCGTACGAGTATTACACCGGCCGCGGCCCCTTCGAGGCGCTGGGCGTGGGGATGGACGTCAAGCCCGGCGACATCGCCTTTCGCTGCAACTTCGCGACGGTCGAGGACCGCGGCCGCGAGTTAATCGTAACGGACCGGCGGGCGGGCCGCATTACGGAGGGGACGGCCGCGCTGGCGGCGGCGGTGAACGGCGTCGTTATCGACGGCGTAAAGTGCCTGGTTAAGGAATCCACGGCCCACCGCGCGGCGCTCATCCTGCGGGGGAAGGGCTTGGGCGCGGTCGTAACGGACGTGGACCCGCACGCCGACGGCGCGCCGGTCCGACTTGCGGCCGGCGGCGCGGGCACCGCGAACCAAAAAACCGCGGCCGTCGTGAACGCGTTCGTCCACCGCTCATACGAGGCGCTGCGGGACCACGCCGTCAACCGGGCCCGCGTCGCGGCGGGCGAACGCCCCGCCAATATAATTCTACCGCGGGGCGGCGGCCTCGCGCCCCACATCCCGCCCTTTACCCAACGCTACGGCGTACGGGGCGCGGCCGTCGTCGAGGTGGGACTCATCCGCGGTATCGCGCGCTACTGCGGCCTGGACGTCGCGGCCCTCCCGCCGAGCGTCACCGGCGGCCTGGACTCGGACCTCGGCGCGTTACTCGGCGCGACCCTAAGCGCGCTGGCGAGCCACGACTTTGTCCTGGCGAATATCAAGGGCGCGGACGTGGCCGGCCACGACGGCGACGCCGCCGCCAAGATATCGTTCCTGGAGAAAGCGGACGAGGCGTTGGAGGGTTTCGTCGGGAAGCTCCCCGCGGGGACCCACGTCGCCGTCCTGGGCGACCATTCCACGCCGGTCGCGGTGCAGGACCATTCCGGCGACGCCGTTCCCATCGTCTTCTACGGCCCGGCCGTCCGCCCCGACGAGACCGCGACGTTCGGCGAGCGGCCGTGCGCGAAGGGCGGCGCCGGGCGCCTGCGCGGCCGCGACGTCCTCCCCATCCTGTTGAACCTCGCCGGGTGGGCGGAGAAGTTCGGGGCGTAAGGACATGAGGGAACGAACGATACGCGGTAGGGGCGTTATGCGGCGGCTCGTATTAAGCGGCTCAGTCCTATCCTTATTTACGGCGGCTTGCGGCGACGGCCCGGCGGGGCCGGCGGCTTCCACCTGGCAGGGTCTATTTGATATACCCGGCGATTACGTTAAGGCTTACGCGTTAACGTCGGACCAGGCGTTGTACACAACAGGAGCGACCGGGTCGGTATGGGTCGCGGTTGAAGATACCAACGGCGGCGCGGCGTTACTCCGCTACGCGGAAAACGACGTCAAGGCGGTTTTCAGCTCGCCGTCCCAAGCCGTGTTCGAAGACGTAAGGGCTGTCAACGGAGCCGGCGTTTTCGCCGTCGGGAATAAGGACGCGGGCGCGGGCCCCGAGCCGTACGCGGTCTTTATAGACGACGAAACGTTGGAAGCCGAAGAGCTGACGTTACCGGCGTTACCGGGGCGTAGTATCAGCGCCGTGTATTGGGCCCGTTACAATACGCCGCTTACGGTTTGGCTATTATTAAGCGACCACGACGAAGAGTATTACGGCGTTCACGCCGGCGTCCCGGTTATTCGGGAAGAAGACGGCGCAATCCGGACGTTCGAGGACTTGGGGGCGGTCACCGCGGCGGTAAACGACGACGGCCGTTTCTACGGCGTCGAGTACGCGGGCGAAGGCGTGGACCCGAAGCTTGCGCCGTTAGGCCCGGGCTATCAAGGGCGGGGGGAACTGTATATTACGGACGACTTAGGCCGTTCTTGGCAAACCGAGTTACTCCCCGCGACTATCAACGGCCGGGCGGTACATAACGCCACGGCGCTCGCCGCCGACAACCGTTCGTTATACCTTAAGGTCCGATTCGAAGACGGCGCCGTCGCCATCGTCCGCCGTTACGGTACGCCGGGTTCCCCCTCGTACGAGCTGGCGTTCTTGAGTTACCCGGCGCCCTATTTTCTCGACCTGGCCGCGTACGCCGTAGCCGATAGTTATACCAACCCCAATACCGGCATTTTATCCGCGGCCGTCGGCGTCGGCGACATGACCACCGTCGTTTTCGACGACGGGCAATGGACGTTGGAGGCGGTCCCCTATCCTATTAATTTCACCGACGTCCGTCCGGCGCTGACCTCCGGCTTCGTGGCCCTCGGCTACGACACGACGTTCGGCGGGTGGCGGGTTTTGTATCACCCCTAGCACAACGCAGAAGTCCGGGGCTTAAAACTGCGGCCGACCCGTACCCTGTATTTTAGGGTTGACACGACAACGCTATTATGTTATATATTTAAATATACGAATATGGATAAAATACTGAAAGCGCTGGCCGACCCCGTCCGCCTCGACCTCCTCAAGGCGCTGTGTTGCGAGCCGCTGACCGTGGGGGACCTGGTGAAACGCTCCCGGCTGAGTCAGCCGGCGATATCGCACCACCTGCGCATCTTGAAAGAGGCGGCGCTGGTGGATACGGCGAAGGAGGGGACGAGGGTTTACTACTCTCTCCGCAAGTCGTGTATCAAGGGCGTGTGCTGCGGCCTGCGGGAAGAATTCAAGCTCTGAAAATTTTTTAGGGTTAGCTATCCAAATCGTTAAATATACGAATACTTAAACTAAGGAGGTGAGAACGATGTCCGAGAAGAAAATCCTGGAAATCTCCGTCGACGAGAAGGACGGCGAGTACACCATCCGCGTCCGCGGCGAGCGCGCCGCCGAGCTGATGAAGTGCTTCCCCCGGTGCGGCTGCTGCCGCTCCGATAAGGAAGGCAAAGCCGCCGCTGAATGCTGCTAGCGGCGGCGCGGGGGGCCTCGCGGCCCACCCTCAACGCGGGGGCTTGCCCTATGGGGCAGGCCCTTTTATTTTAGCGATTATACCGCCGGCGGCGTTAAGTCTCTTTAATTTCCGGGATTTCTTTCGGCGGCGCCGCCCGTTCCGATATCGCCGCCGTCTTCTTCCTCTGCCGTATGCTCCCCAGAATGGCGACGATGATGACGTCGAAGATGCCGTAGATGATGTCGTCCAGCGGCCCGGGCATCAGGTCTATCGGGCTGATGATGAGGGCGAGGAAGATGAAGAACAGTATCCACAACACCAGCTTTTTCATTCGGCCTTTCCTCTCCGGCCCGCGGGCGTCATCTCGGCCGCCGCCGCCGCGAGCATTTCTTCCGCGTGTTTCAAGGTCGTGGGCGTCGGCGGCTTCCCGCCGCCCAGCATCCGCGCGAGCTCCTCGCGCCGCGCGTCGCCGTCTACCCGGCGGACGGCCACCTCGGCGCGGTCGTCCCCCAGGGTCTTATCCACCACGTATTGCGCCGCCGCCCGGGACGCGATCTGGGCGAGATGCGTGACGCAGATGACTTGCCGTTCGGCCGCGACCTCCCGCAACCGCCGCCCGACGGCGTGCCCCACCCGGCCGCCGATGCCGGCGTCCACCTCGTCGAAGATAATGGTCCCCACGCCCGCCCTACCGGCCGAGGCGGCGCGCACCGCCAGCATCACCCGGGAAAGCTCGCCGCCGGAAGAGGCCTTGGCCAGCGGCCGCAGCTCCTCGCCCGGGTTAGCCGCGAACCGGAACACGGCCTCTTCCGCGCCGCCCGGGCCGAGGGGCGGCGCGCCCTCGCCGGCGTCCGTCGGCGCCGCCGGCGGCGCGAACGCGACGTCGAACCGGGCGCCGGCCAAACCCAACGTCGGCATTTCGGCGGCGACGCGGTCCCCTAACGCCGCCGCGGCGTCGCGCCGCGCCGCCGTCAGCTCGGCCGCGCGGGCGCCCGCCGCCGCCCCGGCGGCCGCGACCTCGCGCGCCGTCTCCGTCAACCGGTCGTCCGCCCGCCCCAGCTCCGCCAGCTTCGCCTTCAGCTCGGCCAGGTGCTCGAGCAACGCCGGGACGTCGCGGTCGTACTTGCGCTTCAACCGCTCCACCGTCGCGAGGCGGGCCTCGACGTCGTCCAACGAAGCCGGCTCGTCGGCGTCCGCGCTCCGGTAGGCGAGCAGCTCCCGCGCCACGTCGTCCAGCGCGGCCGCGGCTTCATCCACCCGCGCCAGCGGCGCCGCCGCCGCGGGGATGACCTGCGCCAAGTCGGCGACGCATTTGCGAAGCGCCGCGAGCTGGACCGCGACGGCGTTCTCCCCCTCCGAGAGGGCCGCCAGGCCGCCCTCGACGTCGGCGGCGATGCGCGCGGCATATTGCAGCCGGGCGCGCTTGGTTTTAAGGTCCTCCTCTTCCCCGGGAACCAGGCGAGCCCCCTCCAATTCGTTGACCATGAACGTCAAGCCGTCGAGGAGGACGCCGCGCTCGGCGCGCGAGGTTTCCAGGCGGCGGCGTTCCGCGCGCAAACCCTGCCACCGCTCGTACGCCTCCGCGAAGTCGGCCCGCGCCGCGGCGAGGCGGCCGAAGTCGTCCAGGATGTCGGTCTGGCCGCCGCCCCTCAAGGCGGGAAGCTCCGAAAACTGGCCGTGGAGCTCCACCAGCGCGCGGGCGATTTCCGCCACGGCCGCGACCGTGACCGGCCGGCCGTTGGCGTAACATCGGCTCCGCCCCTCGGCGCCGAGGTCGCGCCGGAGGACCAGCTCGCCGTCGGGGGCTTCCACCTCCGCCGCCGCCAGGGCCGCGTCCGCCGCCGGCCCCACCTCGAACAGCGCCTCGAGCCGGGCCCGCGCGGCCCCCCGGCGCACGAGCAAGCTGTCGCCGCGGCCGCCCAACAGCAGCTCCACCGCGGTCACGATGATGCTCTTCCCCGCGCCGGTCTCGCCGGTAAGCGCGGTGAAGCCCGGGCCGAAGTCGAGGTCGACACATTCCACCAGGATGAAGTCCTCGATGTGGAGACTCTTGAGCATCGGGGTAATATTACCGCAGGCCGCGCGGGCCGTCAAGCGGCGTAAAAAAACCGCGGCGGGCGCGAACGCCGCCGCGGCTTGGCGCGCCGCCCGGAAACGCTATTTCACCTTCACCTGGCCGGTCCCCTTGCATACCGCGCACTGGACCTTACCGTAGCCGCCGCAGATGACGCACTTTATCTTCCCGGTGCCGTTGCACATCTCGCAGGGCATCTTGCCCTCGTTGCAGAAGGAGCAGAGGTAGCTCCCCGCGCCCTTGCACTTCGGGCACTCCTCCTTGGTCCCGTCGCGGTAGATGTACCCCTTCCCCAAGCACTCCTCGCAGCGGAGCCGCGCGGTCCCACCGCAGACGTTGCACGTTACGGCGCCCGTCCCGCGGCAGTAGTTGCACGCCACCTTCCCTTCGCCCTGGCAGTACGCGCACATTACCTCGCCCGTACCGCCGCAGTACACGCAGGTAATGGTCTTCTGCGCCGCCGCCGCCGGCGCCGCGACGCCCACCGCGAGTACCAACCCCAGTGCCCCCAGTAGGAATATCCTTTTCATAGCTGACCCTTTGACTCAGGTATGAACGATAAGGTTTAACGCCGAACGGGACGCCTATAATTTGATTAACGCCGGGATGGCGGAGGGCGTGTCGGCCACGGCGACGCCGGCGGCCGTCAACGCCTCCCGCTTGGACGCCGCGGTCCCCGCGCCGCCGGAGATGATGGCGCCGGCGTGGCCCATCCGCTTCCCGGGCGGCGCCGTCCGCCCCGCGATGAAGGAGACGACCGGCTTGCTCATCTTGTCGCGGACGAACGCCGCCGCGCGCTCCTCGTCGTCGCCGCCGATTTCCCCGATTAATACGACGGCTTTAGTGGCCGGGTCGGTTTCAAACCTGGCCAGGCAATCCAGGAAGTCGGTGCCGATGACGGGGTCGCCGCCGATGCCGACGCAGGTGGTCTGGCCCAGGCCGGCTTTCGTCAGCGCGTACACGACCTCGTAGGTGAGCGTGCCGGAGCGCGAGACGACGCCCACCGGCCCGGCGGCGTGGATGTGCGCCGGCATAATCCCCACCTTGCACTTCCCGGGGGAGATAAGCCCCGGGCAGTTGGGCCCGACGAAGCGCGTCCCCTTCTGATGCGCGTAGTGGTAGATGCGGTTCATATCCGCGACGGGGATGCCCTCGGTGATGACGACGACCAGCGCCAAGCCGGCGTCGATGGCCTCGTAGAGCGCGTCCGCGGCGAAGGCCACGGGGACGAAGATGACGGAGGCGTTGGCGCCCGTGGCGGCG
>Ga0315289_10014105_pt1 | contig 11174 bp, 7 predicted proteins | sample YL17G11_40_MG_FD_203452 | JGI IMG/M metagenome (GOLD analysis project Ga0315289, IMG submission 203452) | Sediment microbial communities from Yellowstone Lake, YNP, Wyoming, USA - YL17G11_40 | ecosystem: Environmental > Aquatic > Freshwater > Lake > Sediment | place: USA: Wyoming | collected... | reverse complement strand
GGGAATGTGCCCGCGGCGCAGATCAACTCGGTGACTTCAACCAGCATCGAGGCGGTAACGCCCGTGCATGACCCTGGCAACGTCGACGTCAAGATTACGAATCCCGATACTAGATCAGACACCTTACTTGCAGCTTTCGCGTTCGAGGGGAGTCCCCCGCCCATCGGCGGCCCCGCCCCGACCATCAGCAGCGTCTTGCCGAATTCCGGACCCGTCGTCGGTGGGACAGTTGTCACCATCACCGGGACGGACTTCCAGAGCGGAGCGACGGTGACCTTTGGACAAAGCCCAGCAGCGGCAGTTGTTTTCAGCAGCGCCGCGCAGCTCCAAGCCACCACTCCGGCCCACGCCCAAGGCATTGTGGATGTGATCGTCAGAAACCCGGACACCCAGAGCGCGATGGTTTCCGGTGGCTTCACTTATCAGCCGGTGCCGGCTCCCACCACCATCAGCCTTCTGCCCACCAGTGGCCCGGAGGCAGGTGGAACGCTGGTGACCGTGTGGGGAACGAACTTCCTGGCGGGGGCAACGGTGTCTTTTGGCGGGGTGGCCGCGGCATCTGTCACGGTTACCAGCTCGACGCAGCTTGGGGCGGTTACGCCGCCGCACGCTGCTGGGGTGGTTGATGTGCGGGTAACCAATCCCGACGGCCAGTTCGCCACGCTGGTGGGCGCATTCACGTACGGAACTCCACCTCCAACGATTACCGGTGTCTCGCCTGGTTCCGGCACAACGGACGGCGGAGCTACGGCGACGGTAACTGGAACAGGCTTCCAGGCGGGGGCTACGGTTACCTTTGGAGGCCTGACCGCCGCCGTGATCAACCTGACCAGCACGTCGATTGCAGTGACCACACCGGCCCACGCTGCCGGACCCGTTGGCGTCACAGTCACGAATCCCGGTCTCCAGAGTGTAACACTCCCTGCAGGATATACCTATATAACGCCCGGGCCAGCCCCGACGATTTCGACCACCTTGCTTCCGGAGGGGAATTTCCTTGTGCCGTACTCCGCCAGCTTGGTAGGCTCAGGGGGCACCCAGCCCTACACTTGGTCGGTGGTGTCAGGATCCGGAAAGCTGTCACCGGGCGTGACCTTGGACGCAGCCACGGGAGCCTTGTCGGGTACCCCCGTGCAAATTGGGACCTTCAGTTACACAATCCAGCTCACGGACGCGGCGTCTCAGACCGCCACCCAGGCGCTGAGCATCGATATCACGAGGCCCGGATTTGATCAGTATGGCGGGCTCACGGCGTTGCCGTCGCCCAATCCGGCCACGGGCTTCTTCCGCATCGAGAAGATCGGCAACCGTTGGGTACTCGTTGACCCGGATAACAACGCGTTTATCTTTTTCGGCGTGGCCACGGTTAGCAAGGACGTCCCGGGATCGGATCCCAATTCCCACATAACCTACGGTGACTACGTGAAGGCCAAGTACAACAGCAGCACGGAAACTTGGGCCACGCAAACCAAGCTTCATATGCTGACCTGGGGTTTCAACGGGCTCGGGATGTTCGAAGCTAGCCACGTCAGAAGCTACGGCAGCTTCGGCCGGCAACCGAATCCGCCTCTGATGCCCCACTTCAATCTGCATGTGCAGTTCGGCGCGAACAGCATTAAGAATACCCAGGGGCTTATCGCTAATCCTGTAAAGAACATCCTTTACCAGACGCCGGACGGGGGCGTCTTCCCGGATGTGTTTGACCCTGGCTTCACTACTTACGCCAACACGGCAATGAACAGAGACATGCTCTCAACCACCGGCGGGATTGCTACTGAACTCAACTCCCGCTGGGTTATAGGCTACATTACCGACGAGAGCGACACGCTGAATGGATTCGGGATGGCCCCACTCCACAAACACCTGGGCTGGGCGGTGTTGGTTTCCAACCCATCAATGAGTTCGTTTATTTATCAGAGCATAACTTATAACACCTCAGACCCCGTTAACTACACGAAAGTCGCCCTACGGGATTTTCTGAAGACTCGCTATGGCAATGATATAACTGCGCTGAACGCCGCCTGGGGCAGTTCCTATACCACGTTCGATAGTGCCGATGGCTGGGTCAAGTCTCTGGGGGTTCCCGGAACAGGGTTGATGGACGAAAACGGAACCCACGCCTGGGTCGGCGAGCGGCACACGTTGGCCGGGTCAACCGCCGCCTTCAAGACTGACATGAACGATTTCATGACCATGCTGGCGGAGAAATACTTCAAGACCTGCCACGACGCGATCCGTGCCGTGGACACGAACCATCTCATATTCGGACCTGTCGTCGTCACTACGGACACAAGGCCCCAGATTCTGAACGTGGGAAGGAATTATGTAGATGCGTTCTTCGCTAACATGAACCATGCTTCAGACACCGGCCCAGCACCGTCGCCCGTTGCTGACATCTACAACATTGCCGGCAAGCCGGTTATTGCAGCCTCGCACTTCTTCACAGCCGAGGCGGATTCCCCTTTTTCGGGCTTCCCCCCCCTTCCCAACACATCTGGCTTCACGGCTGTTGCCACTCAGGCCGAGCGGGGCGCGGTCTACGCCAATTGGATCAACGATTTGATGAACTTGCAGGGAAATGACGGCAGCAAGTTCGTAATGGGCTACCACTGGTGGGCTCTTGTGGACAACTCTGGCGAGAAGCACGAGTTTGGTATCGTGACGTATCGCGACAACGTTTACGACGGAGTGGAAGCAAGGACCGCCACAGGTACCGACGCGTGGGGGTACCCAATCGGCGGCGAAGTGGGAGATTACGGTGACCTGATCACGGCTATGCGCAACGCCCACCTGGCCGCTTATCAGCAGGTGGCTTCAGGCAACTGATCTCTGGGTCTTGCATGAAGAGGCCAGTCGGGGGAGGCGAGGGAACCCTCCCCCTCCGAGAGGGCGCGCTTTTCTAACCTCTCCCTATCCCGTAATAGTGGAATCCTGCTTCCTTTACGCGCGCGGGCTCGAAGATATTTCTTGCGTCAACCAGCACGTCACCCCGCATCCGCCTCTGGAGAGTGGAGAGGTCCAGGTTGCGGAACTCGTTCCATTCCGTCGAGAACACGACGGCATCACAGCCCTGAACTGCCTCATACGAATCGGTGCAGAACAGAATGCGGTCGCCGGTAAGGGCTCGGCGCGCCTGAACCATCGCCGCAGGGTCGAACACCCGCAGTTCGCACTTCTCTTCCAGCAAAGCCTGGCAGATTCTCACCGCGCGTGACTCACGGATGTCGTCGGTGTTGGGCTTGAAAGAAAGGCCAAGAACGGCGACACACTTGCCCTTCAGGCCGCCCAGCCCGCTTTCGAGCTTCTCGATGACGCGGTGGAATTGCTCATCATTGACGGCAATCAGCGCATCTACCGTCCTGAATTCGGTCCCAAAGTCCCTGGCAATCTGGCTCAGCGCGCGCGTGTCTTTGGGCAGGCAGTACCCGCCGAAGCCCGGACCGGGATGCAGGAACTTCGAGCCTATCCGCGGATCCAATCCCATGGCATGAGCCACGACATGGACATCGGCCGCAGGGCCGATAGCGTCGCACAGGTTGGCCATTTCGTTGATGAAGGAGATCTTCAGGGCGAGGAAAGCGTTGGCCGCGTACTTGATCAACTCCGCCGACTCCCACGTGGTGACCACGAAAGGCGTTTGAATCAGGTAGAGCGGCCGATAAATGTCCTTCATGATGGCGGCGGCCCGGTCCGAGGACGTGCCGATGACGATTCGATTCGGATGGAAAAAATCTTCCACCGCCGAGCCTTCCCGCAGGAACTCAGGATTGAAAACGACGTCAAACTCCTGCGGTCGCCCCAAGCGTTGTCTGATCCGGTCGCGCAACCGAGCGGCCGTGCCCACGGGGACGGTACTCTTCACGACGACCACCTTGTACTCGTCCAGGCAGTCAGCGATCTGGTCCGCCACCGACCAGACCTGGCTGAGGTCCGGAACACCGTCCGGACCGGCATCAGTGCCCACGGCGACGAAGATCACGAGCGAGTTTTTGATGGCCTCGCTGATATCCACCGAGAATTGCAGGCGACCGCGCTCGCGGTTACGCCGCACACGTTCCTCCAGCCCCGGCTCATAGATGGGTATCTTCCCCTCCTGGAGCATCTGAATCTTTTCCTGGTTGACGTCCACACAGCTCACCATCAGGCCCAAATCAGCCAGGCCCGCGCCTGCCACAAGTCCCACATATCCGGTACCGACCACTGTTATATGCATACGCTCTGAGGTCTCCTATGCAGAGTTTTACCAGAATACAGTAAGCAAGGGGATACGGACAGTCCTCCCCCGTTAATGTCAGCGATGAAGATTGCGCGTCTCCACGCTGGCGGGGCCAGAGAGGCAGCACCCGGCTCACCGGGGAACAGCACGAACGAGCCGATTTGCCCCCGCGGCGGGCATTCCATCCCCAGATAACCCTTACTGCCAAGACAGGGATTCAGACGGAGTAGTATTCGCGGTACCACCGGACGAAACGCTCCACTCCCTCCTCAATCGAGGTTTGGGGTTGGAAGCCGACATCGTGAGCCAGGTCCTCAACATCCGCGTAGGTAGCCAGCACGTCACCCGCCTGAAGAGGTAAGAGGTTCATCTTCGCCTTCTTCCCCAAACTCGCTTCCAGGACCCTCACCAAGCGCATAAGCTCCACCGGCTGGCTGTTGCCAACATTGTAGATACGATAGGGGGCGGAACTGGTGCCGGGGTCCGGCCGATCTCCGCTCCATGCGCTGCTGGGCGCCGGGATTCGATCCATCACCCGGATCACGGCCTCGATAGCATCATCGATATAAGTGAAGTCGCGGTGCATTCGGCCGTAGTTGTACACATCAATCGGCTTGTCCTGGAGGATTCTCTCCGTGAAGAGAAAGAGCGCCATGTCGGGTCTGCCCCAGGGTCCGTACACAGTAAAGAATCGGAGGCCAGTGCACGGGAGACCATAAAGGTGAGCGTAGGTATGGGCCATCAGCTCATTGGCTTTTTTCGTAGCCGCATAGAGGCTGAGCGGGTGATCCACGTTGTCATGGACCGAGAAGGGCATTTTCGTGTTGGCGCCATAGACAGAACTCGAGGAAGCGAAGACCAGATGGCGGACGTTCGAGTGGCGACAACCTTCCAGCACCGTGGTGAACCCCACGAGGTTAGCATCCACATAGGCAAAGGGATTCGTCAAAGAATATCGGACACCCGCTTGCGCTGCCATGTGGAGCACAACATCGAACTTTTCCGTCTGGAAGAGTCGTCCCACGCCTTCGCGATCCGCCAGGTCCATCTTGACAAAGCGGAAGGTTGGCCGCGATTCCAATTGCGCCAGCCGGGCCCGCTTCAGGTTCGGGTCATAGTATGCGTTCAGGTTGTCAAGCCCGACCAGTTCCGAGCCGTTGTCGAGGAGGCGCTTCGCGAGATGGTAACCAATGAACCCTGCACACCCTGTAACCAGATACTTGCTCATGATAGTCGGAGGCCTCTCGCCTTCGGGCCGCTGCCCCAGTTCAGCTCGCCGTGGCCTCTTTCGGTTCCTTTCGACGCGAAGAACTACATCATCTGGGGCGAAGTAACATCAGCCGGTCAGCCCCTGCCGGTGGCGCACAAGGGATAGCGTTGGGCCAGGGCCTGGTCGATCACCGTCACGGCTTGCTCAAGAGACTCGGTATTGTCCACAACAACATCCGCGTAAGCCTTGGTCGGTTCAATGTGAGCCCGGTGCATAGGGCGGACAGTCTTCAGGTATTGCGCGATGACGGACTCGATCGTCCGCCCCCGTTCCAGGACATCCCGGCGCAGGCGCCGAATGAAGCGCATGTCCGGATCCGCTTCGACGTAGACCTTCATATCCATGAGCGAGCGAAGGGGAGAATACCAGAGCGCGAAGAGTCCCTCCACAAAGATGATAGGCCGGGGATGAACCACTTCCCACTCGGGGTCTCGCGTGTGGGTGGCAAAGCAATAGCGGGGCTTCTGAATGGGCTGGCTGGCGATCAGTTGCTGCAAGTGATGGAAAAGGAGCGGATGGTCAACTACCTCAGGCTCGTCGTAGTTAACCAGAGCGCGTTCGGCTTCGCTCAAATGGCTTTGGTCCCGGTAGTAAGAGTCCAGGTCCAGGATCAGCACGCCAGTCTGAGCGTACCGCTTGGCCAGGCTTGTGGCGACAGCGGTTTTTCCCGAGCCGGTCCCGCCAGCGATTCCCACCACCAGTGGCCCACCACGGTTTGACATAAGGTCTCGTCGAGTCAACTCGCGCGTCGGTTTACCTGACGCGGGCCTGTGAACTGGCTGGCCAATCGACGCGCCATATTCGCCACGCGGTTGAGGCTCCGTTCCAGCGCCGTTACCTGAGCCCCACAGCCAGCGAATGCCTGGGCGATGCTCCCATCCCCACAGCCCACGTCCAGCACCGCCGCATCCTGCCAGGATTGGGGATGCCTGTAAGCCGCCAGACGGCGGCCGAGTTCCTGACCAAAGGCTAGCCGGGAGTCGGTGTAGGTCTGGTAGAATGCCGCCAGGTTCTCGCGTGTTTTCCCGACGGTCTTCATAAGCTGGTTGACCTCCGCAAATCCCTAGCCTCACGGGAGACTGCCATCGGACGCAGGAGAAGCGGGTGCCCTGGGATCGGCCTGGACCATGATAAGGGTGTGTTGGCCGAGGTAACACACCGGCGCGTGGTGCCCCCAACGCCTTTCGATGGCAAAGACCCAATCGTTGATACGTCGTAAAGGATGCCCATCGGCCAAGCGGTTGTCCAATTCCTCGAAGAAGGGCGGATGCAGGCGCACCGCCCGCTGCAGCAAGACGTTCCCACGCCGCGTCAGGAGCCGACGAAGAGAGAATGAGGTGGTTAGGCGGTCGATGAGCTGTCGACCCACATAGCGACGGAAAAAGGGCCATCCAAGCTCCGCAAGCAACTTGGGAACGATGAGTAAACTGAAGTAGTTGGGACAACTAAAAACCAAGTGGCCCCCGGGGCGGACGACTCGGAAGCATTCATCGACAAGGGGTTCGGGGTCAGGGGCATGCTCCAATACTTCCATGCAGAACAAGACATCGAAGGCCGCGTCGGAGAACGGGAGGAACCTGCCGTCCGCTACGGCGGGGTAGCACCTTACCCCCGGGGAGCGGGGGAACTGGCTTACGGCGCTCAACGCGATGTCCACACCGATGAACTGTGCTCCGAGCTCAGCAAGGGACGACCCCAGCAGCCCGAAACCGCAGCCAACCTCCAGAACCCGGCTCCCCGTGATCTTGAGCTGCGGGAGGCAATGCTCGAGGGCGGCGCGGTACCAGACTTTCGTGAAGCGTGACCCTCGCAACCGGTCTTTGCGCCTGTCAGTCGAGTAACTTCGCTCATAGAATTCGCGTGTGCCCTCGGTCGCCTCATGGCTCGGGTCTGCCTGGGGTACCGCTTGGTGGCAATTGCCTTTTGTCGGATATTGCCTGTTCTCCATCTCACGTCCTCGGCTGCCGCGACAAAGCGCGCGCAAACTCCTCGTCCAGCGTGCGCGCTTGCGCCACGGGATCGCAGAATCTCTTGGCACTGAGGGCTGCCCACGCCCCCATGGCTTGGCGTCGAGGGGGGTCTGCGAGAAGCGACTCTATAGCTAGGGCCAAACCCTGCGAGTCAGAGGGCTTCACGATGAGGCCATTCTCTCCGTACTGGATCAACTCTGGTACCCACCCTACACGGGTTGCAACGACAGGCCGACTCATCAGCATGGCCTCCAACACGACCCCTGACGCACCTTCCACCAGCGATGGACACACAAGGACGTCCATACAAGCATAGTAATCGAAGACATTGGAACGAAAGCCCTCGAAGCGAACTCGATCCAGCAAGTCGCGCTCGGCCGCCAGTTGCTTGAAAGCCTCAGCCTTGCTGCCGTCCCCAACAATGACGTACCGGACGCCTGGCCAGCGGCTCCGCAGCAGATGGGCAGCAGCGAGCAGGTCTTCGATGCCCTTCTTGTCCTCAAGCCGCGTTACCGTGCCAACCAGAGCCTTGCCCTCCCCCAGAAGCTCGCGGCGCAGGGCTGCCACGTTTTCAGCAGATGCTGTGGGCAACTCGCGGGGATTGGGGCAGACAATAACAGGGGCTCGAACACGCTGGCGCGTCAAGTCGTCGGCTACTTCCTGGGCAACAGCTAGGATCGTGAGCGGCCTCCAAGACAGCCAGCGCTCCAAGGGGGTCAACGGGCGAATCGTTCGGAAATGCGAAACAAGCGGTTTGCACGCGAGCCACGCGGCCAACACGGTAGGGATCTGATAGGTGAAGCTGTTGTTGCAGTGGATCAAGTCATAGCCTCGGCGGCGAAAGTACCGAGCTAGCCGTACAGCCCTCGGGATGCTGGCAAGCAGCTTCCACCCGCCCCGAACCAGTCCTACCCAAGCCTGCAGACGAGGCCGATGGGCCAGGAAACTGCGCGCCCAACGTCGCGCCGGCTCGCCTTCCGAACCGGACTGAGGGGGAACAGCATAACCCAGGTCGATCACGGCCCAACGGTCGTCGAAAACCGCCTCACTGCCCGCGGGGCGTTGGTAAAACAGGACCTCGTGCCGGAAGGCCTTGGGATCGCAATGCTTGAGGTAGGCTCCCAAGCGGAGCACAGAGCCGCCCATCGACCCGCCCACCTCGACATGCGCGATGCAGGGCACGGCGCCCGCTCCAGGATGGACGTTTACGTTGCTTTTGCTCTCGGTCACGGTCTAAACCTAGTCTGTATCCGCCCTTCCTGGCGAAACCTCGCCTCGGGAAGGCCGCGTTTTCATCTGCCTCGGAGCTTGATCGTCCGTTGCCTGGCTGTGGTTCCTCAGCTCCGCCAGCAGCCTCGCCATAATCTCCAAGTTCGCTTCGCGGGCGGCAGGAATGAAAGCACCGTAGTCTCGCTCTTCGCCGCCGACCGCGTAACCGCGCGAATCGGTCCCGGGGCGGACAACTGCCTCTTTGCCGTCGTAGGCATTGTCGCGGACAGTGACCAGGCCAAAATTGCGCTTCTCACTCCAGTTGTCCACCAAGGCCCACCAGTGGAATCCCAGCACCGGAGAAACCCCGTCTTTTCCTCGCACTTGAAGCAGCGCCTTGATGTAATTCGAATAGGCCAGCGCGCGCTGTTCCTGTGAGTCGCTGACCGTGTTGGCAGCGCGGGGAAGAGGGATTCCCAGGATGGCCAGTGGCGTGTCTCGCTCCGCAGTGAAGAAATGGCTTGCCGCCAGGACCGGCTTGCCGGTCAGGTCGTAAATATCCGCCCCGGGGATCCCCATTCCGCGTTCCACTCGCGCCACGAAGGCATCCACGTAATCCTTGGCCGCGAGGAGGATTTGAGGACGCGAGTCCGCCGTCAAGCTGACGGGCCCAAAGATCAGATGATTCTGATCCACCGATCGGATGGCATCGTGGGCGACTTGGAAGTACTCCTTGGCGATGACAAAAAGGAAGTCGTTAAGGTCTGCTTTCAGCACGTCAGTGGCCCCGGCCAGGCTCCTGCGATCGCCTGTCCACCTGTGTCGCCCATCCTCGTCCAGCAACCCTGCGCCAGCCCCGTACCCGCCCGCGCTATCCCAGGACGTGTACGAACTATGCCAGGCAGAATTCAAAGCCTCGATGTTCTCAGCATACCGCTTCTTCAGGAAGTCCCTGAGCGCAAGCTTTGTGTAAACGGTCGCGTCGGAATAGGTGACGCTCTTACTCAGGATCTTGCCGCTCGTCAAGCTGGGAGGAGTCGCCAGCGCCGCCCAGCCGAGGTGAATGTGCGTCTCGGCGGGGCCGGAACCCGTCAGCTCATCGGACTCGTCCGTGATGTAGCCGATAACCCACGGCGAGCCCCACTCCGCCTTGAGTCCCCCCGTCGTTTCCCTTGTGTTCTCCGCCATGTACCTGAAGGCATACTGCTGGAATCCAGGGTCAAAGACGTCGGGGAACATTCCCGCCTTCAGCTCACCCAAGATATTCTTGACCGGGCTCCCCAGGTATCCGCCGGCGTTGATCATGCTGTGATACGCAAATCCGGGACGGTCATTGAAGTGCGGCATTAAGGGTTCGATCGGCTTTCGGCCAAAGCTGCCGTAACTCCTTACCTGGCCACTCTCGTACATCCCTAGCCCGTTGAAGCCCCACGAAAGCAGCCGTAGTTTGACTTGCGATGCCCACACCTCTTTCTTCCCGTACCTGGAAAGCACATATTCGTCGTACGTCCTGCCGTCCGGATCTCTACCTGGCGTCGAAGAAACCAAGGCCACCCCGAGATACCAGAAGGGGTGGTCGTCGGGCGTGACCAACATCCACCGATTTCCCAACTTTTCCAGGCGAAAGTACCCCGCTCCCCGACTGGGTAGGACAATGCTGTTAAGACCACCATACTTGTCCAAGGCAACGGCACTATCGCTAAGCGAAACATCGCCCGAGGTGGGCAGGCCGTCCCCGCCCTGACAGAGCGACCCATAGAGGAGACCCAAAGGCAAGAGGAGAATCGCTTGCCTTCGAACGGAATGGCCGATTTTCCCACCGACCTTCACGCGCACCATAGACCCAACTTCTCCGCACGGCACTCGACGGTTCACGCAGCCAACGTGCTTCGCCCCAAAAGCGACGCCACGCGGTTCCATATGAGTTCTCGTTCATCGCGCTTGAGCGAGAACCTGTAGAAGAAAAGCAGGTAGGCTGCCCCGATTGAGAGGCTGCCTCCCAAGACAACCAGAACCGGCGACAGGTGTACTTGAGCAACCAACATTGCTAGCCCTGCACACGGGACGAGTGGCAGCAGGGCTGCCCCAGCCCCGGCCCAGTACTCCTTGAAGCTCTGGCCAAGAACTCGACAGGCATACCACGGGGCAAACCAGAAGCTAATGCCTAACCGACTGATCAAGGTCCCCAGCGCCACCCCGAGTACGCCAATGAACCGCAGGAGCACTACTGAGAGGGCGACGTTGACGAGGCCCTCTACCATTAGTAGCCAAGACAATCGGCTATGCCTGGCCATTCCCATCAATACCACGAGGCTGGACTGTACGACGGTATTGACGGGGATCAGGACACAGAAAGTGAGCAGCACCGGCAGGCCCGCGAAGTTCTCAGGCCCAACCCAGAGCTCGATCACCTTCTTCCCGAAGGCGGCAGTAATGGTGAAAATCGCTAGTGCCATCAGGAGAGAGTACTTGGTCAATTGTGTGTGGACCATCCGCAGTCGGGCAACAT
>Ga0315289_10014103_pt1 | contig 11176 bp, 9 predicted proteins | sample YL17G11_40_MG_FD_203452 | JGI IMG/M metagenome (GOLD analysis project Ga0315289, IMG submission 203452) | Sediment microbial communities from Yellowstone Lake, YNP, Wyoming, USA - YL17G11_40 | ecosystem: Environmental > Aquatic > Freshwater > Lake > Sediment | place: USA: Wyoming | collected... | reverse complement strand
CACGGACCGCCGACTTAAGCCGCGTGATCCGGTCGTCGTCCGGATTCTCGGACAGCGCATGTTCTTCTTTTTTTGTGTCATGGGCCCAGCGGCGGAGAAGCGCGGCCCGTCCCCGGTCTTTTTTTTGCCGATCGAGGCAGGCGTTCTTGGCGATACGAAACAGCCATTCCTTCGCTTGCCCGGGATTTCTGAGGTCCTTCAAACGGAGGAACGCCCGGACATAGACGTCCTGAGCGAGGTCTTCAGCCTCGGCAAAATTGCGGGAAAAACCGAGACAAATCCGGAAGACGCTTTCCCGGTGGACGAGCATATCTTGAGAAAGGACAGATCGCTCTCGAACGAGCGCGTCCGATTCGTCCTCTTTAGACATGACGGAGACCAAGGCCGTCGATTCCGGGATCTCGGCCACGCCATCTTGGCCCATTTTCTTCCCTATGTAAAGACGACCGGATGGCCGGATTATTCCCCCCGAAAAATATTGCTAGAAGTTTTACAAGGCGATGATATTTTTTAACGGAGGCTCTTTTCGAGCCGGGTCAACATCGCTTCGACGGATGTCCGATCAGAAGGGCGGTTCGCATCGACCACGAGATGGATCCTGTCCTCGAACAGGCGCGCATAAAGGATATTCCCTTTGGCGTCCCGGGCTTCGTAGGCACCCGCCTTCGTCTGCACGTCATTTCCGATTGCGGCATTCTGACGAAACGTTTGTTCGGCTTTGGCAAAGGCCTGGCCCGCATCCGCCGCAGTCGCGTACCTCAAGACGAAAATCTTATAAAGCCCCCGTTCGGCCGCCGCCCCTTCTTTGAAATGAAAGAGGTCACGGCTGAGAGAGACGTATCGGTTGAGATAGGCATAGATATTATCGGCGGCGAGGGGCCCTTTCAGGTAGACGACCCTGGTGACGTCCGTCCATTCCCTCGGAAAAACGTCCGCGAGTTTCGGACGCGGGCCGGTCGCCTTCAGACGGCCATCGACCGCCGCCGCGATCCGCTCGATTCCGGCGCGGCATTCAGCCGAATCGTCGAACCCGACGGCCGTGACAAGGTAAGGCCCTCTCCAGAAGTTCAGATAATAATCTTCGACCTGCCCGTCCTGGCCCACCGCCGCGGCGCGCCCCTTGCCGCTCGACTTGAAGGTGAACATGCCGTAGGCGGCCGCGATATCCGCCATTTCGTAGACCTCGAGCGAGACCGATCGGCCGTTCGCGTCGCGGTAGTCCTGGGCGATGACTTGCTTGAATCCATACTCGTGATAGACGTCGGCCCCGCCGTCGATATAGAGAAAAAGGTCGTCTCCTCGATAAATCTGGGGCGCGTCTTTCGGCGTCCAGCCCCGCAGGTCGGCGGAGGAGGGGAGAACCGTTCGCAAATCGAGCTGAGGCTCCGGAACCGGCCCCGGATCAGCGGAGGTCCGCGGGACGATGGCCGTCATCACGAAAAAAACGAAAGAGACGAACCCGCGACCGTTCATCCGGCTTATAATTTGATTTCCTTAACCGCGACTTTCTTCAGGTCGATCTCGCCGATCTTCTTCTGAAAGGCTAGGCGGATCGTGCCGATGTCTTCGGGCTTGAGGCCCAAGACCGTCGCGCACATCGCATCGACGGCGACGCGGTCGGTCCCGGCGATGACCTTCATCGGTTTGACCAAGTCGCCGGGGCCCATCGGTCCGTTCGTCGTGATGACCTCGGTCGCGTCGACGATATTGAGGGTCGGCTTCAGCGCCAGGTTCAGGTCTACGATGCACGTGTCGAGATGGGCGATGTCCGCGGGGTCGGTCTTCCAGTTCGGCTTGTGGAAGACGGCGCGGTTCTCGTTCGGCGAATGGAGGGCCATGAGGTTCTTCATCGAGCCCGTGAATCTGTTGCCGGCATGGTCTTTGGTGACGGGCATGTTGATGAAGACGTCGTAATCGAAATAGGCGTTCATGATTTTAGCGTCTTTAAGGACCGCGGCGGCCGGCACCGGAACGGCGCGATAATGGACGTCTTCGCGCGGGATGAATTTCAAGCCGACGCCCTCTTCGGCGACGACCGCGGCGAGCCCCGCGCCGTCCCAATGCTGTTGTGTCAGATAGCTCAGGCAACCGATTTCCTTCGCGCCCGCGCTTTTGCACATACGGATGACCGCCCGGAGGATCTCGGGCTTTGTAAATGTCCCGGGATTCTTGCTCTGGACGTTGGGCATCAGGAGGACCTTGGCGCCCTTGGATACGAACTTGACCATGCCGCCGACCAGGTCCACGGCCTTGGCCGCGAGCGCGCCGTAATCGGTGCCCGAAACGACGGCGACATCGACCTTATCGGCCGCAGCGGCCGAGACCGGGCCTTTGGCCAGGCTCCCCAGGAGTTTGTCTCCCAGGAAAGCCGAGGCGCCGAATTTTGCGCTCCGGGCCATGAATTCCCGCCTTCCGATTTTAGTGGACATGCGTTCTCCTTGTTAGGCTTAAAATTCGACGTTCAGACCGAAGCGATAGCTGCGCGGCAATTGGAGCTCGTTGGCGAAGCGCCGCGATCCGTAAACGTATTCCGAAAGCTCGCTCCCGAGGTCGAGGAGGTTGAAGACGGCGAGGTCGGCCGAAACCTTCTGACCGAAGAGCGTGAAATCGTAGGTCAATTTAAGGCTGATATCGGTGAGGTAGTCCTTGCGCGGCCCGCCCTTTTGTCCCTGTTCATTGTCTCCTTTGATCGTCCGGTAAGCGATGACGCGCTGGTCGTAGAGTATGAACGTGTCGAGGAAAGCGAACGGCGTCCCGTCGCGGTATTTGACATCGGCGCCAAGGGTCAAGCCGTTCGCCACCCGGAAGCCGAAATAGACCTTGGCGAGATAGGCCCGGTCGCCGTCCACGCGGCCATAGGCGTTGATGTTCGCGTTGGGGTCGGCCTGGGATTCGTCCAGAAGTCCGATGTCATTTGTCCCCGGCCCGTTGCCGAACATCGTCCGGCCCATGCCGATGTGGGCCAGGAGGGAGACCGAGAGGAACCATCGTTCGTTTTCCCGGGTGCTGAGTTGGAGAAGGAACTGGGCATAGAACGGCTTTTTCGTGAACGGGTCGTTTTGGAGAACAAAGTTCCGGACCGGAGTGTCAAAAAAGAAATACGATTTCCCGGCCACCTCTTCGTAGAATCCGTAATCGTCTTTAAACCCGACCCAGAGATTGTTGTCGATCTTTTTATACAGCCCCTTGATGGAGAGAGCGAACGTCTTCGACAAAGGCATGCTCAGCGTGAAGAGAACGCGCTTTCTCATCGGGGCCTTGAGGGCGGGACTCGTCTCGTGAAAGGGCCCGCCTGTCGTCCCGACAAGCGCGCCTTCTTCGCCGGGTTGGAACGCCCCGTCGCTGTTGCCGTCGGCCCAACGATAAATATATCCGGCGGGCCGGTTCCGCTCGAGAAAAACGTTGACGTTTTCTCTCAGCTCATACGGAATTTCTTCGTAAGCGACGAGGATCTCGGGATTTTTGAAGAGGAGGATTCCGAGATCATACCCGAACGAGGAAAGATGGACGTTGTTTTCGCCCGAAGGGAAACGGACGACGGAATCCTGTATGAAGAGCTTGGCCTGGAGCGAAAGCCGGTCGCTGACGCGGTGGCTCAGCATCGCGCCGAACACGGCGTTCGTATTTGTGCTGCGATAGCTCGCGCCGGGCGTCCAGAGGATGACGAGCTCCGGCGCGCCGGCGAACGTGATCGGGTTGAAATCGAAGGCCCGCTCCGTCCCGTCCAGGAACGAGGCTCTGACTTCGGAGAACAGGTCGAGTCCGGAGCGTTGGACCTCGTCCTGTCGGATAAGATGGATTTCCGCATCCAGGCGGAAGACGTTGGCCGCAAAATCGCCCCAGGCCTCGAACGGCCATAACCCTTCGCCATCGTTATCGAGGAGGTCCTTGGCGAAGTTCATCATCGCGGGCTTGAGGCTCTCCTTCTCCCGGAGAAATGAAAGCCCGACCGTAAAAAGATCCTCTTTCAGCCGAACGCCGGCGAAGAACGATTGTTTTTTCTTGTCCTGCGTCTCCTGCGGATACCGGCCCAGCTCGGCGAGGGCATGGTCTCGGGACAGGTCGTTGAACAGGGCCGTGAGAGAGAACGAACCGCTTCTGAAATTCGTTTCATAATTTAAACCGAGAAGCGTCAGGCGGCCCCGTTCGGTAAACGTTTCGTTCAAGGCGTTGAAATCATTGAATTTGCGTCTTAGATCGGCGGTCGTCAGCGAAAGCGTCAGGGAGGAGGACGGCCCTTTTGTCGTGAACGCGTAATCCATCTCGTAATTGCTCAACAGGCTGCGGCGCGTCGAGTAGAGTTTGTCGTCCCGGTCGTATTTCGTCGCGTGCGGGTCGACGAGGAAGGGGGCCCACGTGACAAAGCCTCCCAAGCCGGAGCCGGCCGACGAAAAGCGCAGCCGGGACCCGTTGCGGGACGGCACGGCGGGGGAGAAATGAAATCCATTCTGCCGGTTCAAGGGGTTCTCTCCGCGGAGCTCGTATTCCGAGGTGGCGAAAAACGGCGCGAGGACCCCCGGCGACCCGGGCTCCAGAGCCGAGCTGATGTTGAAGCCGCCTAAAAACCAGTTGAATTGAGTGAACGAATCGCCCTCGTAGTAAACGCGGGGCGGATCGATGAGGGAGAAACCGTTGCTTTCTTCGATAAGAAACGTGGCGTCGGGCGCGCAATTTTCGATAAAAGCCGAATAGAACGCGGCGCCCGGGAGGACTTTGATCAGAAATTCGGGAAAACGGAAAGAGTTGCGTTTATAGAAGAGGCTCTCGTCCTGGGCGCCGGCCCCGGCCGCGATGAGGATCAGGAATGCGGCCGTGGCGACCGTCTTTTTCATGGGACAATTCAAGTAGCATACGGTCGGCGTGAAGTCAAGAAATCTTGACACCGATCCATGTCCGGGGCCGGCATCCTTTTTTCTCCAAGGCCATTGATCCTCGCCAGCCCGGTGGTTCTTTTAGCTGTCCGGCTTTCGGTCTCTCTAAGCTTGGGCTGAGGTTAGCCCACACCGAAAAGGCTCGCTTGCTAAGGCCAATGTGGCATGATAAGCTATAAAAAAGGGGACGAAGGGCGTCCCCAAGGCATTAGGTACTTTTTAAGGAGTGAACGAATGGCCAAAATCAAGGTGACCAAGAGTCTTGGAATGATCTTATTAGGAATCTGGCTCATCCTGACAGGGCTGATCCCGGTGCTCAAATTGAACATTAGCGGTTTCCCGGTGATCATGCAGGTCCTGGCCATCGCCGCCGGCGCCTTGATCCTGCTCGGCCTCTAAGCGAGGCGGAAACAACGATATAATTTTGTTTCGAATCAGGCCGGGATGGATTTGAGAAATTCCGGCCTCATTTCCTTCTCTTCCCATAGAATTCCTTTTAGCCTGCGAAGACTCTTAAATGGCTAGGCGGCTTCGCGTCGAGTATTCAGGGGCGTTCTAGGTTGAAAAATCCCTTTTTGGCTGAAAAGTGTAAAGTGTAGACGCGACCCCGTACAGCGACCCCGTACAGGCTTAGCCGGTTCGTCGCTTTACTTCATCGGGGCCTTCCTATATCATTAATAATTATGGAGAATTCGATGATTCACGGCACGACGGTCATCTGTATCCGGCATAAGGGCCGGGTCGCCATCGCCGGCGACGGCCAGGTCAGCACGGGCCAGACCATCCTCAAGCAGACGGCCAAGAAGGTCCGCCGCCTTTATAAAGGCCAGGTCCTCGCCGGATTTGCCGGCGCGACTTCGGACGCCTTCGCCCTTTTTGCCCGCTTCGAAGGCAAGCTTGAGGAGTCCAAGGGCAATCTGTCGCGGGCCGCCATCGAACTGGCCAAGGACTGGCGCTTGGACCGGGCCTTGCGCCGCCTCGAGGCGCTGATGATTGTCGCCGACAAGGAATGCTCGTTCCTGATCTCGGGGACCGGCGACGTGGTCGAGCCCGACGATGGCATCCTGGCGATCGGGTCGGGCGGGCCGTACGCCCTGGCCGCGGCGAGAGCGCTCCTCGCGCATACCGACCTTTCGGCCAAGGACATCGCCGTCGAAGCGATGAAAATCAGCTCCGGGATCTGCGTCTACACGAACGCCGAAATCTCCCTCGAGGAGCTGTAAATGGCGATTCGCCTTCCCGAAAGTTTTGAAAAATCCGCCACCTTGGCCGCCGACAAGGACGCCGAGCTCACGCCGCAGCAGATCGTGGCCGAGCTCGATAAATATATAATCGGGCAGAAGGCCGGCAAGAAGGCCGTGGCCATCGCCCTTCGCAACAGGTACCGTCGTCGCCGCGTCCCCCCGCCGCTCGCGGACGAAATCGCTCCCAAGAACATTCTTATGATCGGTCCGACGGGCGTCGGCAAGACCGAGATCTCCCGGCGCCTGGCCAAGCTCACGTCGTCGCCCTTCCTCAAGATCGAAGCGAGCAAGTTCACCGAGGTCGGGTATGTCGGCCGCGATGTCGAATCCATCGTCCGCGACCTGGTCCGGATGTCCGTGGATATGGTCCGCCAGGAACAAATCGAAGAGGTCCGGGAGAAGGCCGAGACGAACGTCGAGGAAAAGCTGCTCGACCTGATTCTTCCGCCGGTCCGGCGTCCCGGGGACGTCGAGGCCGACGCCGAGGCCGAGAGCTTCCAGGAAACCCGGGAGAAGCTCCGCCGCCAGCTCCGGGACGGCCAACTGGAGGACCGCGTCGTCGAGGTCGAAGTCAAGGACCGGTCGACGCCGCCCTTTGAAATATTTTCCAACGCAGGCGTCGAGGAGATCGGCATTCAGATGCAGGAGCTCATTCCCGGGCTGATGGGCGGCCGGTCGAAACGGCGCAAAGTCAAAGTCCACGAAGCCCGCGCCTACCTCCTTGATGAGGAACAGCGCCGACTGATCGATATGGACCAGGTCTCGCGCCTGGCCATCGAGCGCGTCGAGCATTCCGGGATCGTCTTCCTGGACGAGCTCGACAAAATCGCCGGCCGCGAATCGGGGCACGGCCCCGAGGTCAGCCGCGAGGGTGTCCAACGCGACCTGCTGCCGATCGTCGAAGGCACCACCGTCCATACGCGTTACGGCCTCGTCAAGACCGACCACGTTCTGTTCATCGGGGCCGGCGCCTTCAACGTTGCCAAGCCGGCGGACCTGATCCCCGAACTTCAGGGACGTTTCCCGATCCGGGTCGAACTGACATCGCTGGCCAAGGACGATTTCGTCCGGATTCTGACCGAACCGGAGAACGCGCTCATCAAACAATACATCGCTCTTCTGGCGACCGAGGGCGTCCACATCGAATTTGCCGCGGACGCGATCGACGAAATCGCCCAGGTGGCCGAAGACGTCAACCGTGAAGCCGAGGATATCGGCGCGCGGCGCCTTCATACGATCCTGGAAAAGGTCATCGAGGATGTCTCGTTCCAGGCGCCGAATATCAAATCCAAGCGCATCTTCATCGATCGAACTTACGTCCGGGCCCAGCTCCAGGACATCATCAAGGACCAGGACCTCCGGCGCTTTATTCTCTGATGAGAGCCAAAGCCTCCATCGTCGTCCTCGCCCTCGCATCGTTTGTCGCGCCGTCCTGCGGAAAGAAAGGGCCCATTCTGCCGCCGCTCGTCCTCCAGCCGCAGCGGGCCGAGGAGGTGAAGGCGTATCAGCGGGGGAGCCGGGTCATCCTCGAATGGACCAACCCGACGACCTATATCGACGGCCGGAAACTCGGCGGCATCGCCGAGGTCGAAATTTGGCTCGAGGAGCGGCCGGACAAACCTGGCCAGGCGCCCGCCGCGGCTTTCGAAGCCCGGGCCCGGCGCGTCGCGTCCGTCGTTCCGGACGCCGCCGCGAAAAATCAAAATACGAGCTCGGACTATCGTCTTGCGTCGGGCGGATGGCAGGGCAAGACATTCATCTTTGCCGTCCGTGTGCGGGAAGCGCAAAAAAAGCGGCTGTCCGATTTCTCGGACGAAATAGCGGTGAAGCCGCGGCCGCTGCCGCTCCCGCCGGCCGGCGTCAAAGCGGAGGTGTTCGCCGACCGGGTGGAGGTCCGCTGGGACGCCCCGGCCTCGAATATTGACGGGTCGGCGCCCGCCCTCGTCAAAGGCTACCACGTTTATCGAATCGATAAAAAAGGGCCGGCCGCGCGCCTGACGCCGGCCCCGACGGCCGGGCCCCCGTTCGCGGATAAAACGTTCGAATTCAAACAGCCGTACCGGTATTTCGTCCGGGCCGCAGCGTCAGCCGTCGAGCCGTTCCTCGAAAGCGACGATTCGTCCGCTGTGGATGTCCTGCCCCGCGACGTGTTTCCGCCGGCCTCTCCCGCCGGCTTGACGGCCGCACCGGGACCGGATTTCATCACCCTGGTCTGGGACGCGAACAAAGAGCCGGATTTGGCCGGCTACCGGGTATGGCGGCGCGCGGAGGGGCAATCGGAATTCGTCGTCCTAACGCCCTTGCCGATTCTTGATATGACTTACGCCGACCGGGCCGTTGAAAAGGGCAAACGGTATGACTATGCTATAAGCGCGGTCGACGCGGCGGGGAACGAGAGCTCGCGGTCGGCCGCCGTGACCGAAATCATCAAGGACCCCCGACCATGAAAATTTACCGCTTCCGGCACGAAGGCCGGGTCGCCTATGGCGTCCTCAAGGGAGAGACGCTTTATCCCGTCCACGGGTCGGTCTTCGAGAATTTCATGGTGAGCGAAAGCGGGCTTCCCATCGGCGCCGTAACCGTGCTCGCCCCGGCCGAGCCGTCGAAGATCGTGGCCGTCGGCCGTAATTACAAGGACCATGCCGCCGAGCTGGGAAATCCGCTTCCGGAGGAGCCGCTCCTTTTCCTCAAACCGTCCACGGCCGTCATCGGGCCGCACGACATGATCGTCTACCCGAAAATGTCGAATCGCGTGGATTATGAGGGCGAGCTCGCTCTGGTCATCAAGCGAATCGCCTATCAGCTCGGCGAGGACGAACCGGTCGAGCCCTACATCCTGGGCTACACGTGCTTCAATGACGTCACGGCCCGCGACCTCCAGGAAAAAGACAAACAGTTCACCCGGGCCAAGTCGTTCGATACGTTCGCCGCGGTCGGTCCCTGCATCGCCGTGGGCCTGGACCCTGCCCGGCTCGAGATCAAGACCTTTCTCAACGGCAAGCTTCACCAATCCTCGAACACGCGCCACTTGATCTTTCCGGTCCCCATGCTCGTCCGGTACATCTCCCGGGTCATGACGCTGCTCCCCGGCGATATCATCACCACGGGGACGCCGGCCGGGATCGGTCCGATGCAGCCCGGCGACAGCGTCGACGTCCAGATCGAGGGCATCGGAACGCTGTCGAACCGGGTGATGAAGGTCACCGAAGGAGGACACCATGAAGTTCTTTCTTGATACCGCGAACCTGGAGGAGATCCGCGAAGTGGCGAGCTGGGGCATCCTGGACGGCGTCACGACCAATCCGTCGCTCGTGGCCAAGGAACACATGAGCTTCAAAGACCTGATCAAGGCCATCGCGAAGGTCGTCCCGGGCCCGATCAGCGCGGAGTGCGTTTCCGAGAAAGCCCGAGACATCATCCCCGAAGCCAGGATTCTGGCGAAGCTCGCGCCGAACATCGCGGTCAAGGTCCCGGTCACCCTCGAGGGACTCAAGGCAACCAAGGTCTTGGCGGCCGAAAAAATCAAGGTCAATATGACGCTCATTTTTTCAGCGAACCAGGCCCTTCTCGCGGCGAAAGCGGGGGCGGCTTTTGTCAGTCCGTTTATCGGCCGGCTCGACGACGTCTCTCAGGACGGGATGGGCCTGATCGACGAGATCGTGACGATCTTCGAGAACTACCGTTTCACGACCGAGGTCATCGTCGCCAGCATCCGTCATCCGCGCCACGTCGTCGAAGCCGCGCTTCTCGGCGCCGATATCTGCACGATCCCCTTCTCGGTCATGGAAAAGCTCGTCAAGCATCCCTTGACCGATATCGGCATCGACCGGTTCATGAAGGATTGGGGCAAAGCCAAGAAATAGGCGGGCCTCGGCCGGCCAGGACAGGACCATGACGAAGCGGCGGTTTCGGTCCCTCATCGTTTTCGGCCTCGTCCTTGTCCTGCTCCTCGTCGCGGGGCTGGGCCTGCGGAATCTTCTCCTGCGCCGCGTGACTTCGGCGATCCGGTCCTCGCTGAATTTCACCGGCCTTCATCTCTCCGTCATCCCGCTGAGGCTCGTTTTTGACGACGTCCGGACGGTCACGGCTTCGCCGTTTTTCTCGGCGCGGCGGGTCGAGGTCCGCATATCCCCGCTTTCGCTTTTCGCCCGGGAAAAATCGTTGCGCGTCGTCGTCGACAATCCTGTGTTGAGGATCTCGGAGGGGCCATCGGCCGCCGGTCCGAAAGGCCCTAATCTCGGCGCCTTGCCGTTTTCTATCGAATACGGGATCATTCGCGACGGAGAGTTCTATTATTACAGTGCGGGGAATGTTCTCTCGGCCAAAGGCGTCCGGGCCGCGTTTCAGCAGAAAAAGGACTCTTTCACGTTGCGCGTCGAATCCGCCGAGGTCTCGGCGCTGTTGAATGGGCTCGGCCGGCCACTGACCGGGTCGGCCGCGGCGGTTGTGGACGGCAAAGGCAAAGAGATTTTCGTCCGTCAGGCGTCCATCGTCGGGCCGGATTTCCTGGTCAAGGCGCAGGGGGCGCTGTCGAACCTGTCCGACCCCCAATTCGAGTTCCGGACATCGGTCCATGTTCCGGCGAAGCTCATCGCCGACATATTCCTCTTGCCGTTCAACTGGACCGGTCAAGCCGACGGAGAAGGGGTCCTGAGCCGAAAGCAGGGACGGTTATCGTTCCAGACGGGCTGTCGGAGCCGCGACCTCACCCTCAACCGGTTCGCTCTCGGAAACGTCGACGGAAACGTCGATGTCGGCCCTGAAGGCGGCCGCGTATCCCTCACGCTTCGGACGCCTTCCGAACCCGCGGGCCGGGTGGACATCATGTTCGGCGAGAACCGCTTGAAAGGGATCGTGCAGGGGGTTCATCTTGATCCGGTCATCGACTCTCTCAAAATTCCCTGGCCCGTCCTATCGCCCGCCTGGGGAGATTTCTCCGTCGAGAACGGAACGCTCCGGGCGAACGCCGAATTCCGCGATGACACTTTTATCCCCGCCGCCAACCGGTTTCCGTTTCGCGGGCCGTTCGAGGTCACGTGGGACGGGAAAACGTCCGTCCGC
>Ga0315289_10014102_pt1 | contig 11176 bp, 7 predicted proteins | sample YL17G11_40_MG_FD_203452 | JGI IMG/M metagenome (GOLD analysis project Ga0315289, IMG submission 203452) | Sediment microbial communities from Yellowstone Lake, YNP, Wyoming, USA - YL17G11_40 | ecosystem: Environmental > Aquatic > Freshwater > Lake > Sediment | place: USA: Wyoming | collected... | reverse complement strand
TTCCTTGCATAATGAGACAGTGGAGATCAGTCCTGCCTCGAGTGAAAGCCTTTCTTTTTTGTCTTTCACCTCAAAAACAACAAAACTAAAGTTTTCCTGCAAACACTTTGAAACTTTTTTCTCAATCAAATCAAGTTTTGCCAAATCAATTAAAGCAACATGCTTTTGCCTTGCCTCTTTGGTAGTCAAGTCAATATTCCATTGCCCAAGGAAAGGGTCTTTTTCCTTGTTAAGCAAAGCCCTGCCAATGTTTTTCCTGAAAATGCTCCTGTCCTTGTTTTCATTGATGAAATGCTGTTGAAGCCTGGAACGCAACTGGTTTTCGCCTGTATGCGTGCCAACCCTGACAATCCTGTCAGCGCCGTGGGCTTTCTCCCCTTTCTCAAACAAGACATAAATGCCGTTAAGCGGAATATTTTCTTCATTGAATGGAAACCTTAATCGCGGAAGCGCATTAAACCATTGATGCAATGCACTGCATTCTTCACTCATTTGCTTTCGCCTTCAAAAACTTCAACTGCCTGCCAATGCCCAGACCCTTTAATGGAATATCATAATAAGTTAAATGCGGAATTAAATGGCTTCTGTATCTGTCCCCTGCAAGGAAAACAAATTCATCTTTTTTGAGGTCGGCCACATTGCTTAACTGGCTAATTACTTTGTCAGCCCAAATCTTTCTTTCCTTATCAGGCATTTTATTCAATGTCTGATTATAAGGCTCAATTTCTTTTTCAAGCTCAAGCAAGCCATATTTTGCTGAAAGAATAAATATGTTATCCGGCTTCAATGACTCAGCAAACTTAAGGCTTGACTTGAATAAAGCGCTTTGATACAAGTCTCTTGCCTTTGTTTTCTGCAAAGCTTTCTTGCTTGCACAGGACAATAACACTATTCGTGCCATTTAAAGACCCTGAAATAAAATAATTAAATCGTTTATTTAAAAACAAGGGTTTGAGCAAGCAGTTAATTATTTTAAAAAGGATTGGTTTTACGGGGGGTAAACTTGTTTTTCACTCAGTCCAGTTAACCAAAAGGTATTTAAATGATTAGACGCACTAAATAGTATAGTAGTGCTGCTTTTGATTAGTTGTTTTCAAAGTAAGTTTATTACTCTCCTTTTCAAAAAAGCATGAAAATAAAAGTATAAAAATGGTGAAAAAAAATGGGATTTAATAGAGGCGGCGGCTTCCGAAGAGATTTCGGCGGGCCGAGAGAAATGCATAAAGTAACATGCTCAGACTGCGGTCAAGAAACCGAAGTTCCTTTCAAGCCAGACGGAACAAGACCAGTCTACTGCAGAGACTGTTATGCAAAGCATAAGCCAGCAAGAGACAGATACTAAAACTCTTTCTAACGCAATAATTGGCTTAATAATTTGAAATCTATTTCTTTTTCTTTTTTATTTTTAAAACGCTTAAAAGAAAATATTTATACTAGTTCAGCTTTAATCAGGTTAGGCTTGGAAGCGTTTGGCGATGCTCTGACAGCCATCTCTAGTTTAGATGACTGGAGGCGATGAAGGAGCGCAATAAAACGCTTTACAAGGCCTGAACAACAACAAAAAATCGGCAAAAAGCTTGAAAACAATAGCTTTTTAAAGATTGATTGCGGTATACTATACAGTGATATTCCTTTTAAGTGAGGGAATCACAAGAGCTTTTTAGCTCGTCAAATTTTTATTGGATCAGTAACACCACAGTGTAAACCGTGGTTTGCATTGTGATTGCTGAAAGCATGAGAGCCAAAGTTTTTTTTGGCTTGATGCAGGTTAAAAACTTGAGCAATTCGCTATAGCGTCTAAAAACAATTCCTTTTTTCAGCCCAAATTAATTCCAGCTGATCCTGCTGGAGGGCACCGCTATCGGAATTCGACTAAGACATGCAAGTCAAAGCTTCACGTAGATGGAGTTTGGCGCACGGCTCAGTAACACGTAGTTAACCTACCTTTTGGAGGAGGCAATCCCGGGAAACTGGGAGTAATTCTCCATAGGCGAAAGAAACTGGAATGTTCTTTCACTGAAAAGAAAGTAACTGTTAATGTTATTATCGCCAAAAGATGGGACTGCGGCGTATTAGGTAGTTGGCGGGGTAATTGCCCACCAAGCCTAAGATGCGTACAGGCCTTGGAAGAGGCGGCCTGGAGAAGGGCACTGAGATAAGGGCCCTAGCCCTACGGGGTGCAGCAGTTACGAAACCTTTACAATGCGCGAAAGCGTGATAGGGGGATTCCGAGTGCCAGGACTTAGTCCTGGCTTTTGCCAAGTCAAAACAGCTTGGCGAATAAGCGGGGGGCAAGACACGTGCCAGCCGCCGCGGTAATACGTGCCCCGCAAGTAGTGTCCGTGAATATTGGGCCTAAAGCGTCTGTAGCCTGTCCTTCAAGTCCTTGGTGAAATCTACTCGCTTAACGAATAGACTTGCTGAGGATACTGTTGGGCTCGAGGCCGGGAAACGCTAACGGAATTCCTGGGGTAACGGTGAAATGTTATAATCCTAGGAAGACCACCAGTAGCGAAGGCGGTTAGCGGGAACGGACCTGACGGTGAGAGACGAAAGCTAGGGGAGCGACCCGGATTAGATACCCGGTTAGTCCTAGCCGTAAACGATGTGGACTAGGTGTTCTAGTACCCATGAGGTACGGGAGTGCCGAAGCGAAGGCATTAAGTCCACCGCCTGGGAAGTACGATCGCAAGGTTGAAACTTAAGGGAATTGGCGGGGACGCACACTAGGGGTGGATGCTGTGGTTTAATTGAACACAACGCCCGGAAACTCACCAGGGCCGACAGCAGAATGATGGACAGTCTGAAGGGCTTTCCTGACGCGCTGAGAGGTATTGTATGGCCATCGCCAGCTCGTACTATGAAGCGTCCTGTCAACTCAGGCAACGGGCGAGACCCATGTCCTTAGTTGCTATCTATTCCTCCGGGAGTAGAGCACTCTAAGGAGACTGCCGAAGCAATTTGGAGGAAGGAATGGGCTACGGTAGGTCTGTATGGTCCGAATGTCCTGGGCTACACGCGGCATACAATGGTTGAAACAACGAGTTCCGACTCCGTGAGGAAAAGGTAATCTCTTAAATTCAACCTTAGTTTGGATTGAGCATTGGAATTCATGCTCATGAAAATGGAATCCCCAGTAATCGCGCGTCATCATCGCGCGGTGAAAAAGTCCCTGCGTCTTGCACACACCGCCCATCAAGCCAGCCGAGTGAGGTTCGGATGAGGCTTTCTCTGTAAAGGGAGATTCGATTCTGAGTCTTGCAAGGGGGGCTAAGTTGTAACAAGGTGTCCGTAGGGGAACCTGCGGACGGATCACCTCCTTTCAAAAATTTCTTAGACGCTATGCGAACTCAAAATGTTTTTAACCTGTAAGGAACAATAAGCTTCTACCATTAGGGCCCATAGCTCAGTTGGTAGAGCGCTACCTTTGCAAGGTAGAGGCCACGGGTTCGAATCCCGTTGGGTCCACTATCCTTTGAAAAGGATGCGTTGCCTTGAAAAAAAGGCATGCTTTGCTTGCAAAGCACGATTTTCCGAGGCTCCTGCTTCAAAGCAAGGCTTTGAAAAGGCACGGCAAAACAAGGTTTTGCCAGTGTTGCTTGCAAAAGCTCAATTATGCTTGCAAAGAATTTTGTAAGGTTTGCTGGCTTTTTCCAAAAGCCGGTGGTTTTGTCAACTTTTTCGAAAAAAAAGTTGTGAGGTTAGCAAACACAGTTCTTTGGAACCTTGCTAATCAAAAACCAGTACATGATAGTTATTGGTGTGCATAGGTAGGTCAATCAGGTTTAATAGGGGCGTCGAAGCCATTTAGTGGATGACTAAGCTCAACAAGCGATGAAGGGCGTGGCAAGCTGCGATAAGCCCTGGGTAGGCGCATGCAGCCTTTGAACCAGGGATTCCTGAATTAATCCAGTTCTTTAATGGATTGGATGGCTGACGCGGTGAAATGAAACATCTTAGTAACCGCAGGAAGAGAAAACAATCGTGATACCGTGAGTAAAGTCGATCGAAAGCGGCATAGGGCAATCTGAATCCGTTAATGTAAGTTAATGGAAATGTGGATTATGGAACGGGGCATAGCCAGAGAATCGAGCCGAAGTCTCCTGGAAAGGAGTGCCATAGAGCATGATAGCTGCGTAGGCGTAGATTCAATGGTTAATTCCTGTTTTCTAGAGTAGCATGCATTGAATTTTGCGTGTGAAGATGGGAGTCATCAACTCCTAACCCTAAACATTTGTTGAGACTGATAGTTTACTAGTACCGCGAGGGAAAGTTGAAAAGTACCCCTGACGGGGGATGAAAAGCACCTGAAACTAAATGGTAATATTTTGGCATGGCTTGGAAGAATTGATTTCTTTCGAAGAAAGCTTTTGAGAAACTGCAATCGAGGAAGAATAATCAGAGTTATGCCGTTCTTCTAGAATCAAGAGCAAGGGAATTTATTTCAGTGGCAAGGTTAATCCTTTAAAGGGAGAAGCCAAAGCGAAAGCGATTTCCCTGCAGCGTAGCAATACGTGAGAGGGAAGCGTACGAAAGTGCGTTTAGTCACTGGAATAAGACTTGAAACCAAGCGATCTATTCCTGGACAAGGTGAAGCCAGCCTTCGGGTTGGTGGAAGCCTGTCACCGGTTCTAGTCTATCTGTTCGGGTGATCCGGGAATAGGAGCGATAGACTTGTCGAGCTTGGTAATAGCATGCTCCTCTCGAAAAAGCCCTCAGGCTTGCCTGGCTGGACATGGCTTGCGGTGTAGAGATACTGATTTAGGAGTACTAAGGCGAAAGCCTTAGCTTCTTTGTCAAACTCCGAAGTTGCAAGCATGGTAGAAAGCTGGAGTAGGGGCTACGGGGTAAGCTTGTAGTCCTAGAGGGAAACAACCCAGACTTTGGTTAAGGCCCTAAAATGCTGATTAAACGCAACTGTTAAGAGAGTCATTATTCTAAAACAATGGGGAGGTTGGCTTAGAAGCAGCCATCCTTTAAAGAATGCGTAACAGCTCACCCATCTAGTGTAATGGCCTCGAAAATAATCAGGGCTAAATCAGCTGCCGAAACCAAGGGATAGTTGTTGAAGAATAACTGTCAGTAGGGAGGTATATTGATTGAGTAAAAGCGCCTGTGAGAATAGGCGTGAATCAGTCAATAAAATGGATCCTTGTGCTAGTAACTGGAAAGAAAGGTGAGAATCCTTTCCGCCGAAAGGGCCAGGGTTCCTTAGCGCTAATCTTTAGCTAAGGGTTAGTCGGTCCTAAGCCTGCTCGTAACGCGACGCAGGCGAAAGGGAAAACGGTTCATATTCCGTTACCACGTGAATACGATTTCGGCAACGAAAGACTGCCTTTCAACGTTTTGGGCTAGGTTAACTCTTCTTGTCTGGAGAGTCAACCAGCATAAATCCTTGGAGGACCGTCATGGTGAGAAAAGGATTAAAGCTGGGAATAGCTTTGCTTGACTAATGCCTAGAATCCTTGAAAAGAGAGGCAGTAAGAATTTCATGTGTCCGTACCGAGAACTGAGAAAGGTGCCCCTAGTTGAGTAGACTAAGGCGTATAGGAGAAACCAAGCTAAGGGAACTCGGCAACTTAGCCCCATACCTTAGGTATAAGGGGTGCCTGCACTGTAGAGTGCAGGTCGCAGTCACAAGGGGAGACCGACTGTTTATTAAAAACACAGGTCCCTGCTAGCCAGTAATGGTGAGTATAGGGGCTGACGTCTGACCACTGCCAGTACGTGAAAACCCTTTTCAAGGGGAGTAAGCGCTGGTAAAGATCGGGCCTAACTCTGAGGCTCTTATGGTAGCGTAATACCTTGCCGGTTTATTGCCGGCTTGCATGAATGACGTAACGAGTTTCCCACTGTCCCTAGCTTGGGCCTAGTGAACTCACGGCGCGGTGAATACGCCGCGGATTTCCAACGGGAGGATAAGACCCCGCGGAGCTTTACCGCATCCTGATGCTGTAATATGATTTTTGTCGTCCAGCGTAGATGGTAGTCATCGAAGCATTCTCGCTAGGGAATGTGGAGACAACAATGAAACACCATCCTGTGAAAATTGTATTGCTAACTCGAAAGAGGACAACATTAGGTGGGCGGTTAGACTGGGGTGGTACGCCCCTGAAAAAGTATCAGGGGCGCCCAAAGGTCTGCTCAGGCGAGTTAGAAACTCGCCGTGGAGTGCAAGAGCAAAAGCAGGCTTGACTGTGTGATGCAAAGCAAGTCACGCAGAAACGAAAGTTAGGTCTAGCGAACGTCAGTGTTCCCTTTGATGGGGACCTGGTCTAACAGTGAAGTTACCCCGGGGGTAACTGATTGGTCGCGGGCAAGAGTTCATATCGACCCCGCGGTTTGAGACCTCGCTGTCGGCTCATGGCATCCTGGGCGTGCATAAGCGCCCAAGGGTGGAGGTGTTAACTCATTAAAGTCATACGTGAGCTGGGTTGAGAACGGTGCGAGCCAGTTTGGATACTATCTGTTGGGAATGTCGATTAGCTGAAGGGAAAATCCATTCAGTACGAGAGGAACAATGGGTTGCAGCCGCTAGTTTATCTGTTGTCTGACAAGGCATTGCAGAGTAGCCACGCTGTAGCTGATAAGAGCTGAAGGCATCTAAGCTCGAAGCAGTCCCTAAAAAGAGCTAATCATTTGCCCAGCATTCTCGCAAGAGAATGTCAAGCAACAAGAGTGCCCCTAAAACAGGGGTTTGATAGATCAAGGGTGTAAGCTAGAAGCTTCGGCGACTAGTTCAGCCTATTGATACTAATAACTCTAGAAGCCTCGTTAAACCTGGACTTAATACCTACTGCACATCAAGAACAATTCATTAAGGGGATGAAGATGTTTAACACCTGCGGAGCAAGCTTTTCTTTTCGCAAAAAAAAAGTTTGTGATGACGATAACTGACAGCGTCTGACCCAAATAACCTTTATGTTGTGTTGCTTTGGTGTTGATTTGGCTAAAGCATTTTAAACCGCTTATTGCAAGGAGGTTTATTATGCACGAATTTAGTTCAAATGAACGCCGAACCCACAACTTATTGGCAATGTTCAAGGAAAAGGCATTGCCTGAAAACTATTTGTTAATTGATTCTTTCGTTAAAGACCGTCAAGTGACTAATAACACTAAACTTAGTTCTTTTAGGTCGCATTTAGATGCTTTAAGGGTCTTGACTGAAGTCTATCCAATGAAACGGCTTAAAGACTTGACAGAGCAAGACCTTAAAGAATTCATTGCAATAATGAAGTCTAAAACTAGTGCCAGAGGCAAGCCTTATTCCGAAGTAACTATTTGGAATTTTAAGCGAATGACCAGGTTTTTTTTTAAGTGGCTTGGAAAGCTTGAGTGCGTTGCCTGGATCAGGAAAACCAATGGGCAGAGTAATGTTCGAATACCTGAAAAAATAATTACTCCTACTGACTTGCTTGCTTTAATCAGGAATTGTAAGTCAGTCCAGGAACAAGCAGTTGTCACGGTGTTATTTGATTCAGGTTGCAGGGCAGCAGAGTTTTTAGGCATGGATATTGAGGACTTTGAGTTTAATCAAGGTACTTGCCAGGTAATGGTTGCAGGAAAGTCAGGCAAGCGAATCATTCCCTTGTTTAAGAGCCTGCCTTACTTGCAGCGCTGGCTTGACTTGCATCCTACCAAGAAAGGGCCTTTATGGATTAATTCAACCGGGCAATGTTGTGCTCCTTCATGGTTAGGGCGTTTTCTTGAAGACTTAGGGCTTAAAAGCGGGTTAAACTATCGCTTGTATCCTCATTTAATGCGTAAAAGCAGGTTAACTGAGTTAAGCACTAAAGTCACTGAACAGACTCTAAAGGTTTTCGCTGGCTGGAGCAAGACAAGCCAAATGACTAAACACTATGTTTTCATGTCACAAGAACAAGTCAATAAAGCTTTAGCTATTGCTGAAGGTCAGCAAATCCCCCAGCCAGTTAATGAAAGCCAAGAACTAACCTCAGTTGACTGCATTTTCTGCAAGCAAAAAAACCCTGTTACCGCAATGTTTTGCTTTAAATGCGGCAGAGTCTTGAAAGAAGAAACTGGCTTTAAAGCAGGGCAGGAAAGGCTGGTAGCCGACGAAGTAATGAATCGCTTCCTAACAGAAGCCTTGAAAGACTCTCAAATCAAAGAAAAACTTGGTCGGCTATTAAATGAAGTAATGATAGAAAAAAGATAATCAGTTAAATTTCCAGGAAGCCTAAGCCCGCCAAAGAAACAATAGTTATGCAGAAGTTAAGCGTATGGCAACTCACTTTTTCTTGTTATTTTTGCCTTTTTTCAGTGGATGCTTTGGATAAAATGGATAACTTTTCTCTGTAAGCATTATTCTTTCAAGTTTTGCCAACAAAGCAATATTTTTTTTCTTTGTTTTACCTTTCATTTGCTCACCTCTTTACCTATTTTTTGGTTATTTTTTATTTCCATCATTATTTTCACTCCTAAAGGGCGGAAAAACTATGTACTCTTCAATATTTCTTTTAAATTGCTTAAATGAATGCCCCCATAAATAAATCTTGGGGGTATACTTCTTTGTATTGAACCCGCGATTCCTAATAATTTTTCCATGTCTTTTGAAACTCCTTGATATTGTCTGCCTCTTTTATCCGATTTTAATTCACTAACCAGAATTGCTTTATTTAAAAGTTTACTTTGATTTTTGTTACCAACAATGATTACTAATCCTCTTGTGTCATAACTTCTTTTTAAATGCGCATTAGCAGGATATAAATTATAACATTCATTAATTTCTTCTTTTGATAATTTATTAAAATCTATAATTTTGTCTACTGCAAAATAACCTATAAGGTATAATGCAGTTTTATATTTGTTAGTTTGATACGGAGATAATCCAGCATAAAATACAAGCATATCCCCTTTTTCTAATTTTAATAAATATGCTCTTTTTGAAGTAGGATCGCCATAAGTAAAAGTTGCAAATTCCGGGTCAAAATGCATTCTTCTATCTTCAATTCGTTTTGGTAAATAGATAGACAAGGGGGTTCCACCTCTGCCCACTGTGTTTTTATATGCCCTATCTTCTTTAGACTTTGAATCGCCCTCAGAGATCGGAATAAACTCAAACGAACCATCATGAAATATTGGGCCAAGCGCCCCATCAGTTCCTTTATCTATTCCAACTCTAAGAAGAAGCGCTTTCATGAATTCCACCTAGGGCATTGTTTTTGTAAAGGGCATTTTTTTCCTTTCTTTGCAGGACAAGTTTCATTAGTCTTGTCAAGGCTTATAATTTCATCAATGCATTTTTTCACAATATTTTTTTTATTTTTAAAATGATTTAATATTTTGTGACAATCCTTTTCATTAATACATTTTCGCCTTGTTCCTTCAGAATAACCTAATTTACTCAATGAAATTGAATCACTAAACTCATAAAGATACGTTTTGCCTTTTATATAATAGCGAGAATTTTTGCCTCTTCCTATTTTATCATAGTCTGTTCTATCAATATATCCGACAATAAACTTTTTCCCATATTGAAGCATTTTTTTGTGGCGGCAAGTCGTAAATAAAAACAAAAATTGTTCATTATTATTAATTAAATCAATTATGTTATTTTGATAACACTTAGCCAAATAATTTTCTGCCCCAATTTCAATATGTGGTTCTGTTTTAGCTCCTTCTCTTTGTTCATTTAGAACGTCACGAATTGGCAGGGTTGAAGAAGGAGAATGATAAAAGAATTGAACCCTTCCTTTTTCTACCAGATTTTTTTGATTTATAGATTCAACTATGGGTTCGGCTTTACCTTTTCTTTTGACTGAAATTTTACATGCCATAATAGCAAGGGAATAAGTGAATTTTTAAGCATTTCTAAAATAGTATTAATTTTCTTTTCAGCTTCAGGATATGGAGAACACATCTAATCACTTGATATTACTGCAGTGCAGGCCTTTGACTGTCATGGTCTTTCACGAACTGCAAGTTTATTGCTGCTTGCCTGGCATCTCTTTTGTCATGACATGCCAAGCAAATACAATATTCTGACCAGGAATCGGCTTTGTTCTCAACAAGCCTATCATTTTCTTTTTCATAAGTAGAAAATGATGACTCATTAACGAAATATTTTTCGCCTTCCTTGATTTTTTTGCCGCAGTCATCACAAACCAAGGAATTCTCTTCAAAAGCATGAACCCTGTTTTTAGCATACCATACAAGCAATTCCTCAGGAGTCATATAGTCTAAAGCCGCGATTCTTTTCAATTCTTCAGCCTCTTTTTTAGTCAAACTAACAACCAAGTTTTGTTTTTCATCAATAGTTTCACTCAAACAAACCACCTCTATAATCACTCCTGTTAATGTTATATAAATATCTTAAGTATTACATGAAATCAAAACGTGTAATACATTTATAATGCTTTTGCATCAAATAATGAATATGCCTGTTGAAATCAAAGAACATCCGCGGCGCGAAAAAGAAGCAAAAAGCAAACCGAGAGAAAAAATAATTACAATGCGCGTAAGCGATGAAGAATATCGGCAACTAAAAGAAAAAACCGAACGCTACAAAACAACCATTACCAACCTTTTAAGGCCTGGCCTTCAAGAAAAAATCAAGCAAGAAAAGCGCCTTTACTCACTGTACAAATGCGAGGGATGCAAAAAAAGGATACTGAAAAATGAAGAATACTATTGCGAAACAGTTAACAAGGAAAAGCAAACCCAAGGAGCACATGAAATAGAGATAGATATTCTTGATTCAGAACCAACCAAAATACTTTGCATGGACTGCGCCAGAAAAAAACACAAACTGGCCTGGCTAAAAACCCCTAGCAGACAGTCACAACAAGTAAAAGAATCTGAAAGGACATCAAAAAGCCCGTAACATTCGCATCTCGCGAATGGGGGGTTGCATAAAGCTTCTTTCAACAAATAAAGGCGTTTCCAGGGACTCGTTTTTTAAAGGAATTAAAATTAATTCTTAATCCCTGTTTTTATTGAAAAATAAAGTCAATTATAATGAAGTAATATCAACAAAGCAAGCCCCTAAATGGCTCCTTGCTTCTGAAAAGCTCATAACATTCGCATCTCGTGAATGGGCGAATGTTTAAAGCTTTTCTCGGCAATCCAAGGCATTTCCAAGGACTTTTTTGGCAGGGAATTATAATTAATTTTTGGTTCTTTAATGAATGCGTATACTTAGTTGATTTCTTCTTTT
>Ga0315289_10014098_pt1 | contig 11177 bp, 9 predicted proteins | sample YL17G11_40_MG_FD_203452 | JGI IMG/M metagenome (GOLD analysis project Ga0315289, IMG submission 203452) | Sediment microbial communities from Yellowstone Lake, YNP, Wyoming, USA - YL17G11_40 | ecosystem: Environmental > Aquatic > Freshwater > Lake > Sediment | place: USA: Wyoming | collected... | reverse complement strand
TATTACCCGAAACTCTTTCCAAAATATATTCGGGAGTAATATCGGGTTTTAGACAGATTGGAATTGTACCGGACTTCATACACTCAAGCGGAAATGTACCAAAACTGGCAATTCTGTCAATCCAAACAGCTGCGAAGTTGCCTTGCAACCTTTTAGCGAAGTCAACCCTACGCATCTGTTGTGGTGGTTTTGACTTTGTAAGCATTGGGTCAAAAGTAACCCAACTATACTGAGGAAACCTGCTGAAGAATAGCTTTACAAACTTACTGATTTCGTTGGCGTTTCTTCCTACAACTGAAATTATTGGTTTTTGTGGAACATCAGTTCTTTCGAAATAATCGGGAATACCAATATTATATGTTTTAATATTAAATTTATTTTTACCTTGAAAGGTTTCAATCCATTCTTTCAGTGTTTCTGATGTCGTGATAATATCACTAATATTAAATGACCTCCAGTCTGTGCCGGGAATCAAAGAATTCATCATATAGTCAACGGATTGCAATAAACCGATTCTCACACAAGGTAAGTTCTTGGTTTGCTCCATGACATTTGAATATACTTCCGGAATTATCATAATATCTTCCGGACCTACCATTAGCTTGGGGTCAGCCATTGCTATGTGTTTAAATTGGGTGAGTTCCTTTTCAATCCAAGTAGGTACGACATAATCGCCCTTTTCGACTAATATAAGAACTTCATATCCCATGTTTTTTACAACTGTTGCATGAAAATAAATTTCATACACACTTGCAACCGGACTTTGGGATTCAGGTACGCAAAACAAGAATTTTGATTTCTTATTTATGATGTTATTTAAAGATGTTTTAATCTTTTCAATTTTTTCTGCTTCGGCTTTCTGCGCTTCTGCTGTTAATAGTTCTGTACTCATTCTGTTACTGGTTTTATATAATTAATTATTTTTTCGAATTCCGGGTTATCCTTCAAATCATTGACTTGAAGCACTGGTGTTATTATACCTTCAAAACAACCTTCATTGTAAGGTCTGTTAAGTTTAATAACACTTTTCTTCGAACCATCAAGTAATTCGGGGTCTGTGGTAATTAGTATGTCTATGTCTTCCCACATTTGTTCGTTAGTTTCAACAAACCGGAAATTATTAAATCTGCAACGTATCTTACTGAGGAAGAATAACGTTGAAGGTATGCTAAATTGATTTTCTTTTGAAACAATCACAAAATCAGCGAAGTCTTTATATTTAAAATAAAACTCATTGACTTGCAAATCCATATCTTTATACATCATTGGAGCTGCTGCGAAGATTTCAAAAAGATAATCTTCATATAAGAAGCGATTATATACTTGCCTTGCTGTAAGATGTACTTCTTCAGGTGTTTTAAATAGAAATGCGTCAGCAGGTGCTTCGCCAAGTTCGTCATTATGTTGATAGTCCAGAGGATTTATATCTTCCGGCATGTCTTCCGGTTCTTTTAGGTCTTTTGTAATTTCAACGGTATCCTTCCACGGATATTTACCAAAAAAATCATATACATAATTTGTCGGAGCACTTTCTTCTCCACCAAACTCCTGGTCGTAAAATCTGTCAAACTGCAACCACCTTGCTCTGAGGACTTCATTAATGTCAATACCAATTTTAAGTTTTTTATTCATTACTTTTTTCTTGTTTTAATTGCTCCAATTGATTTTGGAGTGCTTCTTGTAATTTTTTCATCATATCAGTATGCTCTTGAATTAAAATCGCATCTGTGATGTATTGAGGATTGATACATTCAACCCTTGTGTCTGTATGTTGTATTGGAATTATAATTATTTCACCCTCAAATGTTGTCGGTGTAATTTTTTTTGATACTTGTTGTACGTAATCCGGAATATCTTCACTTCTGATTCCCGCAACTCCCACATAAATTACCAATATCTTATTTTCCATTTGTTGTTTATGTTAATTATCTTAAGTATTGCTTCAATACAGACTAATACGAATTTTAGAAAAAAATCTTGAATTTATGTTGAAAATTTTTTTCAACGTATTTATTAAAACAATAATAAACTATAAAAATTTATAATCATATGGAAAACGAAGCACCAAAAAAGGAAAGTATCGGAGAAGTTCTGAAAAAATATAAAGAAGCAACTGCAGGTGTACAAAACACTGAGAATAAAGCGGTGGGAATAACAATACCAAAACCACCAGTTTTTAATCCATTAGATTTTGAAAAAACCATGAGTAAAGAAACTGACCCGGATTTAATGACCTCGTATGAAATTATTAAACTTCCATCAAAAGGTATGTTTTATTCTCATAGAATTTCTGAAGTTAATGTGGAATACATGACATCTAAGGATGAAGATTTATTAACAACACCTTCTTTAATTGAAAGTGGTACTGTGTTGGATGTTTTACTTAAGAGAAAAATGAAAACTCCTGGTATTACTCCGGAAGAACTTCTTGCGGGTGATAGAAATGCAATTATTTTGTTCTTAAGAACTTCAAGTTACGGTGCAGAATATAGTGTACAAGTGACTGACCCTCGAAGTGGTATACCTTTTAAAACAAGTATTGATTTACTTAAATTAAGGTATAAGGAAGTTAAAGAATTACCCGATGAATATGGTCATTTTACAGTGGAATTGCCAATGCGTAAAAAGACAGCAACAATAAAACTTTTAACTGCTGGTGAAGAAACACGATTATTTAAAAAGTCCGAGGCATTACGGGAAGCATATGGTAATGAGTTTAATGAATTTAATACTATGAAATTAAAAGCTGGAATTATGGCAATTAATGAAAAAACCGACAGGTCATATATTGATAAATTTGTTGATGCAATGCCAGCACTTGATGCACTTACAATTCGTAGAAAGATTCTTGATGTTTCACCGGATGTTGATATGGATTATGAATTTATATGTAAAGACGGATATAAATTCAATGCACAATTAACTGTGGGCATAGATTTTTTTTTCCCAGGCACTTAGCGGGTGAGTATAAAAAAATGGTCGATGAAGAGATATATATATTGACCAAACACGCTAAGTTTCAAGCAGATTATATCGAAAAAATTCCTATTTTCCGTAGAAGACACTACTTGTTTTTATTACAAAAAGAAAACGAGGAAATCGAAAGACTTAATGATAAGGCAAGAAATAAAAGTAATTTTAGACCGAGGTAATTAAAAAATCTCGGTCTTTGTATTTATATCAAAACAACTATCATCAATGGCAGGAAGACCTACAAAAATTAATGCGGCACTTAAAGACCATGAAATCATTCAAGCAGCTCTAAAACAAGAAATGGAGTGGTATAAGAGTATTGGTGATAGTGAAGCTGCGAGAGCAAAAGCAAGTGAACAAATTGCTGAAAGGCAGAGAATGTTAAACGAATTATATGCCGAAGAAGCCAAACAAAAGAAAAAGGGATTAGATTTAACAAAAAATCAAAAAAAAGCATTGGATGACCTCACAAAGGAACAAGAAGAAGCAATTAAGAATGAAAAAGCAATTAATACTCAATTAAAAACTCAAGAAAATACAAGAAAAAATATCAATGCTGCATTAGCTGAAGGTAATAGACAAATAAAGCAAGGTTGGAAATTTTTAATGGAACAGGATAAAATAATTAAAAATACTGTTTTAAATCTTGGTTTGTCTGGTGCTAAAGCTGCTGAAATGCGTAATACTTTTGAAAGTTCTGCTGGTTTAGCCATGAGATTAGGTGGTAACCTTGAAGACATTCAGAAAATCATGGAAGGTTATGCAGATGAAACTGGGAGAGCACGTGTACTATCATCTGAAATGGTAGATGACATCATGAAAATTGGTAAAGGTACTGGACTTGGTGTCGAACAAGCAATGAAACTCGGTTCACAATTTGAAATAATGGGTTTTGATGCTAAAAGTACTATGGACTATGTACAAGGTATTGTTGATACTTCAGAAAGAATGGGTGTTAATACCACAAAAGTACTTAAAAATCTTAATGATAATTTTAAAAAAATAAATACATTTACTTTCACCAGGGGTTCTAAAGCTATGGCAGAAATGTCTATGAATTCCGAAAAAATGAAAGTCAGTATGGAAAGTGCTCTTAATGTTGCAGAATCAACAAGAAGTCTTGAAAAGGTTATAGACTTAGGAGCACAATTACAAGTTATGGGCGGGGAATTTGCAAAGATGGACCCTCTTCAATGGTTATATATTGCTCGTAATGAGCCAGAAAAGATAACTGAAAAACTTTCAGAAATGACCAGAGGACTTTATACTTTCAAAAAGATGTCTGATGGTACTTTTGAGAAATTTATTAGTCCCGCAGACCGTGATAGACTTGCAAGTGTTGCCGAGTCTCTTGGCATATCAAAAGAAGAAATCTTTCAAATAGCCGAAAGAAAACTTGATATGGATAAAATGAACCAAGACATGATGTCAATGGGATTAACCAAGCGTGAAAAAGAACTTATTCAAGGTGCTGCTATTTTTAATAAAGATACTGGTAAATATCAAGTTACGCTTGCGGGTAAATTAAAAGATATTTCAACTCTTACTAAAGAACAAGCAAATTCATTTGTTAAGGAAACAAAGTCCTTAGAAGAACGTGCTAAAGAGGCACAAACTTTTGAAGATGCATTCAAAGCAACTATTAACGAATTAAAATCTGCGTTAATGCCAATACTTAGAGCACTTAACGGCTTTTTAGTTTGGATTAGACCTGCAGTTATAAGTATCACTAAACTTTTTACTGAAGGTCCGGGTGCATGGGCAAAAGTTGCTGCATTATTCTTGGGTGTTGGAATGCTTTGGAAAGGCATTTTACAACCATTTATGCAAAAAATTGGTGGTGCTACTATTGGAAAATTAGCAGAAAAAATCAGAGGTCCGGTTACTGCCCCTACAGCTACTGGTGGACCTCCTGGTGGTGGAATTAGTAATCCAAATGCTGGTAAAGGTCTTATGCGTGGTGGTGCTGGTGTTGGTGCTGCAGCTTTGGGTATTGGTGCTGGCGTTGGACTTGCTGCTGTGGGTATAAGTAAACTTGCAGATTCCATGAGTAAATTGACTAAAGAACAAGGGGAAATTTTACAAAGTATTGTTAAATCATTATTAATATTTATGGGAATTGGCGTTGGACTTACAGTTATTGTGGCTGCCTTTGGTGCTACAGCAAGTGCCGCATCATTAGGACTATTAGCATTTGGTGCTGCTATACTTATGGTAGGTGCTGGTGTTGCTATTGCAGCTCTTGGCATTGGAAAAATGACTGAAGGTTTTGCTAAAATGTTTGAAGCAAGTAAAGGTGCTGGTGCAGATATGGCACAAATTGCAGGTGGTATTGCCGGAATAGTAGGAGCATTAGGTATGGCAACTCTAACAATTCCAAATGCCATTGCAATGGGTATGGCAATTAGACAAATAGCAAAACATGCAGATGGTTTAGTAAAAGTAGGTGATGCATTTAAACAAATACAAGCAGTTATGTCCGGAAGTAAAGAAGATTATATGCAAGTAGCATCTGCAATTGAAAGTATATCAAAATTAAATACAAGGGGTGGTTCTGCCTTTTCCGGTCTTGCAAATATACTTAGTAAGCCACTTAAAGTCGAATTTGCTAATAAGGATGTTGCAGTGGTTTCCAATATAACTATGAATATTGATGGTTATAAATTTCATGAAGCCACTAATACTGGTGCTTATGTTAGAAATGATAGTCAAGAAAGTAAAGCGGGATATAAGGGGGGAAAATAAATATTTTGTTAAATTTTATTAAAATTATAAAAAAGTCTTGTTTTTGTCATTTATTTTTTGTATCTTCGCATCCTTTCTGCGAAATGAAGACGAATCTACAAAGGTTTGGTTTTTAAGTTTTGCAAACTCAAAAAAACCCTTTGGTAAACTGGACATACTGTATTTATTTCTTTGAGAGAAATAAATTAAAATCGTCTTTAAATTCATATTATATATTTTAATCCAATAATTTTTATGATAAATATATTATGCTTCCTTGCGCCAGGTTACTATAGTTTTGGCAATGTAAAGATAATTTAAATATTTTAAATTGCAAGTATTTATTTAAAAAGATTTTAATGGCAAGTAGTAATACACCCCCAACATTAATAAGAGGTACTAACAATACCAATAATAGTACTGTTAATGCAGGTATCACACCTTCAAGACTTTTGCTACATACTAATAGCTTGAGAAATGATTTGCAATCAAGAAATCTATATACTCCAAATAATATCTATCCAATTACTGAGAAGGCTCAAGCACAGCAAGTTATTAATGCAATAGGGGGTATTGCAAGTATTATTGCCCCATTTAAGTCTTATAATCTTAAAAATACTGTCTATGGTAGACTTTTAGGCATTCCAACACCATTAACTGAAATTGGTCTGGCAATGTTAGGTAAACAATTTGCCATGAATAGTGGCTCACACATTGCTCAACAGAATTTTCCGGTAATAAAGGTTGCAAATCTATTTGATGGTGCGAAGAAGACCAAGTTATTTACAAGAAACATAGATTTAAAAATTACTAAAAAAGAAGCACAAACGGGTTTTCAACAATTTCTTGATGCAGTAATATATTATTATCCGGCAAGGGACTATCCATTTACAAAAACTCCAACTAATGTTGATTATATAAAAAATAGTGGTAAGGGACAACTTACGTTTTTATATCAAGCAATGAATCAAAATATCTATAAGGAAGGGTTTGGTACTTCTTTAAATGATATTGCATTAACTCAGTCCAGTGAAGATGCTGGTGTAACACTGACAAAAAGAAACGTTATTATAGATGCTCCGCTTAGTAATTATAAAAGTTATTTTAATTATTTTTTAAGTAATCCATATAGTAATATATTACCAAGCAATAATTCAATTAACACTGCAAATATTGCTGCGATAAATTCATTAAATTATCTGCCTTCTGCAAGTAAAACACAAGAATATGCGCCAAGTGCTGATTTTGTAGAGAAAAATTTTGGTATTACTAATGTTAAATTTGGAAAAGAATATGGATTTCAAATAAGTTCAGAAGCTAATGCTTGGGTTAATCCTGCTGATGAATTTGGAGATGATAATGTTGGAGATAAACTTGTTTGGGGTAAAAATGGTATTGCTGCGGGAGCAAATGATAGGATTAGTAGTTTACGTGGTAATTTCACCGACACAAATAAAGATATTACTAAAAGTGATTTACCTAATGGTCAATTTCGTGCAAATTCTGGATTACTCGAATATACAAGAAACTTACTAAATGCTTCAGAGGGTGCTGTTGTTGATATAACAAGAAAAGCATTTCTAAATAAGAATAAAAACGTTGAAGGATTTAATGGTTCTGGTTTATGGGTTGCAAATAATAGTACATACGCTCAATTTAGTAACACTGCACTTAAAACTGGTGTGCGTCAACATTCAATGCTTGACCAGTATGATAGATTTGCTAAAGCAATTAGATTTAACGGTAATATTGTTTATGGTGGTAATGAAAACTCAGTAATTTATGACAGAGTTCTACCTCGTATTCATCCAACCGGACCTACTGATAAAATTAGTGGTATACCTAATAATAAAAATCTGATGTTTTCGATTGAAAATCTCGCAGTTAGGGTTATTAGTAAAGATGGTGTCGGTATTATTGATGATGAATATGGTTCAACAATACCCATCTGCGAAGTAGGACAATTCAATGGTAGACAAATGTGGTTTCCACCATATAACATGGAAATTAATGAAACTTCAAATGCTACATTTGAAAAAACCACTATGGTTGGCAGAAATGAACCAATGTATAATTATATGTACACCGAAAGAGGTGCTACTCTTAGTTTTACTTTACTAATTGATTATCCACAAAATTTAAAAAATCAATTATATCAAAATGTTAATAAACACCGTGATATTGCAGAATTCTTTGCTTTTGGTGGTGAACCATATAGTCCAGAACCAATTATAATAAATCCACCGGAAAAAATAGAAACAAATACTATACATTCAGAACAAATTACTGGTCCTCTTATTCCGTCACCACCAGAAGTAACATTACCTACACCAGCATTAATGGTGTTTCCAAATGATTTTCCTTCAACTAATACGGAAGCAAGTAATGGTGTAAATACTATGTATTTAACTTATCAATATCAAATTGAACCTGGCAGTGTTTCACCGAAGGGGTATATAAGTGATGGTTTAAATGAGAATGTATATTTTGTTACTGGAATGACAGGCACACCACCATATTTTGACCCATTATTAGCACCGGGATTGTCACAATATACATATTCAGGAGAAAAAAGTGACTTAGACAAAAAACTTAATGAACTTTTTAAACCAGTTGATAATAGAATATTATATGGAGTAAAAATAATTGGTCATACTACAACATTAAATGATAAGGTTAGTGGCTATAATAAGGCACTTGGATTAAGAAGAGCATTGTGTGCAAAAAATTTGGTAGTAAAAAGATTAGCCGCATTATTTCCTGGTGAAAATCTCACAGAAATAAGTATTACAACAGAAAGTCTTGCAAGTAAAGGTTCTAACCCTGCAAATTCCGAAGGTAAAACTCAAGCAGAAATAGATGCTAAGTTAGAAAAACCCGAAGCAATTAGAGAGAGATATGCAGAAATATCTTTTGTAAAAACAGGTAAATCATTACCACCAAAAGTACCAGTAATGTCATATGAAGATACTATTGCTGTTGAACAATTATCAACTGACAATCAAGGACTTGATAAGGTTGAGAAAAAACAAAACAGTAATAATGCCAGTCAGTGTATTATGAATGATAAAAAAGCCGATGCTGCGATGCAGAAAGGTTTTCAATCAGTTGAAGGCAACTATTATAATCCGGTTTTTCACTCACAGACTCCGGAAGATTTTCATCGTAGACTGACCTTCTTACAGCAATGTGTAAGGCAAGGAGCAGCAAAACGTTATGATGTAGTTGATGACAATGGAATACCAAGAGCAAAAAATTCAGTCTTTGGTAGACAACCAATATGTATTTTAAGAGTTGGTGATTTCTTCTTTACTAAAGTTATTATTGAAAATCTTACAATTGATTATAGTGAAACTACTTGGGATATGAACCCCGAAGGTTTTGGTATGCAACCTATGATTGCTAAAATCACGTTACAAATGAAGGTAATTGGTGGTCAATCGTTGAAAGGACCAATTGATGCACTTCAGAACGCAGTTACGTTCAACTATTATGCTAATTCAAACTTCACAAGTGCCGGAATGTACAACAGACCGTCAACCGAAGCAGATAATCAGCAAACATATATTGATGGTATTCTGACAAAGCAGAAAGATGAATTAAGTAGTGAATATGATAAAAGATTTCCTCCTAAATCCAAATAATTATGGCACAAAGAGATTATAGTAGATATGCAATTTTAATAAATAGTAATGGTACAGTTGATATGATGCCATTTGTTCAGTTGCCCGTTAATCAGAGCGATAAGTTCGAAAATTGGAACACGGAATACAGTAGGTTAGATAAACTCTCACAAAAGTATTATGGAAATCCATTTTATGATTTTTTAATACTTTATGCCAATAGTTATATGTCAGAATTTGATATACCGGACGGTACGTTAATTCGCATACCATTTCCACTTGCAAAGGTAAAAGCAGACTATGAAATTTCATTAACTGCATTTCGTAAACAATAAATGTGATGGAACTCCCGGCAGTAATCAAACAAGACGCATATCCGGATGAATTGGTTAGGGGCGAATGTATTGTTTATGTCCGGAATGATAAAGACGGTAATTTAATATCACGTGGTTTAATAATCTGCTGTCCTAAATGTGGTAAAACATCAACCGGACCACATATATATAATCCCGAAACTAAAACACTACATCCGTCAATAGTGTGTAACTCAATAACGGATGAGGGACAAAAATGTACCTATCATGGCTGGCTAATAAACGGAATATTTACCGAAGTTTAAAAAATACCTTGACAATCATTATTTTATTCCCTATATTTGCGAATTAAATAGTAAATATGAAGAATAACATCGTTGTTGTATTTTCCTCACATTTATCCGAGGAAGAAAATCAAAAATTTATTAATCACGTACATGACACCATTGGTGCAAAACACAAAGTAGTTTGCTATCCAAATTTTGGTCAATTTGGTTTGGCTCAGATATATAATGAGGCACTCAAGAGTCATAAAACTGATAATTGTGTATTTGTATTTTGTCACAACGACATGATTTACAGAACCCGGAATTGGGGAAAAGTACTGCTTAATCATTTCAATCATACTGATTATGGTATTATTGGTTTAGCAGGAACTACATATGTACCCGCATCCGGAATGTGGTGGGAAGACCGCTCAAAAATGTACGGTATTGTCGAACACACAGATGGCATCAGTAGTTGGGTTAGTGAGTATTCGCCACAATTTAACGGAATAAAGTCTACCATTATGGTTGACGGACTATTCATTGGTGTTGACCCGGATAAAATAGTTAGGGGTTTTAATGAAAATTACGGACTGTTTCACTATTATGATATGCCTTTCTGTATCGACAACTATCTGGAAGGCATTAACGTGGGTGTAACAACTTCAATAAGAGCGTTACACAAGTCTGTGGGTATGACCAATCAGAGTTGGGAAGATAATAGAAAAAAATTCAGTACGGAATATGCACTACCAATGCGACACGTTAGCGAAGGTAAATTAAAAGTACTTATTTGCTGTCAATTTTTCAAAAACTACACGGGTTCAGAGGTTTCAAATTACGAACTTTCGAAAGAATTGGTTAAACTCGGTTGTGATGTTACATTGATTTCCTCAATGGTAGGTGACCCATTACAGAGAAAAGCACTCTTAAATGGTGTTAAGGTCTGTTCATATAGTAATCTTCCTAATTATGCGTTAGACCAGGAAGGTAAATTTCATTTTGTTAAGAATGAGCAAGAATTTGATATAATTCATGTCAATCACAAACCTATTGGGGAACTTATGTTGGGACTTTATCCTAACACACCAGCCGTTATGCATGTTAGGAGTGAAGTCATCCCGGTTTTCGAAGAACCAATAGTCAATCCAGTAATTAAGCGATATATTTCGATAAGAGACAGCATTACAGACTATATCCGGACATTTGGTATTGAAAGTGATAAGATAGTCACAATAGATAATCCGTTCGATACACAGAGGTTTAACACGAACTAC